>ENA-UOOR01000287-UOOR01000287.1-fermentation-metagenome-genome-assembly--contig:-NODE-287-length-77810-cov-59.974034_pt1 | contig 77810 bp, 69 predicted proteins | sample MGYA00245780_ERZ724029 | MGnify/ENA primary metagenome ERZ724029 (study PRJEB28704, sample SAMN03018315) | fermentation metagenome | biome: anthropogenic terrestrial biome; feature: soil; material...
CCATATTTTACAAGGCCTTAAGACATCCTATAGTCATTTGATACTATTTCATCAGACTCAGTTTTTTACTGAAAGTAGCATCTTTGACGCGTACCCTCAATAAATACACTCCCGTTCCCACGCTGTTACCGTTTTGATCCTGGCCATTCCACACAATATGATGTTCGCCGGAGTCAAGATATCCTTTATGCAGATCATAGACGCGTTGACCTTTCAAATTGTATATGGCAGCGTCCACATTTTGGGCTTCAGGGTTGTTCAAATAGATGGTGGTTGTGGGGTTAAAGGGGTTTGGATAGCTATTCAGGGTGAAGCCCAGAGGGCTGATTTGGTCTTCATTGGCTGATATGGGAGATAGAAAGACATAGCCATTTTGGATGTCCGTAATCTGTGTCTGATTATAATGGAAATCGCTGATGATAACTTGCGCCATTTCAATGGTATCGGTATTGCCAATGGCTCTGAAACTTAGCTTCATCAGAGGCAGCTTCGCACCTCCCAGAGCCTGCTCCGTGTCACAAGTAATCTGATACACGCCGGGTTCCACCGGGCTGAATGTCACATTCTCGTATCCCTCCAGCAGGCATTCTTCACCGATGATATCCACCAGTTCGATTTTGCTATCATCGAAACTAAGTTTGTATTCTACATGATTCACATCCCATGCGGGTGGAAGGTAAGTGCTGCTCATGATCATGGTTCCCAATTGTTCATAGCCCAAATGCACAATATTGTTCAGGGAGATTGAGGATTCTGCCAGAGTGGCAACGGGGGCAGTGACGTCTATGATAACAGGATCTACATATTGCAGCAATTGCCCATTGTAGCTCATGTCTACCTGACCAAAATAGAAATTGCCGGGGTTCAGCGCTCTGAAGTGGAATCTAAAGAGATCACCGGCACCGCTTAAAGGCGTGGTACCGGTCCAGGAGATATTCAGATAACCGGTATCAGGATTGTTTGTCACTTCCATAATTCCACCCTCAGACATTGTATCGCTGAGGTCATAATCGAGATATTGCATGGACGAGTTTTCGTAATAGAGGCTCAGAGACACATTATTCACTCCCCAATCTGCCAGTACAGGATAGCTGGTAAGCCTTAGTGTCAAATCATCTCCAGCCTCACCGTTGTTTGCTTTCAGCTGAATTCTGGGATCAGTGATGCTATAGTTTTCCGGGATAGTGTTGATGACCGCGGCCTGATACAGGTTGAATTCACTGGTTCCCGGAGTGATGTCGTCCAGATAGAAATACCCATTGTAGGAACCGCCCCAACCGAAGTTGAAATGAATATAATCTGTGCCCTGGTAACCATCACAATTCCAAGCATGACCGCTGGAAGTATTTGATCCACTGTAATACATGGGCGAACCATTATCCAATTGCTCGCGCAACATATTCAGCCAGGTGCCGGAACTATAGTTTTGCTTCTGTACGTAGTTGGCGTTTGGATAGCGGAAATAGTTTTGAAACGCGTTGCGTGCTTTCATTCCGTTTGAACCTGATCCTTCCGGGGAAAAGCCCATTTCTACGCCAACCGCGGCGTGATAGATCAAGGTAGCTACGGGGATATTTGAAGTGCTGATCGCATTTGGCATCTCATCCCACAGATAGGTGGTGTTACCATAGTTTACACTTTGATAGCCGTAGCCATAGGCATAATAGCTGGAATTGCCTTCGCCCGTGATGGGTTTGTTCCAATACTTCATTACTTGCGCCATGGCAGTAGCCACGCAGCCAGCGTAAACTCTGCCACCGGGGCCTGAAGAATCCTGGGGGCACAGCTCATTATATGGCCAGTCCTGATTCCAGTTTGTTTCTATGAGGGGACTGATGTCCCGGCTGCGAGAGTGGCCGGAAAAGACGTTCCGGCTATAGTCTTGCCAGAGGGCTTGATTATCTGGGTTTACAATTGACTTTTCTCTGATGTATCTGGTGTTTTGGGCGTAATATTCCAACCACATCAGAAAGGCGGGGGGCATGTCGTTCAGATCGTCTGAAGGGTTTGAAGAATAGGCCAGAACAGGGGGCATATTGTTGTCGGCAGAGACCAGAGTGAAGGCTCCATTGGCGAAGTGGATGAGATACAATTCGGGTAGGTCGTTCTCAATGAAATCCGCGCGCAAGCTTTGAGGATTCAAGGCATCGTCTGTGAAGCTGTTCATCTTTTCAAGCTGGTACGAGGAGCCGGGTTGATTGTGTAGCATCCAGTTCCGGGCGATTGTCAGCGCTTGATCCGGTCTGATAAAAGTAGCGGAAAGCCCTATGGTGAACAGCAACAGCAATCCGCATAATATATAGCCTTTCAGCCGAGTGTAATATGTCATAAGACCTCCTGATCTTTGTGTTTCTTACATTTTACTATAGCCTTTGGAATACAATATTTGAGCCAAAAAAGATATTATTCACCGTTCATCCTCCGAAGATTCGGGCAATAGAAGATGCTGTAAAGGTGTTTCTGTGCTGCTTAAAACAGGGAGGAATACTATGCACACTCTTGTTTAGTAGATATTTCACATCTGAAAAGGGGAAAGAGATCGTAGTATAAAAAAAAGTATCTTGACGTTTTTGGCATTAACTAAAAACCTGCTGATATGAAGAAATATGTTCGCAATGCCAGCGTCACCTTTTTAGCACGCAAATACCTGGGAGGGAGAAGCCGCCTGGGGGTTAGCCGCAGTCATATCCTCACTCTTTGTGGTATCGCCTTGGGAGTGATGGCTCTGATTACGGTAAGTTCGGTGATGAATGGCTTTCGAGCAGATATCCGTGAGCGCATCATTGGTACTCTTTCTGAGATGCGGCTTTCCGCTATCGATGGAGAGCCCATCGCGGATTATGCAGAGCTGGAAGAACGGATATCTGCTGCCGGTTTCAACGCGGCGGGCGTGGTACGCAGTGAATTGTTGATAAAACATGGGGAATTCACAGCTCCGGCACTGGTCTTTGGCATCGACGCAAATAAACAGAGTGAATTGAGTCCGGTCTTGCGGCATCAGAACGAACGCGGAGCAGTGCATGGCATTGTTGCCGGCACCATAGACTCGCCAGAATTTATGGAGGGCGGAGTCGCGATCGGTTCCGGGCTGGCAGGAGAGTTGGGCTTGTATCTGGGGGATGAGGTTCAATTGATCTCTCCGATCTTCAATATCCCCAGTCCCTTTGGTCTCTTGCCCCAGGTTCAGGTCTTGGAAGTGATGGCAATTTTTGCTGCCGGGATGCCGGAGTATGATCAGAGTTATTGCTACATTCCCCTACAGATCGCGCAGAGCTTCAATTCATATGCCGACAAAGTGGATTACATCGAGATCCGAAGTACGGATCCCACCCGCAGCCGGGCGCATCTAAAGCAATTGCAACCGCTGTTTTTAGACTACAAGCTGGAAGATTGGAGTAGCTTTGACGCCTCATTATATGGTGCCATACGCTTCGAGAAATATCTGATGTTCATCATCCTGCTTTTCATGTTTATCATAGCCAGTTTCAACCTCACCGGTTCTCTCTTGAAAACAATCAGCTTCAAAAAGAGCGAACTGGGTCTGTTGAAGGCTTTGGGGTATCGCGACAAAGAACTGAAGCAACTGTTTCTGATGCAGGCTTTTATGCTATGTACTCTGGGCATCATCATCGGGCTTATTCTCAGTAGCGTGCTCTTGAAAATTCAGGATCAGACCGGGTTGGTAAAGCTGGATCAGGCGATCGTTTTACCTGTCCAAATCCAAATAAGTGATTATCTTTTGGTGATAGCGGCATCTTATCTGCTTACCTGGTTGAGCATACTGCTGCCCCTGTCTCGCTTGAACAAAATCAACGCGGTGGAGCTTATCCGGCGCAACACATAAAAAAAGATCATTGAGGTAAAAAATGGAACGAAAAGAAGCGTATCGTATTGCCGTGGAAGCGGAAATTCGCTCTCAGAATTTGTATAGGGCACTGGCAAAGAGTTTCAAACACAAAGAGACTGAAGAATTCTTTGAACAACTGTTGAAGTACGAAGAAAATCACGAAGCCAAAGTGCGCGGGTTGTATGCCAAAGAATATCCCAACGAACCCTTGCAACTAATGGATGACCTCACCATGGAGCTTCAGGGCGTGAAACTGGACGATCCCAAACAAGTGTTGGAATTTGCCATTTCGCGTGAAGAACTGGCGCAAAACATCTATTTGAAACTGGCCGAACAAAGCAAGGATAAGGACACAGAAAAGCTTTTGCTGCAATTTGCCGGCGAAGAAGAGCAACACAAAGAATTGCTGTTTGCCGAGTTGGAAAAGCTACACGGCATTTTGCAATGGTTCGATCCTTCCGAATTGAATGGTATGATGGAATACTAGAATTTGAACAAAGACCAATTTGACTTCCTGGATGAAGAGGAAAAGAAGGACCGCAAGGTCCCATTGGCAGAGAGGCTGAGACCCCGCAGTCTGGATGAGCTTCGGGGTCAGGAAAAACTGATCCGCGGGGATTCCCTGTTGTCGCGGATGATCGCTGCCAATGAATATCACAGCTTCATCATGTGGGGTCCGCCGGGCAGCGGTAAAACCACCATTGCCCGGATCATCGAGCTTTGCGCTTCCCATCGCTTCATTCATTTCAGCGCAGTGCTTTCCGGCATCAACGATGTGAAACAAGTGATGCGGGATGCGGACTACGCGCATCGCAGCCGCGGCGAACAGAGCATCCTGTTTATCGATGAAATACATCGCTTCAACAAATCTCAACAGGACGCGTTTTTGCCATTTGTGGAAAGTGGATCGGTGATCTTGATCGGAGCGACCACAGAGAATCCTTCCTTCGAAGTAATCCCTGCCCTGCTATCCCGCTGCCATGTCTTTGTACTGGAAGCGCTTGCGGAGGATGACATCAAAGAAATCCTGCGCAAAGGATTTGAAGAATTGGCTTTACAGATAGACGAGGATGTTTTGGGCTGGATGGCGGGCAACAGTGGCGGAGACGCTCGCCGGGCTTTGAATGAATTGGAATTGATCCAGAATTGGCTCCAAGAAAATCCCCATCCTCAGATCAAGGTTTTGGCCAAGACTTTGGCGAAAAAGACGATGTTTTACGACAAAAATCGTGAGGAGCATTACAACCTGATCTCCGCTCTGCACAAATCCATGCGAGGCAGCGATCCCCAAGCCGCGTTGTATTGGCTGGCCCGGATGCTGGAAGCCGGCGAAGATCCCCGCTACATTGTCCGCCGTATGATCCGTTTTGCCAGTGAAGATATTGGTTTGGCAGATCCTCAAGCTTTGGTACAGGCTCTGGCAGCCAAGGAAGCCCTGCTCTATATAGGTATGCCGGAAGCCAGTGTAGCGCTATCTCAGGCTGTGGTATACCTGGCCACAGCGCCTAAAAGCAATGCTCTGGATGCTGCCTACCAAAAAGCTGCAGCCGATGCCCGCAAAACCAGTCACTACGGAGTTCCGCTGCACATTCGTAACGCTCCCACCAAGCTGATGAAGGATCTCGATTATGGAAAGGACTATCGCTATGATCACGATTTCGAGCACAAATACAGCTACCAAAAGTATTTCCCGGAAAAGATGAATGAAGAGCAATACTATGAACCGGGAGAATTCGGGTTTGAGCGCGAGATTGCCAAACGCATCGCATGGTGGAAGAAACTGAGAGATGAAAGCTGATCTGTTTGCCCTTTAAAGCTATTATACTTAGTATGCAATAGAGGCAAATCAGCTGTATAACAAGCAAATATCCTACATGAAGGAGTATGCCATGATTGTAAGCACAACACCAAATCTGGAAGGATTCAAGATCACTCGCTATCACGATGTGGTAACCGGGGAAACCATTATGGGCGCGAATATAGTTCGCGATCTGATGGCATCGATTACGGATATCGTCGGTGGACGCAGCGGAGCGTATGAAAGCAAGCTGCGCGATGGTAGAAACGCTGCTTTAGCGGAGATGAAGCACCTGGCGTCTCAAATGGGAGCCAATGCCGTGTTGGGCGTGGATATCGATTATGAGGTGGTGGGACAGAGCATGCTAATGGTTTCCGTCTCGGGAACCGCCGTCACAGTGGAGGCAATTCAGCAATAAAATCCGGTGATATTTCATCGCGGGAGTTCAGTAAGCCGGATTCTGTAATCCCACAAGGGGACCGATGTCTATCCATCTGGGCCCAAGCTCGCGCTTTGGCTCTAGCTGCCTACCCGGAAGCGGTGTGGGCGCACCATAGCTTCCCTATTTGGCATTGCACCGGATAAGGCATTCCCGGCTGCCACTGTCACCAATGGCACCGGTGGTCTCTTACACCACCATTTCACCCTTACGCGGCACCATACAGACGCCGCGCGGTTTGTTTCTGTGGAGCTGGCTCTGCATTGCTGCAGCTTCCCGTTAGGAAGTATCCTGCCCATGGTGTCCGGACTTTCCTCTGTGTCGTTTGACACAGCAGACATCTTTCACTCCCGCGACAAAAAACTATATATATCGCCCCGAAGGGCACATCTGACTAGAGATAGCGCAATTTTTCCCGGTCGGTAACACCTGCGAAAAGCTCAATATATGGCTTGACCGGGCTAATGTTGATCTTTGGGAAAAAGACCTCTTCCACTTGGAAAAAGCCCACTGAAGCAGACATTTCCACCTCGATTCGGATCGGTTTTTCTTCGCCTTTGTGAATCTTCACTTTTTGGATAGCGGAGGCGGAGGTGCGGTGAATATCCCCGGGCCGTACTTTTTTGGAGAGCATGGCGGGGATGCGGGCGCGGCCCTTTTCCATGTCTCCGCCGTCACCGATCAATACTAAGCCGGCTTCCAATGAGTGGATTTTGTGCGTTGCCATGTGCCCGAAAATACCTTCAGTGGCGATAGAGCGGATAGCCGCTTTTATATTATACTCATCGCTTCTGTGGATACTGTTCAAAACCTTATCGATGAATGGGGTGGCAATCTGAATGCTGAGAAATTCATGGCTGTCCCGGGCAATCGTCATGCCCAAGTCGTGCAATAGCGAAGCCAGAATTACGCCCACCAGAGAGTCGTCCGCTGTTCCGACACGTTCTTTTTCCAGATTCATCTGAATACCCGCATCGTGAAGCAAACTGAACATCTTGATAGCATTCAGGGTTGCCTTGCGCATATGAACCGGGCCATGATCGTTGTAGCCCAGTCGTTTGATTGACACAATATTCGCGTATTCTTGCAGGGCCTGAATTTCCGGATCCTCAAACAGAAGCTCGGTGGCTTTCAAAGCCTTGCCCGAAAGCAGCGAGAGGATGCGTTCTTCCAGTTGTTTTTGTTTTATAGATTTATTCATTATTTATATTCTCCTTAAGAATTTGTGTTGCCGCATCTTCATCCATAGTTGAGTGGCTGATGCTACAACAGCAATGGCGATCGAGATCGTTCCGGAGATCATCAGAGTGTCGAAGATCAGTCGCGGTGCTTCGGCGGTATTTCCGCTCACGTAAGCGCTCATCGCATAATAAAGACTTCGCCCCGGAACCAGAGGGATGATTACACAGATCACAAATACCGATACGGGCGTATTCATCAATCTGGCTACCACTTCCGAATACATACATACTAAGATAATCGCCAGAAACACAGAAAGCAACATCGACTTTGAATAATACAGGATCACCAAATAGCTTGCCCAGCAGATTCCTCCGCCCAAAGCGGTGAAAAAAATACGAATTCCGCGGAGATTGCTGCGCAGGGAAAAGCCCAGAATGGCCAGAAATGCCCAACAAAACTGCATTAAAGTAAGGCTGTCGAAGGGACGCATCTCAGCTCCACAATTCCCAAAGTTTCAGCATGGCGCCGCTGCCTGCCACGATGCCGATCGTGATGATGATGGCCTCCATGCCCCGTGCTGTTCCGGCCACCAAATCGCCGCTCATTGTGTCTCGGATGGCGTTTACAATCTGCAAGCCCGGTACCAGGATCATTATGCCACCGATGATGATGTAGTCCAAGCGGATAAAGGGGACGTAGATATCCATTACTTTGCTGATTATCACGATCAAGGCTGCGGCCAGAGCATTTAACAAAAAGTTGTTCACCGGCAGGCGCGAGATGTATTTGAGGCTGGCGCTCACCAAAAATCCCATCACAAATGCAATGCCGAATTCAGACCAGGATCCGCCGAACAGCAGGCAGAAAAAACCGCTGGTTGCCGCGCCACTGATGTTTGTGAGCCACATTGGATATGGCTTGTCGCTTATTATTCGCTTCAGTTCCCCGGCAAAGTATTCGTGTTTTGTCAGTCCACCCGTCATCTCATTACAGTCTCCGCTGTAGAGGCAGTTTACTACGCGGCTGATCTCGGTGATTTTACCTAAGTCCATGCGTCGCTGATCGATGCGTTTGATACTGGTGCTCATCTCTTCCTCGCCGTCGCTGATGGTTAGAAAGATGCCGGTGGGTGTTACGAATGATTCGCAATCGGGATAGCCTAATCCACTGCAAACCTTATGGATCATCAGTTCCACGCGGTTTGTAGCGCCACCGCTTTCCAAGATGATGCGCCCGGTTTCCAGCGCCAGTTTCATGCATTGTCGCAGGCTTGTTTTTCCCATCAATCCTTCGTTTCTGCCAGTTCCAGGATTTCTTTTGGCATGCCCAAGATCGCAGCGATGCGAAGGGCGTCCATTGGGGGTTTGCGGTTACTGCGCAAGTGTATCAGGCTGTAGTCCATGGCTTCAGTCAATCCACGCAAACGCTCGTGCAGATCCTCGGATTTGGCGTGATCGGTATTGGCATCGATGCCTTTGATCTGATATTGCCGTATTCCTTTCAGCAATGCGGGCGCAGTAAAGTGGGTGGCAGCGATCGTAGTGTGCTTGCTCTTTGAGAGGTGAGTAATTACTGCAGCGGCAAGGGCTTCACCTTCTCTGGGATTGGTGCCTTTGGCAAATTCATCCAAAAGAAAGAGACCTCGCCCGGCTTGTTTCAAAGCTGCGCAAAATGCCACCAGTTCCGAGCCGAAGGAGGAGAGGTCTTCCGCTTCGCCGGCGTGATTGTAATAAACAAAGTCATAGAGCGGCAGACTGGCTTGTTTTGCCGGCAGAGGAATGGCAAAACGCGCCAGGACAGCGCATTGCGCCATACACTTCAGAATACCTGTTTTCCCGCCCATATTGGGTCCGGTGATCAGATTGGCACCGGTGGAAAAATCCAGATCGAGCTTTTGGTAAGAACGTTTGTGTTCTTGCACAATAAGTTCCAGGGGCAGATTACGAACTTGTTTCAGGCTGATCCGTTTGGCGATCTTGGGGATGCAACAATCGTAACGAAGCGCAAACTCTGCCAGAGCGAAATCCCAACCCAATTCTTTCACACTGGTCACCGCGCGTTTTATATCGTCACAATGGGCTGCGATCCTTGCTCCCAAGTACTCCAGAACACGTTCTTCTTCGGCTTCGATCTTCTTGGCCAAAGTAGCGAGTTCTTGCTTGATACGGTTGGTTTCAGAGCTGTCTGCGAGGCTGAAGGTCAAGTTCGACATATTCTCTCTGCTTAGCTTGAAGTATATGCTGTTCTGTATCTTATGGATCAATTCGCTCTGAGCGCGAGCCAGCACAAACTCCTCTTTCAGATTTGAGATGCCCAGTTCGTTGCGGGCTTCATCCAGAAATGCGCGGCGACCATGCTGAAGTTTGCGGCTCAGTTCCGCGCGGGTTTTGTCCATATCACGCAAAGCCGTGCTGTAAAGCGGAGATAGGCGGAAAGACGGAATTTTGCCGCCCTCGGGATCCAATAAGCGGAAAAGTTCCTGCAAGTCCGGCAGATCATAGGAGGAGATGTCACGGGTTTCGGCAAAGCTTTTTATCTCGCTGTAATGATAGATAAAGCTTTTTAGTTCAAAGAGATCGTGGATGGCGGGATTGCCCTTTTTGCAGACGCTGAAGTTGAAATCCGTGATGTGCGCCAGCAGAACTTGCCATCTTGAACGGGTATCGCAGGCCAGATCCGCCATAAAAGTCTGGCGGCGGCTATACGCAGCAGTGATTTCGTTAAGCTTCAAAGATTGAGAGCCAAGCTTTTGACGCTTTACCGCTTCAAAAAAATCACCCGGCACGGTGATCAATTCGTAAATTTTGTCCAGCCCCAAGAGCCGGTTCTGCAGTTTATTCATCAATATATCCGATCCTTTGTTTCAGATTTTGCGCTATGGCTCTGGATGTCAAGGTAAAAAGGGGGCTTGGCATTCCTCCATGTGTGATCCCGTCCTCAGTATCAATGGCATCCACCCGGTCTTTCCGGGATGTATGGCAGTCGTCATGGTGCCTGTATACTTCGATGTGATCTTCTGTGATTATCAGTGAATTTTCAGTGGATTTCCATCAGTGAATTTTCAGATTTTCAGAAAAATCCAATTCCCAAACTCACTGTCAGCTCTGTAGACAGTGTTAATCAAGTGGTCATCAAGCGTTAATCAAGCGTTAATAATTAACGCTTGATGAAGGCTTGATAAAGAAGTGATGAACGCAATCAATACAGGGCGTGAAATGCTTGACAAAAAACAGCTTACGGATAACTTGCAAAAAAGATGAAAATGTAATAGAAGGTGAGAATATGGCTCTGCTACTAAAAACCACCAGATTCGTAGAATCTCAGATAGATACATTTCTGGATATCGTCAGTGATTCCGCTACCACTTTCCAATTGGCGGTGGAAGACTATTTGGAAGGTCGCATTGAGCAATTTGAAGAGCGTTTGACCCAGATTCGCGATTTTGAACATCGCGCAGACGACCTGAGAGTAAGTATCGAGCGCTTTTTGTATGAGCGCACATTGATACCGGAAAATCGCGGTGATGTGCTGGCAATATTGGAAAATACAGACGAAGTGATTGATAATATGAAGGATTCCTTGTTGCAATTTTCCATCGAAATGCCCGAAATACCGGGAGAACTGAACGATTTGTGGATGCAGACCACCAAAGCGTCGGTGGCGGCAGTAGAGCAACTTGTCTATGCCGTGCGCTCCTTTTTCAGGGATCTTTCCGCAGTGAACAACTATATTCACAAGGTGTATTTCTTTGAACGCGAGGCGGATCACATCGGGGAACGCCTGCGCCGGCAGATATTTGCCATGCAGATCGAGCTTTCGCGCAAGAGTCAATTGCGCTACTTTGCCATACATATCGAAAAGATCTCCGATGCTGCGCAAAATGTATGTGATCGGCTGTCTATCTACACTATAAAAAGGCAATTGTAAGCCGGCATGTTTTTCTTTTATCTATTGAGCGGGCTATTCCTGGGCTGGTCGCTGGGAGCAAATGATACCGGAAACATCTTCGGTGCCGCAGTGGAAACCCACATGCTCAAATTCAAAAAAGCGGCACTCATCGCAGCGATATTCATTACCCTTGGTGCCGTGCTGGAGGGAAGTGGACCCTCGGGCACACTGGGCAGATTGGGCTCTGTAGACGCTTTGGCGGGAGCTTTCACGGTGGCGCTGGCTGCGGCTTTGACAATCACATTGATTGTGCGCATCGGCATTCCTGTCTCCACCTCGCAGACCATCGTTGGTGCGATAATCGGCTGGAATCTGTTTACGGGCAGGCTCACTGATTTTTCGTCGCTTATCACCATCGCTTCATCGTGGGTGATGGCTTTTGTGCTGTCCGCGAGCATTGCGGCACTGCTGTTTTATCTGGTGAGGCCATTTATAAATCGTTCCCGAATGCATCTCCTGGTGCAGGATATGATGATCCGCTATGCCTTGATCGTGGTCGGTGCTTTCGGAGCTTATTCTTTGGGTGCGAACAACATAGCCAATGTAGTGGGAGTATTTGTCCCGGTTTCTCCGTTCAAGGATCTCGCCCTGGGAGCGGGAATCTCGATCAGCGGTGTGCAACAGCTCTATCTTTTAGGCGCGCTCTCCATCGTGGTGGGCATATACACCTATTCTCACAAAGTGATGCGTACGGTGGGAAAAGATCTTTTTCACTTGTCGCCCATCACAGCTTTGGTTGCCATCACAGCGGAAGCGATAGTGCTGTTTCTATTTGCTTCTCGCGGCTTGTATAATCTTTTGCTGAACAGTGGTATGCCCACGATCCCGCTGGTGCCGGTATCCTCCACGCAAGTGATCGTGGGTGCGGTTGTGGGTATCGGGCTGGCAAAAGGCGGGAAAAACATTCGCTACAACATATTGGCACGTGTCTCCTTTGCCTGGGTTGCGGCTCCCTTGATGGCAGCACTCATCAGCTTCACCCTGCTTTTCATCATCCAAAATGTATTCGAGCAAAAAGTATACCAGGCTACCAGCTATATATTTGATAGAAAGTCCATTACCCGAATATCGGAAGAAGGTTTTGATACCGGCGCGTTATCCACCGTGAACGGCAGGACATTCAGTACCGAACGGGATATATATCGGGAATTGAGTGATCAGCATAGCTTGAAACGTGACGAGATGATTCGTGTCATCAAACTGGCGGAGATTCACCATCTGAAAGCAGACTATGAGAAATTGCTGAAAGGCAACATGCATGAAAGCTTTAGCCCGGCTCAGCAAGCGCGCCTGCAGGCAGTGAATGGACGCGAATACAGGCACAAGTGGCAGCTTGAAGCAGATCTGGCCGGTGAGCCGGAATTTTTGTACATCGCGAATGCACAAACTGAGATCGAGAAGAATCATAACCGGATACTGGAGGGTAAATTGAACATATTGTATCGGGCCTTTGCGACTCCCTAAGGTAAATTGTTGTGAATCCTTTTGTAGAAAAGATCATCCCGCTGATAGTGGCATTCTTTGTGGGCGTAAGTGCCAGGAAACTGCGCATGCTGAGCAGAGACGATGCCCCCATTCTCTTGAAATTTGTGCTGAATATCAGCTTGCCCGCGCTCACTATCATTGCCATCCACAACGTTCAGGTGAGCGCCGGTATGCTGTTTATCCCTGTTTTTGCCATGGCAGTGGTGCTGGTGATGTATAGCCTATCCATGCTGGCAAACCGGGTGATGCGACTGCCCAAAGCTATGTTTGGAAGCTTTTTGGTAGGCACGATGATCATGAATACGGCCTACGCGCTGCCATTCTTTCAAGCGGCTTTTGGTGATGAAGGATTGGCGCGGGCTTCGCTGTTCGATATTGGCAATACCTTTATGATCTTCACTTTTACCTATTTCAATGCCATCAAATATGGCGACAATTCCCACACAGACAAGATTGCTTGGGGCAAATTTTTGAAGCTGCCGCCCCTGTATGCGATGTTGATCGCTTTTGTGATCAAGGCATTGGGGATTGGTTTGTCTCCGGTATCGCTTAGTTTTCTGAATCTGATCGGCATGCCGACAACGCCGTTGGTAATGATCGCTTTGGGATTGTATTTCGCACCTCGAAAAAAGAATGTAAGCAAGGCCTTTTTTGCAATATTCATCCGCATGGGACTGGGCTTGGGAATTGGGTACTTGTTAGCATATATCTTTGGCTTGGAAGGGCTTACGGCAACTACAGTGATCGTCTGTTCGGCCTTGCCAATAGGTTTTAATACCCTGATATTCGCGAATTTGGAAAATATGGACCGGGAATTTGCCGCAACTATGGTTAGCTTCTCGATTATAATCGCGCTTATCTATCTGCCCTTGTTGATATTCTTGTTCAGGCCTTAGATCCGGGCTGAACAACGGATCTCTTTGCTCTGATCTGGGCAGTGCTTTTCCGAATATACAACGGTTCCAAATCCGCCAGAGACAGTCCGGAATACACACGAGGCTTCAGGTATGCGGGCAGACTGAAGAGCAATTCTGCTTTTGGCGCCAGCATAAAGTCGGGTGCGTATTCTGCCATAATTCCTTTATCTTCCAGCAACTCCCGCACTTGAGGCACAGCGCTTCCGGTCAAAATGCTACTATTGATATCCCAATCCAGAATGTCTGTGGGGGAGATCACGCGAGGAGAGACAATACAGTTCAGCTTTTCATCAAAAGCAGCAGCATACAGCTCTTTCATCTTCGCATCAATCAGGGTGAGGATTCTTTTGCCGGTGATCAGACAAGGCACAGCTGCCAGCTCCAAAGAGTTGTATCCCAAGACATCTATCCCCCGGGCAAAGGCGATGCCTTTCGCGGTTGCCAGTCCGATGCGCAGTCCGGTGAAAGAGCCGGGGCCCAAACATACAGATATTTCCTCGATATCTTCAGGAGTGAAGCCGCAAAGCTTCATCGCCGAATCGAGAGTGGGCATCAGGGTCTCGCTGTGAGTGATGCGGATGTCAAAAAAGGCGCTGTAGAGCAGGCGTCCTTGGTCGCTGATAGCGATGGATCCTGAGCTCTGAGAGCTGTCTATGGCTAGTTTCAATTTCCCTTGCTGATAAACTCGTCGTAGAGCTGTTCAAAGTGCAGTTTGTGTTTGGCTTCATCGGAGGCCAGTCTGCGAAACAGGGTAGAGATTTCGGGATCGGGAAATTTCATGCTCATCTCCGTATAAAGCTTAAAGGAGTTTTCTTCACGCTTCATCGCTTTGATGAGGATGCTTTGATAGCTCAGTTCCTTTTCATCAGGATCTTTGCTCATGTATTCGCTGATCTTCAGGTTTCGGGTCTTTTGGATGTCTTCGGGATTCACGCCTTTTTTGCGAATGCTCTCAATTACAACTATGTGACCCATCTCCATGTTTTCCAGTTCTTTCAGCATTTCTTTCTGGTCAGCAAATTTGCTTTGGTCTTGCAGTTTCCGATAGAATGCTACAGCTTCTTGTTCACGTTCAACGGCAAAATCCAGGATTTCATTAAATTCAGAGATTGTCATAATTCCTCAACACAGGACTGGGAAATTGATACAAACAAATGCCGGGAAGACTTAGCTTCCCGGCGTTATAGGATTGGTTAATCAAGCGGTTCAAACATGTCTTTTCCGACGCCGCATTCCGGGCAAACAAAATCTTCAGGAAGTTGTTCGAACGGCACGTTGTCGTTCTCAGCAGGATCATAAATCCAGCCACAGGCGATGCATTGATATTTCTGCATGGTTATCCTCCAGGTTTTTAGTAGGTCTCTATGTGTACTTCAAAATAGGCTTGCGGATGATCGCATACGGGGCAAACCTTGGGAGCAAGATCCCCTTCATGAATATAACCGCAATTCAGGCATTTCCAAAATACTTTTTGGTCTTTCTTGAACACTTTCAAGTTCTTCACGTTGTCATACAACTTACGGAAGCGTTTTTCATGTTCTTTTTCCACCTTGGATACCAGTCTCCAGGAGAGGGCGATATCTTTGTATCCCTCTTCCTCCGCGATGTCCGCAAATATCGGATAGAGTTCTGTCCATTCTTCATGTTCTCCGGCGGCGGCATATTCCAGGTTTTTGAGGGTGGCGTTTTCGGTCTCGCTCCAGCCAACGGGATAAGATGCGGTGATGTTTAGCATTTCGCCTTCAATACCTTTTTTCAGCAAGTGGCGGAAGAATACTTTTGCGTGTTCTTTTTCGTTTAATGCTGTTTCCAAAAAGATGTTGGAAATCTGTTCGAAGCCTTCTTTTTTTGCTGTCTTTGCGGAATATTCATAGCGCATTCTGGCTTGAGATTCTCCGGCAAAGGATTTCATCAGGTTTTCTGCAGTTCTGCTATCTTTAAAAGACATTTATTTACCTCCAAGTTTATTCTACGCTTTCCACAGGCCGTGCAGGTTGCAATATTCACGTACTGCTTCCACTTCGGCTTTTTTGACAGGAAATTCTGCCACAGGTGCTTCGCCGGGCTTGAATTCGTGACGATACACTTTCTTTTTTGTAAGTACTTCTACAAATACGATGTAGTGTTTATCTTCCATCGGATGGGGTACGGAACCTACTTCCACTTTGATGGAATTGCCCAGATCGCTTACGACCGGGACGTGTTTTTCTTTTGCCGCGTCAACGGTGTTCTCATTCAAAAGCTTCATCGGTTCTCCGCAGCATACCAATTCACCCTGGCCGCCATAAACGGCTTCAACTGTGTTTCCACATATCGGACAATGCCATACTTGACGTAGTGTTATCATCTTTACCTCCATGATTTTAAGTTCATGAACCAAGTATCCAAAGCTTGGTATCTTTTGTCAATAAGAAATTTGACAATAGCAGCACTAATTGACGTTAAAATCGGCCAACATTGCCTATTGTAGGCTTCACGCAATTTCTATGCATAGGGCACAGTCTCAGCTGAGCTTGGGATATAGCTCCTCGATCCAGTCCCGAGCACTGCTGATAAAGATGTTTCTCAAGTGATACAGAGCCACGGGGTTCAGCTTTCCGCTCCATTCGTTCATAAATATCTTCTTGAATTCCACGGCAAGGCAGAGTACGCGGTCTGGATAGTGATCATGCAGAAAGCGGGGCAAATTTCCACCCGGGAATTTTACGTCGCAGCGCACATCCAGGCTCTTATCGAAAAACACTTGTGAATCAAGCCTCTGTCTCAGATCTTCCACAATAGTATGATACTTCTCCGGCATATTGCTGCGTCCCAAGATGATATCCGGGTTTTCACTTTGAGGATCTGGTTCTGCGTCCGGGCCCCCACGGCGGTGATTGAAGCTGTGAAGATCCAGTACAAACAGGAATGGATGCCTATGTAGCAGTCTGTCTGTCTGATACACTAGGGTGTTGTACCAATCATCATAACTGGAGAGCAGATCGTGGTACAGTGGGTCTGGCAGTTCGCTGATTCTGGTCTGAAGCCCCCAGGCATCCTCAGGTTTCAGATACACACATTTTTCCCTTCTTCGGTTCAGGTCAACCGCGAACCGGCTGGTTTCCACAATCAGGTGATTGCCAAACTGAGCAGCGATAAGTCCGGTGTGGGGGTCTTCTTCACGAAAACGATCTTCAGCGCTGATGCAAGTGAAACGCTTCAAAGCGTCCGGTATTCTGTGACCATTGTGAATGGCGAGTGCCAATACAGGTTCGGAGCTGTTGCCAAGGTTGAACTTTGTCTGTATCATGATGTTATGGTGTAGGTTTCCATCAGTTCCATCAGTTTTTGCAAGATTGCCAGATAGCGCTCTATATCAGCGAGCTCTATGCTGGCACGCTCCAGCCAGATGCCCAGCACGGTCAGATCTGTCTTGCTGATCAGAGCGGCTTGTTCGAAAAGGTCTTTGCGGCTTTGTGGATAGGCCTGATTGCTAAGGAAAAAGAAACCTTTCAGGGCAGGGATCAATGCGCGGATGGACATATGCAAGGTATCGCGCAGGTTTCGGCCGCTCATGCGTCCTTCCAGAATGATCTGCCGAGTAAGCAGCCACTTACTTTTAAACTCGCGTTCCATTTGCAAGCGGACATCCGCGGGGTCGATCTTCAGGTTTGCCAGCAGATCCTCAATTTGCACCAGATTAAAGTTCTGGCTGCTGATCATGTTGATGAATTCCAAAGGGTATGAATCCAGCGAATAGCGGATAAAGCTACGGTTGATGATTAGCGGCAAGTTCAATTTATGTTTGTGAATGTATTTGGCCAGGGGACTGAGCTTTTCCAGCCAGCCGTCGGGGTCCTCGTCCAGGATAATCACCGCGTTGAAATTGTCCCAAAAGTCTTTGTAGATATTTACCTGAATCAGGCGCTCCTTGATGTTGCTGAGCGCGTTCAGCATGCCGACATAAGGATGATTCATTTTTCCTCCTTACAATATTTTGCCATATAGGTGATGGCGCAGATTTTGGCCAGATTGCGGATTCTCCCGATGTAGGCGGCGCGTTCTGTAACGCTTATCACGCCTCTGGCATCCAAAAGATTAAAAGTGTGTGAGCTTTTTAGCAGCATGTCGTATGCCGGATACACCAGATTTTCTCCGATAAGTTTCTGTGCTTCGCCTTCGTATCTGGTAAAAAGGTCAAAGAGCAGCGCGGTGTCTGCAAACTCGAAGTTGTAGGCAGAATATTCCAACTCTCTATGATAATACAAATCTGCATATTTGCTGTTGGCGCTGTAGTCCAATTCCCGATAATCCGATACATCCTGAATATACATCGCCAAACGCTCCAAACCATAGGTAAGCTCCACCGAAACGGGGAAGACATCTACGCTGCCCACCTGTTGAAAATAGGTGAATTGGGAGATCTCCATGCCATCCAGCCATACTTCCCAACCCAGACCCCAAGCTCCCAAAGTGGGGGATTCCCAGTCGTCTTCCACAAAGCGGATATCGTGTTTTTCCAGCTCTATTCCTATTGCTTTCAGGCTCTTGAGATACTGCTTCTGGATATCATCCGGGCAAGGCTTGATGATCACCTGAAACTGGTAATAATGCTGGAAACGATTGGGGTTGTCCCCATACCGTCCGTCTTTTGGTCTGCGACAGGCTTGAGGGTAGGCGATAGCGGTGGGCTTTTCTCCCAAGGCACCGAAAAAAGTAGCCGGATGGAATGTGCCGGCCCCCATTTCGATGTCGTAAGGCTGAATGAGGTCGCAGCCCTTTTCCGCCCAATATTCTTGAAGGCTTTGGATGATCTTTTGAAATTTCATTTTATTTTCCTGTTAGTTTCTTACAATCTTTTTTCAGCTTGATGAGGCCGTTTTTGATATCCATCAGTTCTCTGGCGATTGCCGGCATAGCCGCGTTCACCTGTAACTTTTGTTTTGCCACCGCCTCTGCCCGCAGCTCCTGCCTCATTTCTTTGTCTTGCCGCAACTTCTGTCTGGCGCCTTCGATGGTGTAGCGCTGGTTGTATAGCATATCCTTGATCTTCTTCAGGGTTTCAATCTGCTGCAGATTATAACGGCGTTTATGGCCGCTCTTTTTGGGGCGGATGGCGGGAATCTCTACTTCCCAATAGCGTAGAACATGAGGTTTTACATCCAATAGATTACTTACTTCGCCAATACTGTAATAATGCTTGGTCATAGGGCTCTCCTCGGAATAATGAAGCTAAATATGGTCAGGATTGCCGTGAGGCACACAAAAATCCAGGGATAGGGGTAGATTTTATGATAAAGTGGGATCACATCGCAAGTGTAGAGTTCAGCGTCGATATTGGTTCTTCCAAACAGCGGCGCGGAGTTCAGGATTTCCCCCTTGGGATTCACAATTTGGGATATGCCGGTGTTTGCACAGCGATATATCTGAACGCGAGATTCGATCGCTCTGAATTTGCTCATAATACCGTGCAACCAGGGTCCGTATGACGTGCCAAACCATGCGTCGTTTGTGATGTTCACATGAAAATCCGCCTTGGGATGCTCTTGGCTGTCTGAATTGAAATTTGCCCGCTGCATATAGTGCGGGAAGGCCAGTTCATAGCAGATGGAGGGAGAGAATTCTTTGCCACCAAAGGCATAACGCGGAATCTTGGTGCCAAATTCCCAGTTTGCCTGGCCAAACTGGAGCTTCCACAAAACAGGGAATATATCCAGCCACAGCATCCTTTCGCCCACCGGGACCAAAACATTCTTGTAGAAGAGTTCTGGCTGATGCGGGTAAGGATGGAACAAGGCCGCGGCGTTGTAATATAAATGAGTCTGAGGATGATCCGCCGGCGCTTTTTCCACATGAGGGAAGCCGGTGAAAATGCTCAGTTGATTACTGTTTAGAATGTCGATCAGATCGCTGTAAGCTTGGTCTGAAAGCATCAGATAGTCCGGTATGGCGGCTTCGGGATAGATCAATAGCTCAGTACCGTTTTGGGCAGCCTTTGCACTGAGCTCCCTATAGACCTCTATTATCTCCCGGTATTTTTCGATGTCCCATTTCTCGTCTTGCTCTATTGAAGGCTGCATTACGCTTATTTTCGTGCTATGACGCGTGATAGGCAAAGAGCGTAAACGATACTCTCCATAAGCCAGCCACATTATAAAACACAAGACTATAGCGATAAGGGAGCGCCATTTGCCCAGCGAAAGCTGAAAGACCAGATAGTTTATACTGAGTATCAGCAGTGCCAGCAAGCTCATGCCGCCAAGATCAAGAGCTTGCAAGAGACCGGTGTAATCCGCCAGTGAATAGCCCACATTCCACCAGGGAAAGCGCGTTTCTCCAAAGTTTTGCAGGTATTCAAAACTGATGAGTGCGCACACAAAGATCGGATAGGTAAGCGCAGCCGATCTATGCCGGACCTGTTCAATGATCCAGAATACGATCAGATAGAACAGGGTAAAGATCAACCAGATCCCCAGCAGTCCGCCCGGAGTCACCAAGCCTATCCAGTAGAATACGATGGCGATCTGCGCCAGGCTGAAGATCAGAACCGAGATCAGGTTTTGCTTCAGGGTGTGTTTGCCCTGTTTAAAGTAAAACAGCAGCGGCACAAAAGCCACAAACACCAACCAGCCCAGATATAGGGGCAGTCGGGAAAGGCTGAGCAAAATCCCCGCAAGTAGGGGAAGATAGTAGGTTTTAAAGAACCTCAGCATAATCCAGTTTCAAGAGCCGTACCTGTTTTCCCACCACAATCGCGATGGTGTCGCCACAGATGGTCATCAGTCCCATTTCTCCGGTCATTGGCAGCCAGGCCGCACTCATCTTGCTGATCAGTGATTCGTTGTTCAATCCAATAGCGTTGTTGTAGGTATCGTATACCAATTGTCCGCTGTCTACGGCTATCTTCTGCCCCAAGCTGGAAAACAGGGTGTTTTCAGCTTTGTTGTTGTCGTATGCCACTACATAATCTTTGTTGGCATAAAGCATATCCACATGGCTCAATTCAAACTTGCCGAAACGGTATAATTCCGAGCCCTCCAGCAGATCGTAGGCGATGATTTCTGAACCCGCGGCGTCGTAGATAAAGATGTTCTGGTTATTGCCCAAAGCCATCTTTGTGGGTTGTTGCACATAGCTCAGTTCCATCTCGCCAATCATCTTTCCGTCTGGATTGAATTTCTTTACGATCTTGGCCACAGAATCCAGCACGAAGATATTGCCGTCCTGTGCCATGGCAAAATCTGCCAAACTGCGGAAGTTTGTGCTCAGGCTTCCCATTCCCCCGATAGTGTTTTGCCGTTTACCATCGCGCCAGAATTCGATTTCCTGGTTCCCGGCTAGTAGGGCATAGAGGGTTTTTGTCCCGGGATGGTAATAGGCTTTTTGCACTGTTTTTTCAAAGCTAACGGTTTCGTACAGGGTGAAGGTGCTTATCTCCATGGGAAGGCCCTTTTTGGAGGCGGAACAGCCCAATAAAGTAAGCAGCAGAAGAAGAAAGGCAATGTTTCTCATATCTCAAGCTCCTATTATTTGCAGGTCTTTCAATTTTCCCTGGATGGTGGATTTGTTGCCAAACTTATTGTATTCCAGAGTATAAGCGATGTTTATAATGCTGTTCTTTTTCAGCAAAGTGAGGTAATCGCCCAGATTGTATCCGATCAGGTCCAGGGCGATGCCATCCTTTTGCACTTTCAGCTTTAGATGATTTCTGCCCACGTTATAAGGATAGTTTGCCACGCTTACCTCACGAGTCATAAAGATCGGGCGCAGGTTATCTGGCCCAAAGGGGGCAAATCTTTCCAAGCTGTCCAAAAGATACTCATTGATATCGTAAAGTTCTATCTCGTGATCGATCACCAGGGGAGGCTGGATCTGCTCCAACTGCAGGTTATCCGCCACATAGCGGGAGAGTTCATTCTCAAAGCGATCCAAATACTCTTGATATATGGTGAGTCCCACGGCGTATTTGTGACCGCCAAAACTGTGTAGATTGTGCTCTGTATGCTGCAAGGCGGAAAAGAGGTCAAAATCCGCCACAGAACGTCCCGATCCGCTACCAAAGCCATCCTTGAACGAGATCATGATTACGGGCCGGTAATACTTCTCCACCAGCTTGGAGGCCACGATCCCGATCACACCCTGATGCCAATCGTCCGAAGATACGATCATGCAAGGTGTGTGCGCCATATTTTTATATTTCTTTTCGATAATTTCGCAGGCTTCGTGGAAGGTCTTCTGATCTTCCTGTTGACGTAGAGAATTGTCGCGTTCGATCATCTCAGCCAGCTCCATGGAGTGTGTTTCGTCCGTGGAGATCAGCAGTTCCACTGCCAGGGCGGCACTACCCATTCTTCCCGCGGCATTGATGCGCGGTGCAATGCCAAATACTATATCCGTGGTATCCAGGGTCTTCTGATTGAGACCGCAGAGTTGGATCAAAGCATTCAATCCGAGGTTTTTCATCTCGATGAGATGTTGCAATCCGATGGAGGCAAAGATGCGATTTTCGCCGATCAAGGGAACGATGTCTGCGATCGTACCCACAGCAACCAGATCCATGTATTTCAAGACATTTTCTGTGCTGTCAATGCCCATTTTATTGTAAACCGCCATCAGGAGCTTGTAGGCCACACCCACTCCGGCAAGATGTGGGAAGGGGTATTTGCAACCGGGTATCTTGGGATTGATGGTGGCCAGGGCCGGGGGCAATTCTGCCTTGGGATTGTGATGATCGGTGATGATGATCTCCATTCCCAAATCCCCAATGGCTTTGATTTCTTCCAGAGCGTTCACTCCGCAATCTACGCTAACGATCAGCTTGCTGCCGTTTTCACGCAGTTGGTCCAAACTGCCCAAAGACAGCCCGTAACCGTCGATCATGCGATGGGGTATGTAGAAATCGATGTTTGCTCCGATGCGCTTCAGGCCCAGATACAAGAGAGCTGTGGCAGTGGTGCCATCCACATCATAATCTCCGTAAATGGTGATCACTTCGTTTTGTTCCACTGCCGCCAGGATGCGCTCCACGGCAATCTCCATGTCTTCAAACAGGAAGGGATCGGTGATCTGAGAAAGATCCGGATTGAAGAATTGATCGATTTCCTCTGCCCGTTGCAAGCCACGCCGATAGAGTAGCTCCGCGATCAGATCGCCGACCTTCAATTTTGCACTTATGCTCCGTATAGCCTCTACTTCCTCAGCATTCAGACCCGGTGGGATGAGCCACTTTTTGTCCATGCTTTATCCTTTATTCATTTTATTTATTATCAATGCAATAGAGCCATTATTCAGCGGTTGATTCTGATCTCTTTTGTACTATCTCCAATTCTCGATGCTGATTCCATAGCTCATTGAATGTCATTAAATCGAGGCGGTCAAAACTTGTAAAGAAATATTTGGTATCATCGGGGGGGGGGGATTAGCTTTTAGTTTATTTGGGACCCGGCGCGAGCTTGATCTGGCAACAATCCATCTACACATCGGCTTAGAACCGGGCGTGAAGCTCATACCCGGACGTGGCCGGGGTCATGCGCCGACGCAAAGAGATACTAAATCTCTTGCCAAAATCCTGACAACAGTAAAGCATGTGCAGAATTGATATCTGTATATAAATCAAGGAAATGTAATGATAAACACCCTATATTCCACAAAGCTATTCTGGCCGCTTTTGGTCACATTTGTCTTGTTGAATGGTTTTGACGCCCATTCCACCTATCTTGTGATGCGTCCTTACCACTATCATCGAGAGCGCAATCCGGTGGCCCGCTGGGCTTTTCGCAGGATGGGAATACCCCGGGGGATCATTGTATTCAAGATGGTGCTTTTGGCCATCCTGATCCCCGCTATGATCTTCTATTCCTGTCACGATGTATTCATCATAAACATCGTACTTCTGGTAAGTAACTTGATATTTCTGGCAGTTGTGATGCACAATTACAGAGTATATCGAAAAATCCATAAACAGGTCGAAATATGAAAAAAGTAAAACTTGTATTGGGCGGCGGTTCTGCTTACGGCCTGGCCCACATCGGCGTGATCAAAGCGATCAAAGAGCAGTATGAAGTAAGCTCCGTGATCGGTACTTCCATGGGTGCCATCATCGGTGCCTGCCTCGCCTGCGGTTATGAGGCAGAGGAAATGCTGGATCTGGCAGAAGATGTGTCCACTCTGGAACTCTTCAATCCCCTCAATCTGGATTTTTCTCGCAGTGGAATTTTTGACGGCAAAGCTATATTGAAGAAGTTTGAAGACTGGACCGATTCGCGTGTGATAGAGAATGCGAATATTCCATATATAGCAGTTGCTTACGATCTCACTCGTCAGGCCAGCATTCTGATCGATAAGGGCTCTATGGCGGATGCCATGCGTGCTTCCAGTTCCTTGCCTTTCATATTTTCCCCTCACGAATTGGGCGACTATCAGTTTGTGGACGGTGGGGTGTCTCATCCCCTGCCTCTGGCCTTTGCCGATGAATTGCCGGGAGACATCATCATCGCGGTGAACGTCCTTCCTCACGTAGCAAATCAAGCCGAGCGCTACAGAGCTAACAAGGCCAAAGCACCCAATAAATTGCTGCGCTATGATGTTTTCATGCAATCTCTGATGCAAAACCAGGGTTTTATGGCCATTCAAAGCATTTTGGACCTGGAACCGGACATCCTGGTTGACGCTCATCAGCCGAAACTGGGCTTCACGGATCTCAAAAAAGCACGAGAATTCTTCGACTTTGGCTACGAGCAAGCCCAAGGGGCCATCTCAGATCATACTCAGCCGGATTTTGCCCCAAAGCTAAGGGCCAGCTACGAGCAGTTTCTCTCTCGTTTCATTCATAAAAGCCGTTGATATAATAAGCCTTTATCTCAGTTTTGTTATCTTGCGGAACAAGCTGCCTGATTCTGCTTTCATTTTTAGCAGATATATGCCGGGTGAGAGTTCGTGTCCTCTATTGTCACAGCCATCCCATTCCAGCTCCCACGAGCCTTGCTTCTGAGCGCCTTTCTGCAGCTCTCTCACTTTTTGACCGCGTAGGTTGAACACCGCTACGGCCACCACTTGTTCCTTCGTGCTGGCACATTGTATAGCGATCTTGTCGCCAAAAGGATTGGGCCCGGCTTTCAGGTTGATCTGTGGGGCAGACGCTATCTGCAAGTCTGCATTGGCGCTGGACACCTGAATATTCCATATGGCATCAAAGGCAATGCTGTCGGAAGAGGCTATATTGCAGCGCAAAGTATGATTCCCGCTGCTGAAAGTGCGTTCGATCATAAACATATCGTCCGGTAATAGCTCGTCGTTCAAGTACCATGTATAATTCAGAGTAGCTTCGCTTGTATAAGCTTGGGTTACAAACATCTGCATGGTGTTGGCTTCGATCTGTAGCGTTTCTTCCAAAGAGGGATAAAACTCCAGTAAATGCAGATCCAGCATGCGCAATTGGAAGATATTTACCGGAGTGATGGGGCGGTCCTGGGCATTGGTGGGCACAGATCCTATGGCCATCACGTTTTCCAGTCCTTCGATAATTCGGCCAAATACGGCATAGCCGCCGTCCAAATGAGGCTGTGGAGCCAGGGTAATGTAGTATTGGCTCCCTGCGCTGTTTGGAGCGGATGTGCGCGCCATTGCCAACACTCCGGCACTGTCGTGCAAGAGATCGGGATGAAACTCATCCTGGATATTGTATCCGGGCCCGCCCGTTCCTGTGCCATTGGGACATCCATCCTGGATCATAAAGCCTTCGATCACCCGATGGAAGATCAGATTGTTGTAAAAACCATCGTTGGCAAGATCTCGAAAATTGAGTGCTGTGATGGGGACCAGTTCGTCATACAACTCCGCGCTAAAGCTGCCCAACGACGTGTGCCAGCGGGCAAATATGCGCCCCTCAGACAGCACCGGTATCAATACAATTGCCATTATGCAAAACAATCTAAGTGTAAATTTCATTATCGTCTCCAAAACATCTGTATTCATTATCTCTTTGCACAAAAAGCTATCAAGCAATTTCGGTCAATTTTTTTTGTAAGGATTCAGCCATAGGCTATAGTAGACTGTTCAAAAATCTCTACAGCATTACGTAGCTTTCCCTGTATTTATGGAGCAAAGCAGGTTAGATGGTTTTATACGAGCTTTTCTGGGCAGATCTGGGAGATCCGGCGGATTGCCGCGAGCGATCTTTGGCTCATCAGTTCCCGCTTCAATTTCTTATCCCGGATATTGCTGTCCAGAGCGGGGAGGATGCCAAAATTCGCGTTCACAGGTGAGAACTTGCCTTTTTCGGGGATGTTGATGAGTCTGCGCCAGAGCTGCCCCATAATGCTTTCTTCCGGTAGGATGCTTAGTTCATTCGCCACTATTTTGGCGATCATAAGGCCGCTGGCGATGCATTCCATATAGCCTTCCACACCGCTCAGTTGCCCTGCTACCCACACATCCGGGCGGACTTTCAGGCTTAGTAGCGGATTCATTATCTTGGGGGAATTCAGGTAGGAATTGCGATGGATTGAGCCATAGCGCAGGAAAGAGGCGCTTTGCAAGCCGGGGATCTGTTTGAATACGCGCTTTTGCTCCGGATAGCGTAGCATTGTTTGGCATCCGACGAGGTTGTAAGCGGTGAAATCTTTATTTTCTGCCCTCAGTTGCAGCACGGCAAAAGCTTTCTGGCCCGTGGCGGGGTTTTCCAGGCCCATAGGCCGCATCACGCCATGGCGCAGGGAATCTCTTCCTCTTCGGGCTATTTCTTCGATGGGCATGCAGTTCTCGTAAAAGCTGAATTTATCGCCGTTGAAGAATTCATTTTCAAATTCATGCGCTTCATGCTTTTCGGCCGATAGCAGGGCATCCACAAAATCATAGTATTGTTCTTTTGTAAACGCGCAATTCAGATAGTCGGCTTCTCCTTTATCGTAGCGTGCTTTGGCATAGACGGTGTCCATATCGATGGTATCGGCATCGATGATTGGAGCGATGGCATCAAAGAAAAAGAGTTGATCTTCACCCAGAAGCTTTTGCAGATGGCGCATCATGGCATCGGAAGTGAGAGGTCCCGTAGCCAGGATCACCTTACCCGAAGGCAGGGTGGTGGCTTCATCCCGGATGATCCGGATATTGGGCATGTTTTCTATGTGTCGGCTCACGTTTTGGGCAAAAAGTTCCCGATCCACAGCCAGGGCATGCCCGGCGGGTACTTTTGACTGTTCGGCAATGTCTAGCAGGATAGATCCCAAAAGGCGCATTTCCTCTTTCAGGAGTCCGGCACCGGTATCCAGACGGACTGATTTTAAACTGTTGCTGCATACTAATTCAGCAAAGAGAGAGCCGGTGTGGACTTCTGTGTTGCGCCGGGGGCGCATCTCGATCAGGCGCACTTCAAAACCTCGGGTAGCCAGTTGCAGGGCGGCCTCTGAGCCTGCCAGTCCCCCTCCGATTATGCTGATGGCGGGGCTCACAATTCCCGCTTGATCATCGTGATATAGCCATCCAGATCCTTGAATCCCAGTGCCTTGTAGAGATGCCGTGCTGCCGGGTTGTCCCGATGTACTTCCAGTTTTGCCTGATATCCGGTATGCTTGGCGATGTCCAGAGCTTCGCGCAAGAGCTGTTTGCCGATCCCTTCATTTTGCCGGGAGGGTCTTACTGCCATATGATGGATGTAGAGTCTGCGAAAATCGTGGTTTACCCACAGTGCTCCGATGATATCGTCACCTTCTTGGGCGCAGATGATGGTTCCTGTGTTTTGCAATGAATGTGTGATGGCTTCCAAGCTATCTGCCCTGGCGGGATTGGTGATGCCGGTATCCTGCCACAAGCGCATTATTTTGGTATAGATATTTTCAGACAGGCTATGATACTGTTTGATAATCATCAAATGGATTTCCTCATGAAGATTTCGGGATCCCGGGTAAAGCGGTATACGCTATCGTATTCCAATTGATACAGGATTGTCGCTTCATCGTCAACCATCATATAGTAACGCTTGTTGGTTGTTTCGGCGATGTTCAATTTCTTTGTATTACCTTGCACATCGGTGATCCACACGGTGCAGAAAGGATTTTCAAAGGCCTTCATCAGCTCGGGATCGTCTCCGCTTTCAAAGGTATAGGTATTCATATTTTGCAGGATGCTCACGATTTTGGTGAGGGCAAAATTGTATGGTGCCACTTCAAAGTCGTGTTTGGCGTCTTTATAAAACCATTTTCCCCTATCAAGGCGAAGGGTAAATTCGTTTTTGCGGTGTTTGCTGCGAATTTCGCTGATCTCATCTTCCCAATATCGTACTATCATGGGGTCTCGCCAATTTATGATGATCGGAGCAAAACGTTGCACTATGCTGTTTTGGGTCTGATACACCACCGTGTCTCCTGCGACCCGGAAATAGTCCCAGGCATTGCCGATGTTTCCAAAGATCAAGTGTTCTTGTTTATCTTTGGCACTGAGGCGGACGTGAGTGCCTTGTTGATCGTCCAGTTTGTAACGTTCCAGCGTGCCCCGGCTTGAGCTGACCGGTGTGATGGAGTAATAGCCGCTTACCACCTTTCGGAAAAAATCGTTTACCATAAGCGTATCTGCTCGCCACAGAAAAGGTTGGGTTACTTTCCAGACATCGTCTTCGAGGATCATATCCACTCTGGCCTCGGAATCCCAAATCTCGATTTTTTCGATTTCTCCGGATTCTAAAGTTACTAGGTCTTCTCGTTTTTGAATCGGTTCTTTGCTACGCAGCAAGAAATACGCGGCGATCAGCACGACAAGTATTATCAGAGGAATAAGTCTAGATTTCTTCATTGATGAGCCTCAATCTAAGCTTGCGTCGATATGCCAGCCACAGCCCGGTGACAATTAGTATCAGCGGCGCCAGCGCGATGGCAATGACCTTTGTGATCAGTTTGATGTTGTTTTCTATGATGTCCAGATCTCCCCAGACGATATTGTGTTGCTTCATATAGCTTCGGACGTTAATCCGCGATTTATGTAGATGGCGGTTGCGAATGCGGATCATGGATTCACGCCCGCAGACATAGTCCAAGGCGTTGAAGATCACGTTTGTTCGATCACTATATGCCGGGTTGTCCGGTTCGATCACCAATTCCTTGTCCGCGAAAAGGATCACTCTGCCGTTATCTATCTCCTGAACGAAATTGGGATCGTTCTTTGCCAAATCCGTTTCCGTGAACCAACTGCTCAGTTTCCCTTTTATCAAGGCGGCGGTTACGATTGGACCCGCAGCAAAATCTTCCAATTCGGGATTGTAAAAGAGGTCTTCACTCATTTGATATTCAGGGGATTTCATCCAGCCGGAGTACTGCGAACTGCGCAGGATGATCTCATGCTCCAGATTGGGTTTATCCACAAAGCTGATGCCGCTGGCGAGATAGAGAATGATGTTCTCCATATTCTGGGAGATGGGGTGCTCACTTCCTTGCATGATGGGATACATGGGGAAGCTGGCCATTCTGCCTATTCCCATCTGGCGTTTGTCGGAATTCATGTCCAAAACCACGTCGTCTGAAAGGCGCAAACCATAATGTTCCAGCATCTTTGGCACATTGTTCTGTAAAGGGAAGAGGTGTGATCCATCTGTGTCCACTTTGTCTTGCAGAAAAATCACATTTCCGCCCCGCATCAGGTATTGATCAACGTTGTACATCCATAGTTCGGGTAAAGTACGTGCGCTGCCGGTAAATAGCAGAGCGTCCACATCTTCAAGTGGTTTCGAGAGATCGGCGTCGATGGGGATGAAGTTGCTGCGCAGTTTTTTTTCAAAACTGCGAGTATCAAAGTGGAAATAAGTAGTATCTTTGAAAACAGCTACCCTAGGCAAGTTTTGCGATGAGAGGCTCTGGATGCGTGTGGTCATCTCATATTCCAGTCTGGGTTCGATTCTGGGGCTTAGGTTCAGGGATTCCACCCGTCCCCGGTATTCAAAGATCAAGCCAAAAAAGACTTCCTTGTTGGTTACCTGGTCGTTTTCGAAGATACGGAATTGCATGGCGCCTAATCCGCTGCCATAAGCCATATGTTGCAATTCTTCACGGCTGGCCGGTCTTATCTCTTCAAAACGGAATTTGTTTCCGCCCGCGCTTTGAAATTCGGCCAGAAGGTCTTTGGTATAGCGCTCCAATGTATTCAATTCCGAGGGTAAATCGCTTGAGGAGAGTATCTTTACCAACATCACATCTTCAAGATCACGCACCAGATCCTTGCTGATCTTACTGAGGCTGAAAGCCCGATCCCGGGAAAGATCCAGTCGATATGTAAGCTGTGAACTGATCAAGAGTAAGGCTATGACAATGCCGATGCGGATGCCATGCGAACCTATGATGCCAAATTTCTTGTTCATCTAGCGCTCCTGCATCATGTTTCTGGATTGGAGGTTCAATTCTGCCAGTGTGGCAAAAATGACGATCACGGCTATGAAGAAGAGCAGATCACGCAGATCGAACACCCCCTTCATAAAACTGGAGAGGTGATAATCAAAAGTGAAGTATTGCACGTATCTCACCAGAGATAAAGGCACCAGAGCCATCAGGTAACGTATCACATAGATGCTGCCGCCGATGAAGAATGCAATCACAAATGCTAGAACCTGATTTGAGGGTAAGCTGCTGGCGAAAACACCGATACTTACAAAGGCAGCGCTCAATAGCATCATACCAAAGAATCCCAGGATTATGGCATTATAATCTATATTCTGCCCAAATATCGCGACTATTATGAGCGGGATCACATTGAAGATCATCATGGTAAAAACTTGCATGAAAGCAGAGAGGATCTTGCCCCAAATCACATGGCTGAGCCGGATCGGCAAGGTGCTGAGTAGCTCGATGGTTCCGCTGCCGCGCTCCCGAGCTATGCTGCCCATGGTGATGGCGGGTATGAAGAATACAAAGAGCAGATGCTGAAAGGTATACAAAGCTCTCAATTCCGCCAGCCCCACCTTGAAAACCGTGGTTGCAAAAAAACTGCCGCTGATGACCAGAAACAGTACAAACACTATGTACGTGGTTACGGAGCGCATTGCCAATTGATATTCTTTGCGGGCGATGGTTCGGATTGCGTTCATTGTTCATCTCCCCGGCTGTCCTCGGTATCAGGATACAGTTGCTTAGTTTCAGGCTTGTTTTCCGCTTGTAATGTCTGTCCTTTTGTGAGGTTGAAAAAAATCTCTTCCAAGCTGATCTGCTTCGTATAGAGGCTCTCGATTAACCAGCCGTTTTCGCTTACATAGCGGGATAGATCATGTTTGATTGAGCTATCTGCCGGGCATCGCAATTGCAGCTTGCAATGCGTGTCGTCGAGTTCCATAGCTATCAATTCCAGCTCCGGATGATAATCCAGAAATTCTTGCAGGTCGATGTCTTCACCTTCCAGTTCCAGCCGTATTTCCTGATAATCGTTGAAGTACTTGTTCAGGTGGTCGATCTCGTCGTCCACTATGATCTTACCGTTGTTTATGATCAAAACTCTATCGCACAAGGCTTGAACCTCTTGCATGATGTGGGAAGACAGGATCACGGTCTTCTCCAGTCCCAATTTGCGGATCAAGTCCCTTATCTCGATGATCTGGTTTGGATCCAGGCCGCTGGTGGGTTCGTCCAGGATGAGGATATCGGGATCGTGCAATATTGCCAGAGCCAAACCTACCCTTTGACGGAAGCCCTTGGACAGGGTTCCGATCTTCTGATGCAGTACGCCATTGAGGCCGCAATTCGCGCTCACATATTGACTTCGTTCACGGAATCTGGCCGGAGGCATTTTGCGCAGATCGGCTACGTATTTCATCAATTCCATTACCAGCATATCTTCGTAGAGGGGATTCTGTTCCGGCAGATAACCGATCTTCGCGCTGGTATCGATTGGGTCTTCATAGATGGATTTGCCATCGATGAGGATGCTGCCACTATCCGGTTTCAGATAGCTCACCATCATGCGTAAGGTAGTAGTCTTTCCAGCACCATTGGGACCCAGAAAGCCTGTGATGCTACCATTGTTCACGCAAAAGCTGATATTGTCCACGGCGCATATAGAGCCGAAAGAGCGGCATAGATCTTTTATTTCAATCATGCAGTAATATTCTCCGTGTTTTAGAAAAGAGGCATCTTTGTGGCGTTTTCGGGTTCGGTCAAAAGAATAATATCATTCTCCTTCAAGCCGGAAATCACCTCAACCATCTGAAAGTCGTTGGCTCCCAAGCTTACAAGCGCCGTAGGGGGCATAGTGCTTTCTTTCTTTTCCGCACTGCTTGCGCCGGAGCTATCTTTCAGATACACGATGTCCTGATTCTTATCATCTGCAAAAACCGCTCCAATTGGAATAATAAGTACGTTTTCTCGCGAATCGCCCAAGATGCTGATCTCTGCCGTCATTCCCGGCATAACCTTGTCTCCACGGGCGTTAATGCTTATTTCTACGGGGAATACCTTGGCACTGTTTATGGTGACTGCTTTGGGAGATATCTTGTCGATCCGGCCTTCAAATTCCTCATAGGGCAAAGCGTCCAGCTTGATGCTTCCTGTTTGTCCCACTTTGAATTTAACGATGTCAACTTCGTTGATATTTGAGCTTACAATCATGTGATTCAGATCCGCAATTTGCATGATGACAGTACCTTCGCCATAGGTATTCAGGCTGGAACTCACCATCTCCCCTTCATTCACATTGCGCTCTATCACGGTGCCGGAAGTAGTAGCATACATGTGGATCACGGTACCGGGGACGTCCAAATCGCGGATCATATCGTACTGACGGCTGGCCTGGGCGTACATTATTTCTGCTTCTTGCAGGGCGTCTGCCGCTTTATCGTACTCTTCCTCAGAGATGTACTCCATCTCTTTCAGACGGCTTTTATCGGTGAAATCCTTGCGAGCTTGTTCCAGACTCAATTCGGCTCTTTGCAGCGCGGCTTTGGTGTTGAAAAGAGTGTTTGCCTGATTGTAGTCTGGTTCGATATCGGCGATGATGTCTCCCATATTCACGGTGTCGTTTTCATCCACGTAGAATTTCACTACTTTGCCCGATACCCGGGATTTTTGAGACACAATAGTCTTTGGTTGCACTTCCCCGGTGATCTCCGTGCGGGCTTCGATATTGCCATATTTCACGGTATAAGTATTTGTCTCAGTCGAGTCTGTAGACGGGACCTGAGTGGATTTTTTCCGGCAGGTGGAAAAGCCGATGATGGCTGCCACGATCAGCACGATAATCAGGATTATCAGGATCCGCTTTTTACGCATAATTCCTCTCTTCAATGAAATGGCATAATAGTAGTTACACGACAATTCGGGGCAGCAAAAATGTCAATCAAAAAGCCTCGGTTGCCGGTGATGTTAGCTTTGTCATGGTTGATTGGGAAGGTTCTCTACCATTGCTGATTGCCGTAAATCAGCCAGGTTCCGTTGGAACGGAAAAAGTATGAAAAGTATCCGCTGTCTTCCGGTTCATTGAAGGTTACGTTTTCTATGCTGGACCGGTAGTGATCCCGAGTGTGTGCCACCGCGTAATCTCCATTTATGTCTATGAAGATGACCTCGATTTCCAAGAGCTGAAAGCGGTCGCGGCGGCGGTTGATCTCTTCGTTCAGATGATAGGATATTTTTCCATTGTGGCGGTATTCCTGATGTACGTGATCCATGATACCGAAGGTGTTGCCCAGGTTGAAATCCATTGAAACATCGTATAGTATGTCGCGGATCTCTTTCTGGGAGAGACTTTCTTCGTTGTCCAGATCACAACTCAGCAAGAATAGGCTGAGTAACATGATTATGGCAAAGGAGGCTTTCATCATGTCTTTTCTAGTACGGCGAGGGTCTCGATATGCCAGGTATTGGGAAACATATCGAAGCCGCTGAGGCTGAGGAGATTATACCTACCATCATGCATCAGGATCTTGAGATCTCGCGCCAGACTCATGGGTGAACAACTGAGATATATAATACGGGGGATGCCGGCTTTTCGGATGTTCCACAAAGAGCTTTCGGGAACCCCGCTGCGGGGCGGATCCAGAATGATGCAATCCGCTGTAAAAGTAGCATTTAGTTCTTCAAATTTCTGTTCGAATTTGCCACAGACATATTTTGCCCGGTCAAATCCGTTGTTTTCGGCATTCTTTTTGGCGTCCTGCACGGCTTCCGGGATCTCTTCAATGCCCAATAATTCTGAAATCTCGCCGGCTATGCCCAGACCGATGGCGCCGATTCCACAATAGGCATCGATCACCTTGTAATCCGGCTTCACCCAGGCACGCATGGCACACAGGATTTTCTCCATGCAGCCGCTATTGATCTGCCAGAAGCTCTTGTAATTGATCTCAAAACGAATGTCTGAAAGAATGTCGTTGAGATAGCTTTTGCCATACAGCAGCTTGTCTTCTTTACCCAAGATCACGTTGGTCTTGTCCCGATTGATGTTTTGCACAATGCCGCAAATCTGAGGGAAAGCGCTTGTGATGCCGTGAACGATGGTTTTGGAAAATGGCAAACGTGCACTCCGGCACACCAGAATCAGCAGGATTTCGCTCTGATCTCGGTTGCAACGCAGGCCGATGTGACGCAGACAACCGCTGTGATCAAGCTCATTGTAGGGCTCCACTTTTGCCTTTTGGCACAATTGCATTAAGGTTCCGGCAATATCGTCAAATACGGGCGGGTGATTCAGACATCTCTCATGCGGCACGATACTGTGGCTGTAGCGGGCATAGATGCCATAGGATTGTAGCCCGACCGGCATAAACACCTTATTGCGGTAATTTCGATCCAGTTCCGATGCTTCCATCCCACCGTATACATCGAGTTGATCCTTGAAAAGCTCACGTAGCAGTATATCTTTGTATTGCAATTGGGTATGGTAATCTAACATCAGCCAGTCACAGCCGCCGCAGGGTTCATCAGCTTCGAAAGCCTCGCAGCCGGATGGGATCACTCCGGGGCCACGTTCAAGATACTTTGTTACCTTGGCAAAGGCATGATCTTTCTTGTTCAGATAGATTTGGGCGTCCACTGTGTCTCCGACGGCGGTGTTTGCCACAAAGATCGCTTTGCCATCATGGAAGCCTAGGCCCATACCGCCCATTGCGATCTTTTCTATCTTCAGGTGTTCGATATACATCAGATATTCCTCAAGCGCTCAATTCTGTCGCTGATAGAAGGGTGAGTAGCAAACAGAGATGCGGTTTTCTTGCTGTTGATTTTGGCCATAGCAAAGCTATCCTGGCGTTTATCCGGGTTATAATGGCGATCGATCTTTACCAGTGCAGCGATCATATCGTCCGGATTGGTGAGATTTGCCGCTCCGCGATCCGCACGGTATTCCCTGTATCGGGAGTAATAAGAAGCGGGGATCATCGCCAAAAACATCAGCACATTTTGCAAAAAAATCACAGTAAGATAATAGCCAAAGTATCCTAATCCTCCACGTCCGCGATCGCCTCGCAGAGCGCTGTCCAAAATCGTGGCAACGATGCGCGCGCCAAACATCACGAAGGTATTGATCAGGCCCATTACCAGAGTCATGGAAACCATGTCTCCTTCGGATACATGGGTCATTTCGTGTGCTGCCACGGCGGCGATTTCCGCTTCGTCCAGATTACTCAGCAGACCTGTGGAAAAGGCGATCAGAGAACTATTCCTCGAAGCTCCGGTAGCAAAGGCGTTCACGTCGTTTGAAGCGTAAATGCCCACTTCCGGGGTCCTCACTCCGGCTGATTGCGCCAGAGCCTGCACGGTTTCATAGATATATCGGGACCGGCTGTCTTGCACAGAGGCATCGATCAATTGTATCTTATAGGCCTTCTTGGCCATGAACTTGCTGAGTGCCAGAGAGATGAAAGATCCCGCGAAACCAAATATAACACAGAAGATAAGCAGGCTATATACCTGATTCTTCGGCATCGGCACAAAAGCGAGAATTATGCTCAACATGGACACTACCAAGAGGTTCAGTAACAGGTAGAATCCTATGCGTTTAAGTCCTTTCATTTATCCTCCTTGTTTATCTGAAAGCATTTTATTGTGGCTGCCTGTGGATGGCAAGCAAAAAATGTGGATTCGAATCATCAGCGTATCTAAATACGTCCACAAGCCATCTTGAACAGCGCCCGACAATGGAACACAGTCTTCGTGAAACGTAGCTGCTTCTACAGATGTGGCGGCTAGTTGGAGAGGCTGAGATTGTTGAATTTATTGATATTGATCTCTTTGGCTTCAGTTTCTATGAATTGCACTCTCACTTTGTCTCCGGAGCCTGTAAGCGGCAGATAGGAACTTAAGTTACTCGTGGCAACAAATATATATCCCGGTCGGCTGTCCAGTGAGAAATGGTAGTAGCTTCTGCCATCTTTCACGTCTGTAGCGATACGAACGATATTTCCTTCCAGGAGGCTCATGCTATCTTGAATAAGGGCATTATCCGCACTGCCGGAGGTGGCAAGATTCATTTGGTAACTCTCTCTGGCGCTTTTCACTGTTTCACCCACACCCACCAGGGAGAAATCGCTTACAGAAACGAAGCAATACATCTTCACCAAGCCCGCGGCGTCTTTCAGGGTCATAAAGTATGTGGGTACATTATCCAGATTTGCCAGGATTGGGAAGGTGGCGTAGTACTTAAATTGCTGTACTTTGCCCTCGGCTGAGCGCATGGCGGCATGTTCAGTAGCGCCGGAGATCAAGTATAGGGAAGTGTTTTTATTGCGGGTATTCGTAAGAACAAACCCCACCGTTCCTTCATCCGCACCCACGCTGGACATTCCGGTGTAAAAATAGCTGCGTCCGTCATCACTGTATATCACATTGTAACCGGCAGTGGTAGAAAGCATATCTCTTTTGCCGAACAGCGTGTTCCAAAATCCACGCACGTACTTGCCCCACCAGTTCAGCTGCGGTATCACAAAATATGATGGTTGCACGCGATCCACCCAATCCGGGATCAATTCGTCGCTAAAGCCCTTTTCTGTCTTGATTAGCGGGTAGTAGTCGATATCTCCGGTGCACGCGTGAACGGTTACCAGGCCCAGGGCTTCATTGCCGCGGATGCCGATTTTCTTGGAATATAAAGTGATGGTCCAGTAAGGCTCCCCGTTGTCGTCGATCTCAAAGGTATCTCCCGCCATGGCTACGCCGGTGATGCCGGCAAGATACATATGTCGCTTCAGGTCCTGATTGAAGAAAGAATTGCTTTGATACTTGATGTTCAAAGCCTTCCCGTTCACTTCACGGATAAAGCGGATGTCTTGGGAGTTGGTAGCCGATACCATGATGTATCCCGGTGTGCCTTGATCCGTGTTTACCAGCCATTTAAAGAAACCGCTGTGCAAAAGTGGAACCACCCAATAGAGCTTGCTGTCCACCATCTGGATGGTAGGAGTGCCCAATACCACGCGGCTACCAAGCGCAAAATCTTCGCCCAGCTTTTTCTCTGCCAAAGAAGCCGCAAAATACTGATCAATAATGGGTACGCGGCTCATGTCGATGGGAGATACCATCCGGGAAAAATCACTTTCCTGCACCTTGCCGATCAAATCTCGGTATTTGCTGCTAACAAACAGTGGGCTGAAAATCAGCGGTAAAATAATGAGCAGAACCAGCATGACAGCATAGAAAAACGTAAGCCCTTTGCGCAGTTTGCTGATTCCCCACAGCGGCAGCAATACAATAGCAAGGGCTGGAATCCAGCTCAAAAACTTCAGATTCAGAACCGGAAGATGAAAATAAAGCACATAAGCCACAAGCAACAGACTGCAGATCGCAGCAAGCCATGGCTTCATACGAAAGGCGTTTATGTCGACATTGATCTTTGTCCCCTTGGGAATATTTGGCTGATTCATGGCAGCTCCTTTCAATAATTTGTTAGATATGAACGCCGGGGCCTCATATCTGTCAAATACTTTTTTGAGCCGGATTAATTTCTTGAATTAAAAAAGCTTAGCGCATGGGGATCACGCCCTAAGGATTGATTGCACAGCTTGACGCTATAGGCGATGATAATGGGAGATAAGGCGAGTCTTTCATGTGTTACGGCATGGTTTTTCCCCAATTTTGCTATCACGCCTTCCCCGGATTGTTTACATAGCCATTTGCCTTATACGTTGTGTGTTCAAAAACAATAAAATGCCGGCTGAGCGCCTTAGTCCGATGAGGTGATCGGGGTAATTCTTTTGACCGGTCAGAACAGCACTTAAGTAGAAAAGAGCTTTGATTATTGCCCGTTAAAAAACGAGTAAAATGATCATAACTAAACAAATCTATTGACAAAATAGCTGCATGGAGGTCCTTAATTCCAGATTAATATAAAAGGATGCAAAATGGCTCGGCTTTTCAGCAAGGACTACCACGACAAATCCAACAGTTGGTATTTCAACCATGCTATTATTCTGCTTGAAGATGGCGATTTGTGGTATTGGCACACCCTGGACGAATCTGATAATGTGCTCTTTCGCTTTTACCCCACCAGAGACAAACGCGAGTATTTCAGTGCCTGGGTGGAAGTGCTATACGATCCCCGCGAGCAACGCATCCTCAGCTTCCGGTGTGCCGAATGCGCTCAAGACGAAAGCTGCCGTCACTATCTTTCTCTCTTGCGTTATGCCTACAATTTTATCTCCGATGACATCTTGAAAGAAGAACCGGTGCAGACCTGTGATTCGGACAGTCTGAGGGGGAATCTTCGCTGGATCAGCAACTCCCACAGCTTCAAGCTTCTTTTTGAAGGCATCTACAATCCCGGCACCTCAAAGATCCGAATCTACCATCAGGGCTTGGAAGATGTGGATGTTCCGGGCTTGTTGAAGATGATGAAAGATGGCGAGGAGGTGAGTGACTATATTAGGGAAAACTACCGGGTGTTCGATAGCTATCAACTAGCTTTTTTTGAGTATATCGCCAAATCCGGATTACATTACAGTGCGAAGAATTCGTATTGGTCGCTGCCGAAAACACAATTTGCTGATCTGCTGCTGCATCTGGAGCACATGCCCGGGCGTCTCTTTGTGAAAGAAACCGATGAAGAGCTTGCCTTTGTGTCTCAAGCTTATCCTTTGGCTTTGCGCATCGAGAGAGCCGGCAAAAAAAATTACTCCCTCACCCCCGTACTGGTTGATGAACTCTCAGCCTGGTATTCGGGCTATCCCACCTGGCTGTTTTTTCGCAACAAAATCCACAAAACGTGGCTCCCATTCAAGGAAGAAGTAAGCAATGCCATATTCAAGCGCGAAATGCAGATCATGCCAAACGACCTGGTGTATTATCGCAGCGTGGTACACAACGAGCTTGCGGAGCACGGCATATATCTGGATTTCAGCGAAGACATCGAACTGCCCCGCGTGATGGATAGCCACCCCAAAGGCAGGCTCTATGTAAAAGAAATGGGAGAAGATATACTCATCGACGGTTTCTGGGTCTATCAAGATAGGTATGAATTGCCCATCGGCATGTTGAAATACGGTAAGCCATTGGTGTATAGTACATATCGCGGTAGCGACGCGGAGGACAAAATGTGGTTTTATCTCTCTCCCTATCTGCAGGACAAAGCTCAGGCTTTGCTGGATATGCTGCCTCCTCCTCAAGTCAATCAACTGGAACAAAACTCACAATTAGTATTTCGAAACCAAGATTTTGCCGCTCTGCAAAAGGCGGTGTTTCGCATCGATGAAGAGGATTGGGAACTGATAATCGATGATAGCTTGAACCGTAGATCCATTATGAAGATCCATCTGGAGGCCGATATTCAAGTGCAAAGAACGGAGGATATTGATTGGTTCAGCTACGAGGTAAGCTATCGCCACAAAGATCTGCGTTTCAGTCATGATGAGCTTGCTCGCTATTTCAAATCCAAAGACGAGTTTTTGCACACCTTGGATGGCAGAATCTTCTTCATCAGCAATCCTCAAATCTTTGCTGAAGTAGATCAACTTCTGGCTCGCAGCGTGCAAGATACAGATACCGTGTATCGGGCACGCATCCTGAACCTGCCCTATTATCATCGATTGAGAGAAGAAAACCCTGCCTTCAAGATCATGGGCGACGACTTTCTGGAAAACCTGTCTGAAGATCTTCACGAGCGCAAACTAAAGCGCAATCCGGATTTACCATCATATCTGCAAACGATTCTGCGTGGATATCAGAAGGCAGGGGTGGCATGGTTGTCTATGCTGAAACACTATCGTTTGAACGGTATACTGGCAGATGAAATGGGCTTGGGCAAGACCATTCAGGCTCTCGCCATGATCGCCATGGCTCCGGAAGGCAGCGTCAATTTGGTGATTTGCCCCAAAACCCTCCTCTACAACTGGGCTGGCGAGATAGAGAAGTTCCATACAAATATCCCCTACGCCATTGTCGAAGGCAGCAAAGCCAACCGGATCGAGCTGCTACAGAATCCCAATATCCGCTTGTACATAATGAGTTATTCGATGGTCTCCAGTGATGCCGCTCAATTAAAAAAAATGCATTTCGACTGGCTGATCCTGGATGAAGCCCAGAATATCAAGAATGTCTCCGCGCAACGGACAAAGGCGATCAAGAAACTGAATTCAAACTACCGTCTGGCCCTTTCCGGAACTCCCATCGAAAACAATCTAACCGAATTGTGGAGCATCATGGATTTCCTGATGCCGGGATATCTGGGCAGTCTTAAAAGCTTTAAGGACAGGTATCTAAAGCCGGAAGACGATCATGAAGCCAGACAAGCTTTGCATCGGCTCAGTTCCCCCTTCCTGCTGCGCCGCGTAAAAAAGGAAGTGCTATTGGAATTGCCGGATAAGCAGGAACAGATATCTTGGTGCAAGATGAGCCCCATTCAGGAAAAATTGTATCTGCAGATTCTGGATACCGTACAAAAGAAATTAATGCCGGGTGCTCCCGAAGAAATGAGCTATGTTCACATCCTGGCGGCACTTACAAAGTTGCGGCAAGTGTGCAACCATCCGCATCTGGCAAACAGTGATGTCCTGCCTGTGCCCGAACTATCGGCAAAACTGGAGATGCTGGTAGAACTGGTGCAAGACGCAATCTCTGCCGGACACAAGATTCTGGTCTTTTCTCAGTTCGTGCAGATGTTGCAAATCATTCGTAAGGTCTTTGATGATTTGGCGATAAGCTACAGCTATCTGGATGGCAAAACTAGAGATCGTGCGGAGCAGGTGAAGGCATTTGAGAGCAATGATGATATCCGCCTGTTTTTGATTAGTCTGAAGACGGGTGGCACCGGATTGAACCTTACTGCCGCGGACACGGTGATTCTGTATGATCCATGGTGGAATCCCATGGTGGAAAATCAAGCCATAGACCGCACCCACCGCATAGGACAGACCCGGAAGGTACAGGTGTTCAGGCTGATCACCAAAGCTAGTGTGGAAGAGAAAATACTATCGCTACAACAGAATAAAATCGAGCTCTTCAATGAAGTCATCGAAGGCGGAACCGGAATTCTGAAATCGATGAGCCTTGAAGAGCTCAAAAGCCTGTTTTCGTATTAGTATCAAGGATTGGGAAAGATTCTGCCCCAGTCTGGCTCAATTTTGTCATCCGCGCCAAAACCGTGATAGCTGTTGTTATCGCCATCAAACCATAGTTTTCTGCCTTCTCCCACCGGATTCCTGGCGGTGGCGGTTGCCATGATTACCTTGTAGGGAGCCACGAATACGAATTCGTTCTCGTTCACGTTTTTCAGTTTTTCTACCATCTGAGTAGTGTAAATCTCCGAGGATTTCCAAGCTATGGCAAAGTTCCAATTCTCAATCACTTTGCTCTTTAAACCGATCTCTACCAGGGCTGCGTCGAGATCAAAGCCTCCGGCACTTCCCTGCGTCTGCCAGAAATTGTCCACATACGAATGCAGGGCCTCCACAGCAGCGCGAACCTCTTCGGCCCGCTTCTGCGTCTGATAGGCGTTCCAGCGCGGTATCACCAATATCAGAGCTACTATGATTATTATTAAAGCCGCTACTATGTAGTATTTAACTCGCGATTTGCCATTTTTTTCTGTCATAATCTTCTCCCTGAAAGCTATCTTTCAAGTATATTATAAGTGTTTTTGTCGTCGGTGCCAGACGAGCATCCGCTCAGTCTCAAATTCTCTTGCCGCATTGATTCCGCTCGAGATGAAGTGGTACCGATATCATATATTCATGCCAGTTAATAGGTTAACGCTGATGCGGGCAGATTCGTATATGGTGGGCAATCCGGATCCGGGATGAGTACCGCCGCCAACAAGATAGCAATTTCCCAACTCCTCAAACTTGTTGCGAGGCCTCAGATACAGCATCTGATCAAGGCTGTGTGCGAGGTTGAATGTAGCGCCCATGAATACATTATAATCGTTATGCCAGTTCTGTGGAGTGATAATCAGTTCTTCTTCGATGCAGTCCTCTATATCTTCCAGTTCGGGTAGGGTCTGAGCCACCAGCTTCAAAACCTGATCTCTAAAAGCTTTCTTGTCACGCTCCCAATTGATTCCGCTCTTGTTGTTTGCCACCGGAACCAGAATGTAAATCGAAGACTTCCCTTCGGGAGCCAGGCTGGGATCGATCGCGGAGGGGTTGTGCAGGTAGAAGGCTGTATCCTGATGCAGTACTTTACGAGCGAAGATGTCGCTTACATTCTCTTTGTATGTGGGGCTAAAACGAATGTTGTGATGCGGAAGATCCACCTTTTTGTTGATACCCAGATATAGCATGAAGGTCGAACATGAATATTTCATGGTTTTTAGCTTGGAACGAGAATACTTTTTCAGGCTTCCTTCGGGAACCAGATTGTGCATGGTATGGGCAAAGTCCGAATTCAAGAACACCGCGTCGGCAAAGAGTTTGCGGCCATCTTCCAAAAGCAGACCTATCACTTTTTTGCCGTCCAGAATCAGCTGTTTTACGGGACAGTTGAGCTCGATCTTGCCGCCATCTTCTTTCACTACTTTGGCCATCGCTTCAGAGATTTTGGATAGACCTCCCATCACGTGGTAGATGCCTTCTCTGTGCTCTACATGAGGTATGATGGTGAACGCTCCCGGGCAATCCCATGGCGACATACCCAGATATTTGGATTGGAAAGTGAAGCTCAATCGCAGCTTTTCGCTTTTGAAGTAATCTCCCAAAACGCCATAGAGGGATTTACCCAAAGACAATATGGGCAGCGCACCCAACAGATGTTTGGAAACCATGCTTTGGGGTTTTGAGTAGGGGATTTTCAGACAGGGAAGCAGCTTTTTGTATCGCTTTTCTTCCACTTCCAAAAACTTGTCTATGCCATCCTCTTCGCCCGGGAACAGCTTGGCAATATCATTTTTCATGTCTCTGAGATCGGTGCGGATATTCAGGCTAAACTCCGGGAAATAAAGCTTGTACATGGGATCTAGCTTGAAGGTCTTCAGATAATCCTCAGTTCTGCGGCCAACCGCATCAAACATCTCGTCCAGGATGAATTTCATCATCAAAAAAGTGGGCCCGGTATCAAATTTGAAATTCCCCAAGTCTATGCGGGCATTTCGGCCACCTACGCGGTCTGCTTTTTCCATGATGCTGACGTTGTATCCGTTGTGTTGCAACAGCATCCCGGCGGTAAGCCCGCCCGGTCCCGCCCCAACGATCAATACTTCATTTTTCGCGCTCATGTATCCCTTCCTCCAGTTATTATTTATTAAATCAGTATATAAAAATCTGCCAATGAGGTCAAGCAGAATTTTATGGCATCAGATGTTTAGGTTTTGGGATAGCGCCGGTGACAGCACATCATTAAGGCATGTTTGCCAACGGCAAATAATTGCCTACTTTATTATAAGACCATTAAAAATCAGCGGAGCAAAAATGACCAGCAGATCAAGTAAAAGGTATTTACTTATCTTACTGATTTTAAGCTTAACAGGAGCAGTACAGATGGCATACGCGAAGAATATATACGACTTTGAGCCGCAGCTGATCGACGCTACGGTTCAAAAAATGAGTGATTATGAGGGTAAGGTGCTGCTGATCGTAAATACGGCCAGCAAATGCGGCTTTACAAAGCAATATGAAGGTCTGCAAAAGCTTTATGACGATTACAAAGAACAAGGCTTTGCGGTACTTGGCTTTCCCGCCAACAACTTCATGAATCAAGAACCGGGGGAAAACGATACAATAGCGCAGTTTTGCCGCTTGAATTTTGGGGTGAGCTTTCCGCTTTTTGCCAAGCTCTCCGTGCGGGGCAAAAATATCCATCCCCTGTTCGATTGGCTCACCTCAAAGACGGAAAATCCGGAATATGCCGGCAAGGTTACCTGGAACTTCAATAAATTCCTGATCTCCAAAGATGGCCGGCTTATCGGGCGCTTTGGTTCCAGAGTGGAGCCCTCGGATCCGGAACTGATCAAGGCCATAAAGGAAGCTCTGGCCTCATAGTAAGGATCTTTCGCACTCAGAGCATCAAGCGCGCTGAATCGTCTCCACCAGTAGCTGACATCGCAGGCCGCAGGATCATGAATCCTTATCTGCTTTGCGGATTTATTATTGACACAATCAGCATTTCCAAAATACTGGAAAGACTAAGATAAGTTTATATCAAATAATAGATTAGATACTGTGGAGGAATTATGAAAACTGGCGGATGCCGCTATGGAACCCATCGTGTTATAGAACCCAAGGGTGTATTACCTCAGCCTGCCCGCGTTCTGAATAACGATATGAACGAGATTTGGGACAACGAACTGAAAATCGACGTTATCAGACTGAATGTGGACAGCGCTTCTTTTCATCAGATCAAGAATAAACTGCAAGTCCAAGGCCATACTGACATGGAAAATGCCTTCGCTGATCACGCTGTTGATCTCACAAATCGCACCGGAAAACACAAAAACGAAGATACCGGAAGCGGCGGAATGCTGATCGGCAGAGTCTCTGAGATCGGCCCGAATTTTGAAATGAAAGACAAGATCAAAGTGGGAGACAAGATTGCCAGCCTGGTATCTCTCTCGCTTACTCCACTGAAGATCAATGAAGTAAAGAGAGTGCTGCTGGACAAGGATCAGGTGGAAATCGAAGGTCAAGCCATCCTTTTCAGCAGTGGCATCTATGCCAAGCTCCCGGACGACATGGACGAAAACCTCGCGCTCTCGGTACTGGACGTGGCCGGTGCGCCCGCTCAGGTGGAGCGCCTGGTAAAAGCCGGCGACAATGTGGTGATCATCGGTGCCAATGGTAAGAGCGGAATTCTGTGTAATGCTGTGGCACGGGAACGGGCCGGAGTGTCCGGTAAGGTGATCGGTGTGGTTCGCAATCCGGATTACATACCCACTTGCAAGGACACCGGCTGTCATGAAGTGATCATCGCCAATGCCACAGACGCGATCACTATCCAGAAAGAAGTCTCCCGTCTCACCGACGGAAAAATGGCTGATGTGGTGATAAACGTGGTAAACATCGAAGATACCGAACTTCCCACCATCATGGCAGCCCGGGATAGAGGCCTGGTATATTTCTTCTCGATGGCCACTTCATTCACCAAAGCCGCTTTGGGTGCAGAGGGTATCGGAGCGGATGTGGATATGATCCTGGGCAATGGCTACGCTCGAAATCACGCGATGATTTCCCTGGATCTATTGCGCAGAAACCCCGTACTAATGAAACTTTTTAAAGAACGTTATACAGATTAGGACAGGAGCAATAATGAGCATCATAGATATTCGTTCAATCGCCACTGAAGCACAGTGGAATGATTGGCACTGGCAGCTGAAAAATCGCATTACAGATGCGACTGAGCTGCGTAAATACATCACCTTGCTTCCGGAGGAAGAAGCACTTTTTGCCAAGCAGGAGTTTTCATTCCGCATGGCTATCACCCCATATTACCTGTCTCTGATCGATCACAGTAATCCCAATGATCCCGTCAGGATGCAGGCCATTCCCCGTGTTTATGAAAGCGAATTGTCCAGCTCCGACATGGCAGACCCTTTGCATGAAGATGCGGATGCACCGGTACCGGGGATGACTCACCGCTATCCTGATCGCGTTCTCTTGCTCCTCACAGATCAATGCGCTATGTATTGCCGTCACTGCACTCGCCGCAGAAAGGCCGGGGAACACGATGCCCCCATGCCCGCGGAGAATGTGGATAAAGCCATTGAATATATCCGTGAGCACAAGGAAATCCGCGATGTGATCCTTTCTGGCGGCGATCCCCTTACTTTGGGGGATGAACGCTTGGACAACATCCTGGGCAAACTGAGCCGGATTGACCATGTGGATATCGTGAGATTGGGCACCAGAACCCCGGTTGTGTTGCCTCAGCGTATCACTGATTCACTTTTGGCGGTATTGAAGAAATATCCCTTTGTATGGGTGAATACTCATTATAACCATCCTCAAGAGATCAGTGAAACAGCAGCAAAAGCGCTGGCACGTCTCGCAGAAGCAGGTTTGCCCCTGGGCAATCAATCTGTACTCTTGAAAGGCATCAACGACCATGTGGATGTGATGAAGGCCTTGGTTCACAAACTGGTGCGCAACCGAGTGAGACCCTATTACATCTATCAGTGCGATCTCTCTGAAGGGATCAGTCATTTCCGCACTCCGATATCCCGCGGTATCGAAATCATAGAATCCCTGCGTGGTCACACCAGCGGATTGTGCGTACCCACTTTTGTAGTGGATGCTCCAGGTGGCGGAGGCAAGATCCCCGTAATGCCAAACTACATCATTTCACAGATGCCGGGCCGAGTGATCTTGAGAAACTATGAAGGCTTTATAACCAGCTATACCGAACCCGGTTTTGAAGCCTTGGAAGACGCGAATTACCGTGATTTGTGCCCGCGTGAAAGAGAAAGCAGTGAAGGCGTGATGAGCTTGCTGAAAGGAAAGCATGTGTCGATCGGCCCTGCCGAGACCAGACGTAATCAACGCCGCAAACACTAATCCAAACAGGCTGATATGAAGAAATTGATTTCCACCGGGGCTATAAAGAACATAGCCTTGGTGGGAATCAGTAAAAATGCGGGCAAGACCTCGCTGTTAAACTCCATCTTAAAAGATTTTCCCCGGCTCAGTCGGGCTGTAATGAGCACCGGGATAGATGGGGAAAGCGAAGACAGGGTGTTTAAGACTCCCAAACCTCAGGTACATCTGTACAGGGGAGATATGTTCTGTTGCGACGCAGACACGCTGTCGCTCCACGGAAGCTCGGTAAGCGTATTGCATTCATCCCGGTATTCCGGACGGAAGCTATATCTGGCCAAAGCTGAAGCAGACCTGGATACTCAGATCACCGGCCCTTCCGCTCTTCGATATCAGCGAGAGATGATCGATGTGATGCACAGGCTTGGGGCAAAAAAGGTGTTTGTGGACGGTTCTCTGGATCGTAAGTCAATCGCCTTGGACGATAGCATCGACGCGTTGATACTGGCCATCGGAGCCAGCTTTGGCAGCCCGGAGCAGATCATCGGCGAAATCCTCCGCTTGATTATCTTGCGGGATATTCCGGTAGTAAAACTCAGCGGCTACCGCTATAAAAGGCTAAAACAAAGCCGGACTATCCTGGTCCAAGCCGGAGAACGCTGGCAAGATACCGGCATCGCCAGCCTGATCAACAACGAGAAAAAGGTTTTGGAGCTATTGGACAAAAATCCTCGGGCATTGTTTGTGCCCACATCCTTTACTGATTTCCTGTATGAAAAACTGAGCAGAGCTATGGCGAGACCGGATTTTCAGCTGATCTTGCGCCATCCGGAATGCATGAAGCTAAACATTGGCAATTTGAAGAAACTGCAAAAGCACACAAAGCTCAATTGCCTGATTCCTTTCAAGCTGGCAGCTTTTGCGCTCAATTCCACTGCCACCGGCCGAGATCCCATCTCTGCGGATCGCTTTCGAGAAGATATTCGCACCGCATTTCCCCAAGAGACATTTTATGATATTATGGAGATATAGATGACACGGGATCGTGACTTTTTAACTTCTCTAACCGTGAACTTGGGATTGTTCAGCAACATCGTGCTGGCTGCTCTAAAGACCAGCATCGGCATATTGGGGCACAGTCCGGCAGTGTTGGCTGATGGCATCAATTCCACTTCGGACGTAGTGTACTACATAGCTGTGAAGATCTTTATGAAGCAAGCCCGGAAACCCGCGGACAAGGAACATCCCTTTGGTCACAGGCAACTGGAATCCATCTCCGCCATAGTAGTGGGAGCGTTCATTCTCACCACCGGAATCACCATTTTTTGGGAAAGCGTAAATAAGGTCTATGAACTCATCATCGGCGTAGAGACGGGAAGATCTGCCTCCATCTGGGCCTTGTCTATAGCGCTTGCAACTTTTGTGATCAAGCTGGGCCTGTATTTCTACACCCGTGGAACTGCCGGAAAGACGCACAACCCGACCCTGCGGGCTTTGGCCAATGATCATTTGAACGACATCATGGCTTCTGTGGCGGTCATCATAGGTGTAGTTCTGGGAAGACTGGGCTACTTCTGGATGGATCCTGCCGCAGGGGCGATAGTAGCTGTCTACATCATCAAGACAGGAGTGGAGATCATCATGGATTCATCCACAGAGTTGATGGATCACGTACCGGACGATGAATTTGGCAGGGAATTGCGTGATGTAACGCTGCTGGTGGAGGGCGTGAAAGGCATAGATGATCTTGGTTTGCACCGTTTTGGCCCATATTACACCATCAGCATGACGATCAGTGTGGCCGGCGATATCTCCATCGATGAAGGCCACAGTATCTCCAATACCGTGGAAGAACGCCTCATGGAACATTTTGATAACGGCCTGCGCAAGGTACACATCCACTACCATCCCTACGAGGGAACCAATCCCAATCACAAAGGAGTATCTACTATATGAGTTTTGGAAAACACATACTCTTGACCCTTGTCCTGTTGCTGCTGGCGATATTTAGCCTTTCATCCCTGTTCAACATTTCCTCTTCCAGCAATGTTGATGCAGCAGAGAACCCGGAACCGGTAGTGGATCCCTGGATTACTCAGACTATCCCTGCCGGAGGCTCGATCTTTTCTGTATTGGCAAAATTGGAACTTCCCGGCACGGAAATCGGCATGATTTCATATAGATTTGGAGATTTTATAGACGTAACCACCATCCAGCCCGGAGACACTCTCCGCGTGATTCTGAACGAAGAGGGCGACAAGATTGACAGGATGATGTTTGTGCAAGAACCCACTATCCGGCATCACTTTGAGGCCCGGGGAGATTCCCTGCTATACACCATGGAGGCATTACCGGTTCAAAAACGTTTACGCATGATTCAGGGGAATCTGGATAGCACTTTGGATGCCGCTCTATTGTCGTTGGGCCTTTCCCCGATGGATAAACAGAACATCAACAACGGTTTGGAAGGCGAGATCGATTTCCAACGCGATGCCCGCAAGGGAGATACATTTCAAGTTTTTATCGAAGAGCGCGTATTCGAGGGCAAGCCTTTGCCTCGCGCTAAAATCCTCTTTGTGAATTATGAGGGGAAACGAACCGGCTCCCATGAACTCTTTCGCTATGAACAGGACGACGAAAAATCTGTTCTCAACGGACTCTACAACAAAGATGGCAAAAGCAACAATGCCAGCGGAGTGGGCTATCCTCTAGCCAGCGTTCATGTAAGCTCATCTTTCGGCAAACGTCTGGATCCCTTCACGGGTAGATGGGCAAACCATCAAGGTGTAGACTATCGTGCGCGCAGAGGTACTCCCGTTTACGCTGTGGCAAATGGTACGGTTACGTCTGCCCGATACAACGGAGGTTATGGTAATGAAGTGCGCATCAAGCACCCCAGCGGAATGATCACGCTTTACGCTCATCTCAATTCTTACAGCGTGCGTAGCGGACAGACGGTAAAGCGGGGCCAGATCATCGGCCGTGTGGGCTCCACCGGCAGATCTACCGGCGCACATCTCCATTTTGGTTTGATGAGTAGCGGACGCTATATAAATCCCAATCAACTGAGGATGGTGGGTGCGGAGCGCTTGAACAAAGACCAGATGGCGGAATTCGAAATCCAGAAGCAAAAGATACGAGATATGATGCGGCAGTATTTGAACCCCGCAGTTCCCGCTTAACCGCACAGGATTATTGTTCCGGGATATCTGCTACTATAAAAATGAAAGCCCGACAATCAACTGTCGGGCTTTTCATATATAATGCTGTCCTGTGCCGTTTTAGGATATCTGCTACTATAAAAATGAAAGCCCGACAATCAACTGTCGGGCTTTTCATATATAATGCTGTCCTGTGCCGTTTTACTTTTTTTGCAGACTTTCGGGGATGATGTCTTCCTTGATCTCATCTCCCGGTTTTTCCCGCATCGTAAAAAGCTCGGGAAACAAAGAATTATAATACAGTGCGGTGAGGCTGCCATCGGCAGCATACATTACATGCAGAGTGCGGCTATCGGTCAAAAACCAGATCAGTTGCTGGGTTTCTTCGTCAAAGTGGTTGGTTTTTCCATGCATTTGTGCGATACGGCTGATGGTCAAGTGGTCGTTATCTTCTCCATTTTCGGAGTTGTATTTTACAAACCATCCTGCCACGCGTTTGGTATTGGGCTCTACAAACACCAGAATAGCCGAGACAAACTGATTGAGGTCGCTGTAGTATTTCACCGCATCTTCCTCGCTTTCTTCCGGGAGAAAGCCCATCAGCGCCAGTATGCCATCTGCTTCTTCCAATGTCATATCATAAGCAAGTTCAAAGAGGCCCACCTGAGCATTCAAACCGACCATCATCATCAATCCGATTAGTATAAATAGAATTTTCTTCAAAATATCCACCTTAATCAATAAAATATAGTATTCGCCCATTTTTCCCATGGCAGAATATAGTCAACTAAAAATCAGCTTGGCCGATGTTGATCTCCCGGCATGGCATCATTTCATTAAAGTAATACGTTTGCTTATGCTATTTCCTGCGGTTTGTATTCTTAGCAGATACACAGCACTCGAGAGTCCTGTGCCATCAAAACTGATGCGGTTGGTGCCTTCGGGATATTCACCTTGCGCCAGAGTCGCCAGCTTTTGGCCCCGCAGATTGTAGAGACAAAGCTCGATATTCATCGCCCGGGGCAGTACAAAAGCTATCTCGGTATGTGGGTTAAAGGGATTTGGATATGCTTTCAAGGTCATCGGCATAGGCTTTGCTATCTGGTCTTCAGTGGATGTGCCCAGCAATTCCAGGATCAAGGCTTGCAACAAAGCTCGCACCCCATCCTCTTGCATGAAATAGAGCGGAAATCCAAAGTAGATGAGATTATCTTGCTTAAAAGCTATGCTCTTGTCTATTCCCTGGCTGTCAGGGGCAAAAGTGCCACTATACATTTCTACGAAATCTCCCTCAAACGAATATACCATGGGCAACATCCCATTCCACACAGGCGCCATTTTTGCGGGATCCACTTCCAGAGAAGGATATTCATCGCTTTCGGCGCTTATCAGGCAAGCGGGATTATCAAAGTACAGCTCAATCGATGGCACAAAACGTTGCCAAAAGGCTTCGCCGATAGCACTGGCTGTCTTCCAGCCGCCGATGATCAATTTGCCGCCACCCATCATATATGCACTCAATAGATCTTCCGCGCCGGATATCTGGGGCATTGCCATCTCGTCGTCGTGCCACAATACTACTTTGTAAGAACCCATCGTCTGCAGATCAGGAAGGCCTTGTGCGGCAAAATCCCAAGTGTGGAACTCCAGCGGGTTCAGCGCGTTTGCGTAATAATCATCCACCATGGCGTCGTCGGGGCTGATGATGGCTCCGTTGCCATCCCAAGTTTCATCTATGATCAAGAGATCATTTGCAAAGCTGAAGTGCACAGGATTCGCGAGGCAAATCTGGGAAAACATACTGGCAAATCCTTCCGCGTCAATGGCTTTGATCGCATATTCATATTGCTGCTGATTATCTGCCTGATTGTCGATATAGCTCAAGTCCTCAATGGGGTTTTGATTTACCTTGCTCCAGTTTCCGGTGCCCAAAACGCAGCGATACACATCATAGGATACTGCGTAGCTAAAGGCGTCCCATCCCAGATGCACTTCGCCGGAGGCTGCCAGACATGTATGTAGATTGGGAACCAGGTTCTCTATGTTTCTTAAAAGAGTCCAGTGGTTGTGGTTAGCGCTTACCTCAAGGGGCTCTGCGAAGTTTTGATACATATTTGTATGCCCCTGAGGGCCGGCAAGGACCAGGAGTGAATCCGAGCCGGAAGCGCTCTGCAGCAGAAAGGGAATATCCAATTCGAACTGCGTGGTAGTAGGTGAACTGCTGGTGGCAAGTATTTTTAGCTCTTGTGTATCAGGTTTGTAAAAGGTGCTGTACTGCACACTGGGAATACCGCTGCCAAATATCCATTGATCAAAGAACTGGTCCAGGTTTTCTCCGCTGATGCTTTGTGCCAGGTTCTTGAAATCGGCTGTAACTGCATTGCCGTGTTTATAGTTTTCAAAATATGTTTGTAATAGCTGAACAAAGTCCTCATTACCCAGCTTCAGGCGCAGCATATGCAACACACTTGCCGCTTTTTCGTAGGAAGTGGGAGCGAAGTAATTGGCAAAATCCGGGTTGTAGATAGTCCCCGGGCCATTGTTGGCTTCCCAATTGATATAGTAGTTGTGATAATTGCTCAGAACATAATCGCAAGCGGCTTGCCAGCCTTCCTGCCTGTGGGTCCACAAGTGCTCAGAATAGGTGGCAAAACCCTCTGATAGCCACACATCATTAAAATCCAGAAAGCTAACGGCATTCCCATACCACTGATGTGCCAGTTCGTGGGCGATTATTATCTCATAGCTGCCGGCTCCATCGATGATGAAATTGCCCAAAGTAGTCATAGTCTGATGTTCCATGGCAGAAAAAGTACTCATATTCACAGTGGCATTGCCATATTTTTCAAAGGGATAGTCGCCAAAAAGACCGGAAAAGTAGTCGATCATATCCGGTAAATTGGCAAGATCGGACAATGCGTTATTGTACTGAGCCGGGCTTACGAAATTTACTATGGGCAGTTCTCCTTGCATGGCACTTTGCTGGATCTCCTCATAATTTCCCGCAGTAACACAGGCCAGATATGTGGTCATGGGATGATACCCGCGCCAGATGGTTGTGGAGCTGCCATCGCCATTATCAATAATGCTTTCGCGCAGTCCGTTTGCCGCCACTTTCCAATCTGATCTGGTTCTTACGATCAAATCCACCAATGCCTTATCCCAGGGATGGTCATAACATGGCCACCAATAGCGAGCGGCGTCGGGATCGGAGACTGTGAAGATTCCATTTGTACGGAAGATCATACCCACATTGTAAGGGGCCCCGGATAGTATGGGGCTGCCGCCGTAAAATACCTGAGTATTGAAGCTTTCTCCGGCTTGAACCGAGAGGGGGATGCTGAGTAGTCCATTCTGGTGGCTGAAGCTTGTGTTTTCGCCGTTTACTTTTACCAAACTCACGTTCAAACCCTCGAGCTCATAGGTGATCTGGGTCAATGCATCTTCTGCCAGCACTTCGGCGATCACATTACCTTCGATGCTATTGGGATTCTGACTGATGCTGATGTCGATGGTGTATTTCTGCACGTCGAATCCCGTCGCGCTATCGGCCTTTACGGCGTGGAAGCGCTCTTGCGGGAAATATGGCTTTGAGTGACGGTATTTCTCCACCATGGCCTGGGGATTGGCAACAAGCAGCGTACATGATGCCAATAGAATCAGGAATATGTATGTCTTTCTCACGGTAAGCTCCCAATGAAAAGTATTTACTATCACAAATTTATGCATTATTTGTTCCATATATGAGGGATTATCCTGCCGCGTGCCCCGCTCCGTCTGTTGGTTGAGCTATCTTCCCTTTATGTCTAAAGCTGTGCCGAAGCCGATATAAAGGCGTAGCATTCCAGTGAGCACCCGATGATCAGCCGATGATATCAGGATCGGCACCCGTTGAAACACAGAGGGTGAAGAGTGGGCGAAAGAAACGGCCACATTAGTGATAGCAGATTTTCTTGTTGACAAACATGATGCAGCCCAAATACTATGTCATCATTGTTTTTTTGCCAAGCAATTATGTGACTCAAAAGTTTGATTGGTAAGTACTTGAATTGCTTATCTCAGCTTGAGGCATCTTCCCGGCTTAAGCAAATTGCATATTGATTATTTGTTGTGTTTATGGAGAAAGAGATGAATTTTTGTTTGTACCCGAAGCATCAATCCACAAGCCATGCAGAAAAGGCAGTTAATGCTTGGGAGGGCTTGTTTGTTGTTTCCTGGGCACAGAGTTGCAGAGGTTTATCCCCTATTCTTATTGTAATTGTGTACTTGCCTGCTTCTAAATTATTCACGGAAAGTGCCGGATCAGCTGTTAATCTTCATTTTATATCATTCTGCAAAGACGTTCTGTATGCAGATAAACATTCTAACTTTCGCAAATATGGGCTGTTCAGATATGCAGCCGCAGCTTAAAATCATCTCTCAATTAGGAGAACTTGTATGAAGAAATCAATTATGTTAATGCTTGTGCTTAGTACTTTTCTAAGCCTAGTCTTTGCTGAAAGCATAGTATTTAACGACACCGTGGTTCTGCCAATAATGTTCCGGATGGATTGATCCCACCGGTAAACAACGGTCTTTTTGTGGCTTCGGACAGCTTTGTAATCCAGCTGATCGGTGCCGGACCATGGACCATCACAATTCAAAGTAATGCGCCTTGGATAGCCTATTATCAGGGTGGAGCATGGCATGCTCATGAACCCGTTGGCGGCATATTCTCGTTTGTGATCGAGGCTGCAAAAGATCTGGATTTGCCGATCATTCTGGGTGATCTTGATCCTACTTTGCCGGTAGAACTTTCCAGCTTTACCGCAGTTCTCACCGCGGATTTGCAGGTGAATATCGCCTGGATTGTGGAAACCGAGACTGATCATTCCGGATACAATGTTCTGCGTAACGAAACAGATGTTTTGGCTTCTGCTCTCCGTATCAATTCAAACCTGTTGGATGAAGGCAGCCTGAACGGGACGCAGATAAGCTATCAATTCCTGGATGATGAGGTACTGAGGGGAGCCACTTATTATTACTGGCTGGAAAGTGTGGCCTTGAATGGCGAAAGCGAACACTTCGGTCCGCTGAAAGTCACCATCAAGGCAGATGGCGAGGATCCTATTCCTGAAATTCCGCTGGAAACCAAGCTCTTCTCAGCTTTCCCGAATCCCTTCAACCCCAATACCAATCTGCGTTATAGCATGAAAGAAGCCGGAGAAGCGCGCATAGATATCTTCAATGTAAAAGGTCAGCTCTTGAAGACCTTCAAGCAAAACCATGAGCAAGCCGGATACTATCAGGTGAGCTGGGATGGCAGAGATGTGAATGGCCATCAGGTAAGCACCGGTGTGTATTTCTACCGGATGAGCAGCGGCAAATACAGCCACACCAAAAAGATGGTACTATCGAAGTAAAACTGCAATAACATAAAAGCCCCCGGCGCCGGGGGCTTTTTCATTGCAAATTTGGATCGAGCTGCTATGGCTTCGTGGTCTTTATACTCTTCAGGTTGTTCAGTGATACCGAACCTTCTTTCCAGATAAATGCTCCTTTCCTGCATGGGAAATCGGGGCATTCAGCGCAGGTGTCGAAGCCACGCGTTATCGCGCAATTGCGTATCTCACAAATAGCACAGAAAGATATCTGGCGACCGCTGGACCGGCACCCGTCGCAGAGCAGCTCATCGATGCTGATGTCTTTGCCAAATTGCTCCCGGTAATTTGCCTGATGGCGCGTTAATACTTCCATATCCATGCTTTGGGTTGCCTTATAGGCTTCACACTCTTCGCAGATAAATCCGCAGGCTGAAAACTGACTCATAGTTATCTCCTTTTCAAAGGACGAATAAATATCTGTGCCGATAATCCGTCAACAACAGAATCGCTTCAAAATTCATAGGCTTGTGTTTATGGGTTTTTTGAGGTCTGGGCGGCTTGAGGGGCTTGAAATACCATTGTTTCAAGTGAAGCGATACCACAAGCGTTGTGCTTGCGCTGCAATACAGAAGCAGCCCAGACGTAACGAAAGACCTGCCGGATACCTTATTAGAAATTGCCCGGCGAAAATAGGGGGGAATGCCAAACAAAATTGAAACTTGACAATATCTGAAAGCAAGATATTGTGAATCCTTATGCAGAAGAATGAGAAATTGACGAATAAAACTGACGGAAAGTCGCGGCAAGCTTTGCTGAAACAAGAGATTAACCCGAAGTATCTGCCAAACCTGATGCACAATCTGCCGGGTATGGCATATCGTTGTATGAACGATTCCAAGTGGTCGATGCTCTTTATCTCGGAGGGAAGTGTGGATATAACCGGCTTTCATGCCCGGGATCTTTTGCACAATGCCAAAGTAAGCTATGGAGAACTGATTTATCCGGCAGATCGGGAACTAGTGGTGAAGGCTGTGGCGGAAGCGGTATCTCGTAACACACAGTTTCAGGTGGAGTATCGTATCATAGACATCAACAATGAGATTCACTGGGTATGGGAACGCGGGAACGCGGTATATGATAAGCACCACAATCCGGTATACTTGGAAGGCTTTATTTCAGATATTACGGCGCGGCGTAAAGCGGAAGAAGATATGAAACTGGCTGCCAAGAATCTGGCGGAACTGAATGCCACAAAGGATCGTTTTTTCTCGCTTTTGGCGCATGACCTGCAGAATCCCGTGTACGCCATCATCTCGCTATCGGAATTTGTAGCCGAAAACTTCAGTAATTTTGGTCGAGCCGAGGTGGAAGACGCGCTGTTGCAAATGCATAACGCCGCCAGAGGTATCTATACTTTGCTGGAAAACCTTTTGGATTGGGCCAGATTGCAATCCGGTCAGATAGTATGCCAGAGGGAATTTGTGTCTTTGGTAAAAGCCGTGAATTACGCTCTTGATCACTATCGCAAGGCGGCTATGCAAAAGGGGATTGAGTTGGAATTTGTGTATGAGCAGGACGCCATGGTTGAAACCGATTTGAAGTTGCTCTCTTCGATCTTGCGCAACCTAATCTCCAATGGCATAAAATATTCCTATCCCAAAAGCAAGGTTAGTGTGCGCATGCAGAAGCAGCCGGATTGGATTGAACTGTGCGTGGTGGATCGCGGACTGGGCATATCCCGGCGTCATTTGCCCAAGCTCTTCAAGCTGGATAACGATTTACATCAGTATGGCACCGCCAATGAATCCGGCAGTGGCTTGGGTTTGATCCTGGTGGAAAACTTTGCCCGCCTGATGGGGGCGGAAGTGAGTGTGGAAAGTAAATTAAACAACGGCAGCAAGTTTTACCTCCGAATCCCGGGGAAAATTTGATTGACGCTAAGGCAGGGTTCAAAAACAATGTCCCTTATAATGAAACCATGGTAGGATATGAACGCTTTATTCAAACCAGAATTAGTGCGCATCGTGGATGCGTTTAAAAGCAAGAGTGACTGTCTGGATTATATGGCAGAACTATTGTCGGACAGTGGTTGCCTCAGCTTTCCGGATCGCTATCTGGCGGCGGTAAAAGGCCGCGAAGAGATAATGAGTACAGGAATCGGTAGAGGAATCGCCATTCCTCATGCCAGAGATCTCACGGTTGAATGCCTGAGAATAGCCGTATGCAAGATTTCTGACGCGTTGGATTTTAAATCTGTGGATAGCGAGCCGGTCAATCTGGTATTTATGATCGCGGTTCCACAAAACTCCAATCAGGAGTATATGCGAATCCTGCGCAATTTGTCCGAATATTTGCGCAAGGAAGAGAATCGTGCTACACTGCTGGGAGCAAGTTCAGATCTGGAGTTATATAATTATGTACATGAAATTGAAGATATCATTATCGCTTCTCTTGCTCATTAGTCTCGTGCCGTTGGCGGCACAGAGTGAGGACGCGGGCAGCACAGGTTTTGACACTCTGAAGCTGATCTACTCTGCGCGCACAACCGCGATGGCCGGTGCCGGGCTGGGTCTGGCCGCAAATCAGGAAGCGCAGAACTTAAATCCCGCAGCTATACTGCGGGTTCCAGATCATGGGATCAGTACCACTTTTATGGATCACCTGGTAGGAAGTGCCGGGGGAGCCTTTCACTATGTGTATCCCAAAAATATGTATGAAGCCTATGGTGCCAGCCTTAGTTACTGGAATAGCGGTCAGATGGACCGCACCGAGATCAGTTCTTCCGGAGATCTCATCGAAACCGGGGAAAGCTTTGGCGCAAGCAGCATAGTTGCGGGAGTAAGCGGGGCCAGGTTCATCAGTCCGGCCTTGGACATCGGTGGCAGCCTGAAGTTTATCTACGACAGTATCGACGGCAATTCCGCTTCGGCAGTAATGGCGGATCTGGGCGTGCTGCATCACACGGCAAATCCCAATATAAAGGTGGGTCTGGCTATTCGGAATCTGGGATTTCAGAGCTCATATTACAGCGACAGCAAATACAAGGAGCATCTGCCGCTCAGTTACGGGGCGGGGATCTCGATCAAGCTGATGCCAAAGCTGGATACAGCTCTGGACATTGGTAAGGCCACGGGCGAGCAATTCACCCTGAAAGTGGGCCTTGATTACGCTCTCAATTCCGCTTTTGCCCTGCGTGGCGGCTTTAAAAGCAATGCCGCGGATTACAACATGGGTGGGCTTGTCGGGGTCACCGGTGGAGGCAGCCTGGGCTTTGGCTGGAAATTCAGAAATTTCAACCTGGATTACGCCGTAGCGTCTTATGGAGATCTGGGAATCAGCAATCAACTGAGTCTGAGATACAATTTCGCAAACTGACATAAGGATGGATTTTGCACAGCTTTTTATTTGAACTGGGAATTGAAGAACTGCCGGACAATGTGATTGTGCCTGCCATCAACAGCATCAGGGCATCTTTTGAAAAAATGCTTGCAGAGCAGAACCTGAGTTCCGCGGAGATCCGCATCGGCTCCACACCGCGCCGATTGGCAATCTCTTGCACAAAGCTCCCCACAAAACAAGCGGACATAGAGATATGCAAGACGGGGCCATCCGTAAATATCGCTTACGACGCAAGTGGGGAACTTTCAAAAGCCGGAATGGGATTTGTGCGAAAGAGCGGGGCTGCTGAGACTGATGTCTATATCCAAAAAACTGAAAAAGGCGAATTCATCGCGGTTCGGTTTGTCCAAAACGGTAGAGAGAGTCGGGACATCTTGAGGGATTGGATTCCGGAAGCTATATCCCAGATTCCTCTGCCCAAAAAGATGATCTGGAAAAGCAAGAACCTGGCATTTTCCCGCCCTATCCGCTGGATTGTGGCTATGTGGGACACTCAGGTTTTAGACTTGGACATTTTGGGCATCAGAGCCGGCAGAATCAGCTATGGGAACCGCTATCTGGGGCTGGAATCTAGCATCGAAATAGCAATCGCGACCGATTATGAGGAAGCTCTGGCACAGAACCGCGTGATCGTGGATAGAGACAAAAGACGCGGGATGATCCTGGATCAATTCTCCGCTTTGTTCAACGACGGAACTTTCACCGTGAAGCAAGATGAGCGCTTGCTGGATACGGTATGCAATCTGGTGGAGCATCCCTGCGCGGTGGTGGCGGAATTTGATTCCTCCTTTTTGAAACTTCCGGAAAAAATCATCACTTCCACGATCAGCCAAAATCAAAAATACTTTTCAGTGTATGACAGCGATGGAAATCTGAGCAACAAGTTTGTCTTTGTCTCCAATGGAGATCCCCGGCATAGCGACATCATCAAAGCAGGCAATCAAAAGGTTGTAGCCGCCAGGTTGGAAGATGCTCTGTGGTTTTTCCAGGAAGATTGCAAGCGTGGTCTGGATGCCTTTGTGCCCCATCTGAAGGATGTGGTATTTCAATCCAGTTTGGGTACTATGGCGGACAAAACCGAGCGCATTCTGGCAATCTGCGATTATCTGTGTCGGGAATTGGGTTTTGACGATATGCAGAAGCATAGGGCTCTAAGAACTGCACAGCTATGTAAGGCCGATCTGATGAGCTTGATGCTGGGAGAAAAAGAATTTGCCAAACTTCAAGGCTATATGGGTATGCAATATGCCCTGGCCGCGGGTGAAGATCCCGAAGTAGCTCAGGCTATCTATGAACATTACATGCCCAGAGGGAGCAACGATGGTCTGCCCGAAAGCATAAGCGGTGCCTTGTGCGCTGTGGCAGACAAGCTGGATAGCGTCTGTGGCATTATCGGGGTAGGGCAAATGCCCACCGGAAGTGCCGATCCTTTTGCCTTGCGCAGAGCGGCGGGAGGCTTGGTGCAGATTGTAGCCGATCGGGCTTGGGATATCGATCTGCAACGCTTGATTGATTATGCTTTTGAGATTCTGGCTTCGAGTGAAGTGAAGTTGGTGGATAAAGGCCGGGACAAGGTAAAAAGTTTCTGTGCTCAGCGGGTAAACTGGCTGCTGAAGGAAATGGGTATATCCTATGACATCGTAGCCAGTGTAAGCTATGCGGGATTTTCTCGCTTGACCCACCTGATCGCCAAAGCCCGGGCGCTGGAAGAATTGAGACAAGACGATAGATTCATAAAACTGGTGATAGGTTATAAACGCGTATCAAACATTATTGAGGGCGAAGCAAAGCCTGACTTGGTAGACCCGGCACTTTTTGAGAGCGATGCAGAGCGCGAGCTTTATGAAGGGCTGAGTGTCTTAAGCGAACAAATCGGAGCAGCTCTGGAGCGTTTTGACTATCCAGGCGCTCTGTTAATATTGGTGGAATTTGGCACCAACATCGACAATTTCTTCGATAATGTATTGGTGAATTGCGATGAACCCAATTTAAAACAAAACCGACACAGCCTCTTGTCCGCGATCAGGGCGGAATTTATAAAAGTGGCAGATTTATCACAAATCGTAGTAGAATCAAATGGAACCGGAGAATAAATGCACATCTTGGAAACTCTTAGAAACAGAGCTGCCGCAATCGGCGGAAGCATAGTATTACCCGAATCTGAGGACAAAAGAACCCTGGCCGCGGCAGCAAGCCTGGCCGGACAAAAGATAGCGAAGGTAATCCTGCTGGGTGAACGTGCCACAGTGATTAACCATGCGACCCAATTGGGAGTGGACATCTCACTTTGCGATATCATCAATCCTGCGCAAAGTACGGAACTGGAAGATTTTGCCGAAACCTTCTATTTACGCCGCAAAGAAAAGGGTCTGAGCAAGCAGGAAGCTTTGAAGATCATGCACAATTCGCTCTATTTTGGCGCGATGATGGTGAAAAAGGGTCTGGCCGGAGGTATGGTGGCCGGTGCTGCCAATACCACAGCAGATGTATTGCGAGCCGCTTTGCAAGTTGTGGGCGTGATGCCCGGGTTAAAGACAGTGTCCTCTACCTTTATCATGGTCTCTCCACGAGAAAATGATCCCACATATCTGTTTGCGGATTGCGCAGTGGTGCCAAACCCTGATTCCGAACAGCTGGCAGATATTGCCAGTTCCACCGCGCTCACCCGGCGCGCGATCCTGGGAGATGAGCCCTTTGTGGCCTTGCTCTCTTTCTCTACAAAAGGTAGTGCCGACCATGAATTGGTGGAAAAAGTGCGCGATGCCAAAGCAATATTGGATGCCCGCAAAGTAGATTTTGCCTATGATGGCGAACTGCAACTGGATGCAGCAATAGTAGAAAAAATAGCGGTATCCAAAGCTCCTGACAGCAATGTGGCAGGACATGCAAACACCCTGGTATTTCCGGATCTCCAAGCCGGAAACATCGGTTACAAGCTGGTACAGCGTTTAGGCGGCTATGAGGCCATCGGCCCCATCATTCAAGGCTTGGCGGCTCCGGTGTGCGACCTTTCCCGGGGCTGTTCCACCGAGGATATTGTAAATACTGCCATCCTCGTACTATTAATGACAAAAAAATAAAAGATATAGGGGGAAACGATGGCTATCAAGCTGTCCAACCGCACCAAATTGATCAAACCCTCGCCTACTTTGAGCTTATCTGCCAAAGCGACGCAGATGAGACAGGCCGGGATCGACGTTGTAAACTTCGGAGTGGGAGAACCGGATTTTAACACTCCGGAATACATCAAGGCTTCTGCTCATAAGGCTATTGACGCAAACTTCACCCGCTATACTGCAAATGCCGGTATCATCGAACTGCGGGAGGCAGTGTGCGCTAAATTGAAACGAGATAACGGACTGGATTATTCGCCCAAGGACATATTGGTATCTCCAGGCGCCAAGGCGTCCATCCTGAACGTGCTGATCGCGGTTTGTGATACAGACGATCAGGTGCTGATTCCCGTACCCTACTGGGTAACCTATCCGTATCAAACCATGATGGCAGATGCGGTTCCGGTTTACATCCAGACCCAAGCCTCCGAAGGCTTCAAGATTCACCCCGAGGCCCTGAAGGAAGCGATAGAAGACAGTCCCTGTGCCAAAGTTCTGATTCTAAATTCACCCAGCAATCCCACCGGCGCCGTATACAGCCGCAAGGAACTGGAAGCAATAGCAGAGATCTGCATCCAAAACGATATCCTCGTTATCTCGGATGAGATCTACGAGAGATTGGTGTACGACGATGTGGAGCATGTCTCCATTGCATCTATCAGCCCGGAAGCAAAAGATCATACCGTGATCGTGAACGGAGTATCCAAAGCTTATGCCATGACCGGATGGAGACTGGGTTATGCCGCGGGGCCCTCGCACATCATCGGAGCAGCCGGCAGAGTGCAGGAACACACTACATCCTGCGTGAATTCCATTACTCAAAAAGCGTGTGTGACCGCCCTGAATGAAGAAGACGATTCCATCGAAAACATGCGCAAGGAATTTTGGAAACGCAGAGATTATATGTATGATATGTTAATGAAGATTCCTCATGTCGTGTGCAAGAAGCCTCAAGGCGCTTTCTATATAATGCCGGATATCAGCTGGTATCTGGAAAACAACAATCTGGGCCTGAAGACCTCGGCCCAATTCTGCAACGCGCTTTTGGAAAAACATCATGTGGCGATGGTGGACGGCGGCTCTTTTGGAGTGAAAGGAACCGTACGCTTCTCCTACGCAAACAGCATGGAAAACATTACCAAGGGCGTTAATCGCTTTATCTCATTTCTGCAGGAGATCAGTTCATGAGCGATCTGAACGATAAGATCGAAGAACGTTGGCGCAGCCGCCGCAAAAAAGGCTACAACTGGCCTCGTCTGATAGTGATGCTATTGATTTTGATAGCTTTGATCTATTCGATGAGCATGTTGAAGCGAATGGGCGGCAATCAAGGTATGATCATGAGCGCTGAACGTGATTCTGTCGAAACCGGATCGGATATGCCGGAAGCCGGTGGTTCGGAGCAATCACCTTGAGTCTGGTAATAGTCGGTTCCATCGGTCTAGACACCATCAGCACACCCTCCGGCAGCGTGATAGACGCGATCGGAGGCTCGGCGGTGTACGGCTCCATTTCGGCATCATATTTTACCCGGGTGAAGCTTATCGGCGTGGTGGGGAGCGATTATCCTCCCTCCGCGATCAAGGTATTGCAACGCCATAATATAAATTTGGATGGTTTGGAGCGGGCAGAGGGAAAAACTTTCCGCTGGACAGGTGAGTATCATGATCTGAACAAAGCCGAGACATTGCTAACCGAGCTAAATGTCTTTGCGGATTTTGTGCCTCAACTGCCTCAAAGCTGCATCAGCTGCCACTCTCTGCTACTGGCAAATATCCATCCAAATCTGCAACTGCAGGTACTGGACAAGACCGGATCTTATCAACATGTCGCGTGTGACACCATGAACTTCTGGATCGAAGGCTGTCCGGATGAGCTGGCCAGAGTAATATCCCGGGTGCATATCGTGTTTATGAATGAAGACGAAGTAAAATCCTTTACCAAAGAAACCAATATCTTTAGCTCAGCAAAGGCAATACTGGATATGGGGCCCAAGCTGGTGCTGGTAAAACGGGGAGAATACGGCAGCGCAGCCATCACAAAAGACGCGATCTATTTTGCCCCCGCCTACCCTATTGGTGTAGTAAAAGATCCCACTGGTGCCGGAGACTCTTTTGCCGGGACCTTTATGGCTTGCCTGGAGGAACATCTGGAGCTGTCTGAATACGCCATCAAAGAAGCGCTCGGATATGCCACGGTGATGGCAGGCTTGAATGTAAGCGAATTCAGCGTGGGAGGAATCCTCGATATTCCCCGCGAAAAAATTGATGAATACAAGGAAAACTTATGCCGGATGACCATATAGAATCCATGGATTACAAACAAGCCGGAGTGGATATTGAAGCCGGCGAAAGAGCCGTACAAAAGATCAAAGACAAGGTGCGCACCACATTCAATGCCAGCGTCTTGAGTGAACTGGGGAGCTTTGGCGGTCTCTACCGCATCGATAGCGCCTGGAACAATCCCATACTGGTGGCCAGCACCGATGGAGTGGGAACCAAGCTTCTGGTGGCGATTCGAGCCGGGATCTACGATACCGTGGGCCAAGACCTGGTAAACCACTGTGTGAACGATATCCTGGTTCAAGGCGCTACCCCGCTGTTTTTTTTGGATTACATCGGAGTAGGAAAGCTAAGTGTGGAAAACATCTCTCTGGTGATAGATGGCTTTGTGAAAGCCTGCCAGGAAAACGGCTGCGCTCTGATCGGCGGCGAGATGGCGGAAATGCCGGGATTGTATCGTCCGGGTGAATTTGATCTGGCGGGCACGATAGTGGGCATGGTGGAACAGGAAAACCTCTTGCCCAGACCCACAATGAAAGCCGGAGATATCCTAGTGGGGCTTCCTTCCACAGGTTTACACACAAACGGATATTCGCTGGCCCGAAAGGTTCTTTTTGAACGCATGGGCTTGAGAGTCGATTCTTATGTTCAGGAATTGCAGTGCAGCCTAGCCGAAGCGCTTTTGAGGGTACATCGCAGTTATCTGCCGCATCTATCTCCATATTTAAAAAACCCCGGTTTGAAAGCTCTGGCCCACATTACGGGTGGTGGAATAGCTGGAAACTTGAAGCGTGTTCTCAGCGGGAATCTGCAAGGAGTCATTGAATTTCCGGAAGAGAGAATACCGCCAATATATCAGCTCATTCGCGACGGTGGCAATGTCTCTTGGGAAGTTATGCGTCAAACCTTCAATCTGGGCTTTGGTATGATATGTGTGATGAATCCGGATCTTGCCACAGAGTTTATCGCCGGGACAGAGGCCTTTGCTCTGGGCGAGCTCAGAGAGTCCCATCAGGGCCCCCAAGTAATATTCAAAGAAAAAACATAAATGCGTTTTATTCAAGCTTATCCGTGCTCTTCAAGAAGAGAGTACAGAAGCTCATGAAAAAAAACTGCTTGACTGATTTTTACTGCTCAGATATAAGAGCTTTAAGAGGAATAGCCTTTTTGCTTTTTGAGGTTAGCCTTAAACTAAATTATTACATAATAGTAAATAAGCCAGGATGAAGGGAGGTCCATCGATGCGAAAAACTGCATTGATCCTGCTAATTGTGTTGCTAGTCGGCATAGCATGCCTCGAGGCACAAACTACCGGCCGTCTCGCCGTTCGCGTTCGCGACGGGCAAGGGAAAGCGCTGGAATTTGTGAACGTTGTGGTGATGTCGGGTTCTCAACGCATTACCGGAGGCCAGACCAACGCTAAAGGTCAGGCTATCATTATCAATATTCCACCGGGAACCTACACGGTTCGATTTACATTAGTCAGCTATGCTACCATGACATTTCAAAATGTGAGAGTCCAGGTAGGACAAACAGCAAACTTATCCCCCGTAATGAATCGAGAAGGCATTGTCGGCCCTTCAGTTACTGTTGTGGCAGAACAGGATAAAGTGGAGCGCGACCGCACCGGTTCCTCCCGCCAGATCGAGATGGATCGTCTGTCGGATACAGCAGTAACCGACGTTGCCGGAATCATCTCATTGCAAGCCGGAGTCACCAATATCGGCGGCGAATTGCATATCCGTGGAGGAAGGGCAAATGAAGTTAATTTTACTGTGGATGGAATGAGCGTTTCCGACCCTGTTGACGGTGGTAGCGCGCTTTCCGTAGACACAGACGCGATTAAAGACATGAAGGTCATGACCGGCGGATTCCCTGCAGAATTTGGCAACGCCCAATCCGGTGTTGTGAACATTGTTACCAAAGACGGCGATCCGTTCTTCTCCGGCAAAGTGGAGTATAATACAGACCATATCATCGGTGAAGGCCGCAATTCTGACGTCTTGAAATTCGCTATCGGTGGACCAATCGTTCCATTCGCCTCCGACGATCTTAAAGAACGCCTCACGTTTTACTTCAATGGAGGCGGAGAATGGCTGGATGGCCGCTATAAAGACCTCTATGTTTCCGATCCGAACCAGGAATATGTAAACGAAGACGGTGTGAGCATATTGGAAGCAGAATATCCCCGCTACGATCCCTATGAAGGGCGGGATAGCTTCCTGGGTGTTGATCTTGGCAACCGCAATTACAACAGCTACAATGTAAACCTGAAAACCAAATACGATATAAATCCTGCTCAAAAGATTACTCTGGCGGTACGCGGAGACAGATCTTACTCTACACCCTTCAATCCTGCTTTGAGCAGCAGTAACTACTACTGGTGGCGCCATGCCTTGCAGCATTATCGATACGAAGATGTAAAACAACAACAATATATAGGTACCTACGATCATATGTTTTCACCCACGATGAACCTAAAGGTAAAGGCCAGTTACTACAAAAAGGACTATGAGGACGGCCCCCGTGGTGTGGATCGGGACAATTTTCTTTATATGACTGTCGACCCCGAAAATCCAGGAGATAACTATGTAGATGACGTAGTGACATACGAAAGATATGGCTACTCCAGCATAGACGCCAATGGTGACGGTGTGCACGATTTTGGCTTTCTGCCAGCTACCGAATGGAAATATCGTATCGCGACACTGGAAGAACCGCGCAGTATACCGGGTTTCCGTGCTCCTGGAACCATATATACAGATTTTATCGACGACACCACTGCCACGATCAACTTCCGTACAGACTTTGAATGGCAGCTAAATCAGACCCATCTGGCCAAGACAGGTATTGAGCTGATCAATCACAACATCGAAAAAGACCAGACTCAGAATTTTCTAAGTATATACCAAGATCGCAGAGATAAGTATCTCAGCCGAATTTATACCTTGAACGAAGCAGATGCTACAAACTTCATCGAAAACGGTATAATCCCGGATGCTCTGTATACTATTCACAAAAAAAGCCAGGATCCCCAAGGCCCGGGCGACTTGCAACCCATCTACAAACCCCTGGATTATTACAATGCCGCCAAATCTGCTGCCGGTAAACGCGATGGTTACTCCGCCAACCCCTGGCAGATGGCATACTACCTGCAGGATAAAATGGAATGGGAAGGAATGATCGTGAACGCGGGTCTGCGTCTGGACTTCTGGTATCTGGGCTCCAGTTACCAGGTGTTGCAGGATGATGGTCGATTTGCAGATCGCGAATTTGCCAAAGGTGACCGCTTTCAGATGATGGTTTCTCCGCGTTTGGGCGTGTCTCACCCCATTACCGAGCGCGACGTATTGCGCTTTGCATACAATTACCAGAATCAATTGCCTCAAATGCAGTATATCTTCACTTCAAAGACTCCGCAAGATGCCAACCTTTCTGATGTCGCCATCACGGTTGGAAATCCCACCTTGGAACCTCAGATCACAGTTACATACGAAGTGGGCCTCTCCCATCAGTTGAGCGACGACTATGTGCTGGATATGACTGCTTACTATAAAAACCTGTATAATTACGTGAGCACCATGCGCGTGCGCAAGGAAGACGAAGAAAGTGTATCCTGGTACGAATTCATCTCTGAAGACTACGGCTCTGCACGCGGTATAGATGTACAGCTTGAGAAACTGCTTTCGAACTTCAATACTTGGAGTATCGCTTATTCTCTGGCATGGGCGCAAGGCAACAACTCTGCCACTGTGATTCAGGATGAAAGCACCTCTCTGCGTGAATTCCCGCTGGATTGGGATGTGCGTCATAATGCATCCATAAACTATACCTTCCGTATCGGCAGAGGCGAGGAATTCTTTGTTCCCTTTACCAATTTCATATTGCCTCTGGATGATTTCACGGCAAACCTGAACTGGAGCTTTGTATCCGGCGCGCCTTATACCCCGCAAAGCATGGAAGGCAGCTCGCTTCTGGATACAAACAGCAAACGCATGGACCCCACCAATCAAGCTAATGCCCGCCTAACCAAGGGTATTCAGCTTCCCGGCGGTAACAGCATGCGTGTCTTTATCGATGTGGAAAACATCTTTAAGGCCAAAAACATAAACAGAGTGTATCCCCGCACCGGTTCTCCCTATGAGGATGGGCAGGATCTTGAAGACGACATTTTGCAATATGTGTTCCCGGAAGTGGAATACACATATGGCAAATCCATATTGAACCCGGCTTTTATAAACAACTACCGTGGGGTGACCTTCGGAGTTTCGTTTAACTTCTAAATTATTCCAAGGAGGAATCATAAATGAGAAAATTCTCGTACATAGTGCTGCTGATCACACTGGTGAGTGTATTGATCCCTGGTATGGCTTTTGCCCAGGAAGCAGTTGAGGAAACAGCCGCGGCTGCGAGCAGCAGTGGTATGGAGAGCTTTGCCGAATTGGTATTTGGCAGTGGCATGGTAAAATGGTTTAAAGATGGTGGATGGGCGATGTGGCCTATCCTCCTTGTAGCGCTATATGGTATTGCCTATGTTGTATGGAAATTCATCGCTCTTATCTACGGCAAGGTAAACTTGAATGCCTTCTTGAACAAAATTCTTCCTCTTGTGAAAGACAAGAAGTATAAAGAAGCTGTTGAGATTGCCAAAAACACTCGCGGTCCCGTGGCAGCAATCATTTATGCCGGTCTCTTGAAAGCGGATGGTGGCATCCCTGCCGTTGAGAAAGCCATCGAAAATGCTGCCATGATCGAAATGAGCTATCTCGAAAAAGGTTTCCTGGAGCTTTCAACCGCCATTACTCTTGCTCCGATGCTGGGATTCCTTGGTACCGTGGCCGGTATGATCAGTGCCTTCGACGCTATCGCTGCAGCTCGTGCGGTGGACGCAACCATCGTGGCAAGTGGTATCAAGATCGCTCTTATCACTACCGAAGCCGGTCTGATCGTAGCTATTCCCGTGCAGTTTTTCAATAACATCTTTGTAACAATGGTAGATGGTATGGTTATCGATATGCAGAAAGCAACTGAGAAAGTTGTGGAAGCAATGCTGTAAAGGCCCCAAGGGAGATAGATAATGAAAATAGGACGAAAAAGGAAGAGCAAAGCCGAGATCCCGACCTCGTCGATGTCCGACATTGCATTCCTCTTGATCATCTTTTTCATGGCAACTACCAAGTTCGACGTGAAAGAAGGGATTAAGATAGTCCTTCCCCAAGCGGCCGAAGAAGGATCTGAGCAAGCTCAGACTCTTACTCTTACAGAAAAAGAGATGACCCGTTTGCAAATTACGGAAGATGGAAGAATTGCGGTAAACAACGAAGCTCCCCGCGCTTATGAGAGCGGTGAGTTGGATGCCCTGATTCAGCAAAAAGTAAAGATTAACCAACAGATGATCTTCAAGGTAATCACCGATCGTGAAGCCACATACGACAGCATGATCCGCGTGGTTGACCGGCTCAAAGCGGCCAAGATAGAGAAGATCTCGCTGTCAACAAATTAGGAGAGAGACATGGCAAAGTTTAAAAAAGAAAGAAACCGCGACGTCAGCATCCCCAATGGATCGATGTCCGATATCGCGTTTTTGCTGTTGCTCTTCTTCATGGTTAGTACTGTGTTCGTTCAGGAAAAGAAATTCTGGGTAGAACGCGATCGCTGGCCTATTGCTGAAAGCATTGAGCGCATCCCGCGTAATCATACTACAACCATCTACGTGATGAGGGATGAGACTATTTTAATCGACGATATCCCCACCCGTATCGAGAGTTCCGAAGATGTGTTTGTGTCTTCCACTCTGATCAGGAAAAAAGCTGATGATCCCGAATTGGTGGTTTGTTTCAGAACCGATCGGGACACCAAATATGGAGTAATGTCCGATGTTATGCGCCAGCTTCAGGATGCACAAACCCTGGTAGTGGCCTTTGAAACCCAACAGCGGCAAAATTAGGAGGCAAAGATGAAACAGCAGTTGAACGATTGGAAAGACGTAGCAAACAGCCAATTCAGCAAAGCTTTTGCGCTTTCCGTTACAATGTTGCTCTTTGCGATGATGGTTACTCCCAAGATTGAAGTGCGCAAGCAAGTCTTCAAGACCCAGCAAATGGAGCTTGTGGATATACCGATGGAAGAGCGCGAGAAGATAGAAGCCCCGGAAACTGAGGTTCAGATAGTCATCCCTCTGGTGATCAGCGATGTGTTGGGAACCGAGGAAGTAGATATGGAAGCTTATACGGCTGCACTGTCGGAAATCGGGGACATTACGAAAACAACTACCGGCAGCCTGAACCAGGTAGATGAACGCCCGGCGTATTTTGTGCCCTACGATGATCCGCCGGTTGTGATTGGCAGCATCAATCCGGTATATCCGGAATTTGCCAAACGCAATGGTGTTCAAGGTACTGTGGTATTGGAAGTGGAAGTGCTGAAAGATGGCTCTATCCGCAATATACACGTGAAACGTTCGGTTCCGGGCGGCTTGGATGAAGCTGCTATCGAAGCCGTACGTAAAGTAAAATTTCAACCTGGAAAAAGTAGCGGGCAGCCAGTTGATGTGCTGCTCATTATACCGGTTGAATTTAAACTTAATTAACCCGGGAGTGATTAATGAAGTTTAATAAACATGTGTTCTGCTTGATCATAATGACCTTATTAGCGGTCACTTATGTCTTTGCGAACAAGGCAACACCCTCTACCGGAACCAAGAAATTGGATCTGGATTATTATCACAATGTGGGTAATATTTGGTTGAGGGTTAGTAACTATGGATTTTTTGGATCCGGAGACGACGCAGTGCCTCAATATCCGTCCTTGGAGTATCCCGGCGGTAGCGGAGTTGATTACCTCTACCAGGGCGCGCTTTGGTTCGGAGCCAAGAAACAAAGACGCGACATCTCTGGGAGAAAACTGTATTGGAAGCATTATCCTCCGCAATCTAAGGATGATTATACCTATGAAGGTAGCGATCTGTGGGATTCCAGCATGACCCCACTATTGGATACTTTGGTTACGGTTGGATTCGATGGAGACGATGACCTTTATGAATTTCTACCGGCCTACAATCCCTTAATTGCGACTCATCCAACTTATGAATTGTATAACCGATACGATGCCATTGCTACCGCGTCTACACGTACTCAAAAGCGTGGAGTCGATGACGACGGTGATGGTTTGATCGATGAAGACTTCCCCGGATATACCTTTCCCTTCCGGGCGGATAATGAGTTACCCGAGGCCTTCCAGACTTTTGGAAGCATGTATCCCAGTGAACTGTCTTCAATGGATTTAGCTCTGTTGAGCGAGCCTGAAAACTACGAGATATGGTTCCCACTGGGCTTTATGAATCTATACGATCCCGACCTTCAGCATGGAGCAAGGACATACACATATTCCAAGCCTTACGATGATGATTTTGACGGACGCATGGATGAGGATGGTGCCCCTGTGTCGGAACAGGATTTTATTGGCTATTATTATGACTACTGTCCTCTGGGAATCACTACTGTGGATCGAGATTATGGCGGTAGTAAGGGTCAAAACACACATTATCCGTTAAACATCAAGGTGCGTCAGATGAGTTATCAATGGAGCTACGATTACATCAAAAACTTGGTGTATATTGAGTTCAACATTACAAACATGAACGTAGCAGATACTTTGTATGACTGCGCAATGGGTATATACATGGATTCCGATATCGGCCCAAACACATATGGATCTGAAAAAGCTGCGGACGATAAATCCGGCTATGTGAAGGGTGAGGGCTATGAATTTGCTTATACCTACGATGCGGATTTTGATCATGGTCTAAGCCCGGGTCTCGTAGGGGCTCGTGTTTGCAGCCCAGATCCCGATGCTCTTGAGTTCCACTGTTGGTATTGGAAAGTTGGGAACGGTCCCGACGACTCCGATCCAAGGGATGTAGGTCCCACTATAAAAACCTCAAATCAGAAGTATTGGCTGCTTACAGGTACTAACCCTGACGATATTAAATACACGCCACTCAGACCTGAAGATTCCAATATAATGGAATGGGAACAGCCCTCTCCCAACGACACCCGTTTCCTTTTTGCATTCTACGGTGCTCAACCGGATAACCCAGGGGATTATAATGCGACTGATGAGTATGGCAATTATTACAAACGCTGGAACCTTGCCCCCGAAAAGACCATGAAGATCGTGGTTGCGGTATTCCCCGGTGACACCAAGGAAGAGCTTAAATCCCAAGCATCCTGGGCAAAGATTATCTACGGTAAGGCTCAAGATCTTGTTACGGTGATTTTGCCTGATACCTTCCCTCACTACAATCCGCCTGAACCACCGGAGATTCCAAATATGCATGCAGAAATCGTGCAATCCGACACCGGGACTTCAATCGATGTGTATTGGGATAACCGTTCCGAATTTTCGTATGACTTTATGAACGTGCCCACTGCAGAAATCGGCTGGCAAAATCCTCATTCTAGCGATTATACTCCTGTCACGGACCTGGACAGTTGGCCTACTCCGGATCAGATAGCGGGGAATTGGCCGGATTATTGGCCTGAGGAGTTTAGATTTCCCTCCAGCTCGACCGAAGTATACCCATACAAAAACAACGCCGTGGTAAATCCCTTTACTGGTTTTCGCCTAAGACACGATTTTCAAGGCTACACCATGTGGGGCCGTTCCGGTAGCGGAAGCAGCGAAGACTGGCAACAGATCCGCCGCTGGGACAAAATTGACACAGATTTAGACAGGCTTGACTATGACGTCGCCATGCATACTGTTTATGATTCTTTGCGCAAGGATTATGGCGGTTACACCGGCATCGACATGGATCTGCCCAATCCATCCAATTCATCGATCATGAGTGAGCGAGGATGGCAAGCGAGCACAGAAGAATACCAAAAATTCTATAAGCTTGACCAATATTACAGCTTCGAGCCCAATGGTGCCATATTCCATGGCTGGCCTTTGTACGATCCCGATAAGGATTGGACTCCGGAAATTCAAGCTCAAGCAGATCAGATCGCAGAGGATAACGCAATGCTCTCCGATACTGATATCTCGAAGCTGCAGGCAAGATTGTTCATGCATCCATATCTGAAAGACGAGATAAATCGTCCCGATTTGTTCGATGTGCTCTACGACACAAGGATGATCCCTCTGAAGGGCTTTGCGTTCCCGGGTGTCGATGCTGATCCGGAAGCTGAACAGATAGAACTACTCAAAAAGCAACGGCTTGCTCGCAGATTCTATAAAGCTACGATAAATCATCCACCTCGAGGCGTGGAATACTATGTAGCACTTACCGCCTACGATCGCGGTATTCCGGAGCAGAAATTGAGCTATCTGGAAACCGGTCGTGACGCGGACGCAAACATGAAAATTCTCTTCCCCGGTACCCTGGCTCGGGATGATATGAAAGACATCATGGTAATCCCCAATCCTTATATCGGTCGCAGCAAGTTTGATGGTCGCCGCGAAAATGACGAAAAGGGAGATAAGAGCCGCCGTTTGTGGTTCACAAACCTCCCCAGACGTTGCACGATTCGCATCTATACTCTGGCCGGAGACTTGGTGGACACTATTCATCATGATGGTGCCTCAGTAACCGATATAGTGACAATATCCAAAGCTGCCACACAGGGTATCGCAGCAGATGGTATGGAGTCTTGGGATCTACTGTCCAAAAATAACCAGATTATCGCCCCCGGCGTGTATCTGTTCAGTGTCGAAAATAAAGACAGTGACAAAGTTAAAGTCGGCAAGTTTGTCGTGATTAAATAGGGAGGAACTGTGAAAAAGAATATTATCCTGATCCTCGCTTTAGCCGTTATGCTTTTGCCTCTATGTGTTCAAGCCAAGCCTTTTGGTAAGACTGGCACAGTAGGTATGCAATTTCTGAAGCTGGGTGTCGATGCTCGTGCCATAGGTATGGGTGAGGCCTATACCGCGGTAAGTGACGATATCTCTTCTGTGTATTGGAATCCTGCCGGATTGGCTCCTGCTTTCCAAAACCAGGTGTTTGTATCCCATACCAATTGGGTTGCCGACATCATGCACGAGTTTGTGGCAGCTACATACACCAACGGCGTATCCACATTCGCGGCGTATGGATCGGTTTTGCATATGGACAAACTTGACGTAACAGAAGAAGAGGTCTTTGGCCCCACAGGGGAAACTTTCACAAATAGCAATATAGCTTTAGGGCTATCCTATGGTCAGCAATTTACCGATAAGTTCTCTGCTGGCATTGGTGTAAAGTACTTGCGTGAAAACCTCTATGTGTATGATGTAAACAGCTATGCGATGGATCTTGGTTCCATGTATAACACCGGATGGAAAAACATCAAGATCGGTATGGCATTAAAGAACTTTGGTCCTGATATTCGCTATCGAGTCGACGACGATGATGATGGTCTTACTGACGAAGATCCTTTCGATTTGATCGATAACGACGGTGACGGATTAATTGATGAAGACGGCCCTGAACTGGAAAGTAAGATTCCAATGCACTTTTCTTTGGGTGTATCCGGAGACCTGATGCGCAACGATACCGGGTACTTGATTGCATCCATTCAAATGGATAACGTGATTGACCGTCAGGAGACATGGAACTTGGGTACCGAGTACAAGCTGGGGAATCTATTCCTCAGAGCCGGATACCAAATCAACTATGATGCTGCCGGATTCAGTGCCGGTGCCGGCTGGCAGGTCCCCACTGGTATTGGAGTATTCAACATAGATTACGCCTACACAGACATGGGCCTACTTGCTGAAACAATGATAAAGAGCGCTCATCGCGTTTCACTCAAGATGAGATATTAAAACAATGATAATAATTACTGGAGGAACAATGAAAAAAGTCCTGTTACTGACCTTGTGCTTCTCCTTCATTATCGGAGCTGTCTTCGCAGACACCATGAATCCCGGTAATGAGAAGAAGCCTGTTTACCCTCACTTTGCAAAGAGAATCACCGCTCCAAGTCGTGAAGAGATACCTACCTACACTATGGTAACCCCCCCTGTTGCGATTATGGACAACTATTACGATTATATGATCGGTGCCTACAATCATCTGCCTATGCAGGTTATTCCGGATGAAGCCGGTGGTGGGTATTTTATGACTTTCCACGGCAAGAGCTCTGCCGCGAGCACACGTCGCGTATACTGGGTATATGTATCGGGAGATGGCTCAACCGTCCAATCCAACGAAATTACAAACAATGATAACAACGAAGGATACCCCACAATCGGTGTAGATCCAGTAAGCGGAAAGCCGATGTATGCCTGGCATGCTAACCACGACGCGGATGTTCCTCTGGAAGTCCAGTTTGTCTGGGATTCATTCCTGTTTGACGTACCGGGTACATGGAACACTGTAGTCGCCCCCATAGACAATCCCTTAATTCAAATTGACGACCCCTTTACTGGTGAGCCAAGCATTGACAATGAGTTTATCTGGCCTACCATCAAAATCGGTCCTTCTCCCAATGCCGATATGAGAAGAGTGTATATAGTTGCCAGAAACTCAGTTTCTCACACCGGCAGTGGCGATCCCAGCGAGAATGCAGTATTCGCGTATGCGGACTTTAGCACCCAGATGTTAACATCTGGGAATAACCTGACTTGGAATTACACCACTATTCCGGAACTGGATTCCTGGAACCATGATCCCGGGATGTTCCGCCGCCCGAACCACACTCTAGCTGTAGATGATCTGGGTAATGTTTACTATTTTGGTCACCATATTGCCAGAAACGAAGATGGTACCGGTAGCGATGAACCGGATATGGATGTCTTCATATGCTCGAATTACGGTGAAGGTGAATGGATCCGATTTTCAGCCCCCGGCTCATATCCCATCGAGAATCCTGTTATGCCTGATGGTACCACATATTTCGATGATTATGAATTGTTTTTTGGCTTCAATTCCAGTCACCAAAATGCTGTGATTGACAATCTGGGACGTATCCATTCACTCGGTATTTGGGCACAGAGCACCAATGAGAACACCTATTACCCGGGATTCCAGAACGTGAAAAACATCATTTATGATACCAATAGTCAAAGCTTTATGGTTCAGGATTTCTATCCCAAAAAACCTGCGGGTGATGATGTAAACGACCACTATGTACCCTGGGATATCGAAGCTCCTTTCGGTGAAATTGACGAAATTAATTACGACGAGACGAATGGTTATTATCCCACTATCGAAACCACATTGCCTTTACCGCACCATGATTGGGAATTTCACTCCGATTCAGCTGGCTCAATGGGCTTCCACTATAACAACCAGAAACTCACTGAAGTGAATGAACAAGGAATGATGGTCGCAGTGTGGCAGGATTCCGAAAAGGCAAGATTAGGTATCAACTGGCCAGATGATTACCCTGAATACGTAGCTTATACCACCGGACCTGAAATCATGATTGCTACTTCCAAAGACAATGGAACAACTTGGAGCGATCCACTGCGCCTGAATGCTGTGGATACTCCGGAATTGGCCGGAATGATCCCAATGTGGGTATATCCCGCTGATAAGATCAAATATGTTGGTGAGTCAGATAATGGCAATCCCATCGGAAGATTAGGATTCATGTTCTACGACGATAACACTTGGGGATCATATGTCATTGAAGCTGCTTTATTCCCAAGCAACGATGGTGGAACAGTGAATTATATGGAACTTGATATTGAATTCCCCGGTACTGCCACCAACGACAATGTTACTCCTGTGGTAAACAATATCCTGAAACAAAACTATCCTAACCCCTTCAACCCCGAAACAACCATCAGCTTCGATATGCCGAAAAACGGCAAAGCCAGACTGGATGTATACAATGTGAAGGGACAGCTCGTAAATACCCTGTTCAACGGCATAGCCTCCCTTGGTAAAAACTCTGTAGTATGGAACGGCACCGATACCAATGGCAATGGCGTTACCAGCGGTCTTTACTTCTACCGCCTCAGCACAGATAGTCATAGCGAAACTCGCAAAATGATGCTGATGAAATAAACAGTGACAGATTAGCTCATATAAGCCCCGGTTTCGACCGGGGCTGTTTTTGTTTGCCAAAATGGATATCATGTTCATTTTCGGTCCCGATCTCCGGACTGTTCTCGTTATTGCGCCTCTCCTGAGGCGTCAATTATTCAACCGCGATCTTTGGCGATCAGTTAACTGCGCAGGCCATACCACCGACGCGTCAGCATCGCCCAAGCGCAAGACAAATCAAAACAACACAATATTTCACTCTATATACTTCAAAGAACTATAGGGAAATGAATCCCTTCATAAACTATATAGAGGACAGCTCTGGGACAATTTTGTTTGTTTTTAATCCCGCCTCCCAGCCCCAAAAACCGTCGGTTTTTTTGGTGCTGGGAGGCGGGATATTGTTTAAAAAGGGGGCCAATGTCACGCTTGGACCCGGGGTTGACACCCCGCGCTATCAAATGTCACCCCTCCGGGGTTTGGACAAAGCCGTTGAGATACAGTGCTAATCTTCGCAAAGGGGCTCACTAGGCTTTGCTTTATGCGTTAGGGGTTATAAGTCGTGCGTAGTTCGTAGTGCTTAGTTGGCGACCTTCAGCCGGTGGTGTGCTGCGTACGGTTGGTACTAGTGCGTAGTTGGCGACGCTGCGCTTCGGGGGAGTGCTGCGTACGGTTGGTTTTAGTGCGTAGTGCTTAGTTGGCGGCTGTTTAGTTCGTAGTGTGAGTAGGGGCGCTCGCCGTAGCGCCCAGTGTGAATGCGCTTTTTAGCCGCATGTTTGAGTAAAAAGTCCTCCGAGCTTTATGGCAAGAACATCTTGCCATCCCAAAACTAAAGCGCCCTAATCTGTGAAAATTTGTGTAAATCTGTGGAAAGACCATTGTGCATCGTACATTCTACATTCTACATCCTACATTCTACATCCTACATCGTAAATTGTATCTCGTTTCTTTCACCCCGATCTCCGTTTCGCTGGTGTATCTCGTTTCTTTCACCCCACAAAATGGCTGCGCAATTTTTCGGGGGCCCCGATCTCCGTTTCGCTGGTGTATCTCGTGCCTCCGGCACGTTCTCG
>ENA-UOOR01000288-UOOR01000288.1-fermentation-metagenome-genome-assembly--contig:-NODE-288-length-77654-cov-8.450057_pt1 | contig 77654 bp, 73 predicted proteins | sample MGYA00245780_ERZ724029 | MGnify/ENA primary metagenome ERZ724029 (study PRJEB28704, sample SAMN03018315) | fermentation metagenome | biome: anthropogenic terrestrial biome; feature: soil; material...
GTGTCTACCTCAAACCTGCATTGGTACAAGTTGCCCATGCAGCCGTGAAATCGGACAAGTCTCCTTACTACAAAATCAAGTATGACCGCATCAGTAAAAGGAGGGGCAAAAAACGAGCCATTATCGCTATCGCAAGAATGATACTTACCGCCATATACCACATGTTTGTTACCGGTGAAGTATTCAATCCAAGTGACCTGTATAAAATTGATATGCCACAAGAATTACTGGAAAAGCAGAAAGAGAAAGCTATTAAGCAAGCTGTAAAACTTCTCATTTCCAATGGCGTAATAAAAGCTGGTGATATTTCTGTGGCTTAAACTAACTGTTATTAATTTTTAAAGATCAATAAAGGTCTTAGTTCCGTGCGCCCTTTTTTACTTCATCCCGAGTTATTTTTCAAGCTACCCCCGCTCTCCAATAGCTTTTATTAGTCGGGAAAGAAGTAATATTATTGCAACTAAGATTACAACTACAGTAGAAGCATAACCCATATTATATTGAACAAAGGAGAGTTGATACGCATATAAAGATATTGGTCTGGTATTATAGGCTCCACCGGTAGTTGAAGAAACAATGCCAAATATGTTCGTACTTAAGGATCGGATGAGAGTAACAATGATTACTACAACTATTTCATATCTTAGTTCAGGCAAGGTAATATTAAAGAACACTTGAACCGAATTTGCCCCATCTAAATCCGCTGCTTCATAAATACTTTCTTCAGTTTTCTGGATTCCTGCTATAAAAATGATAACTGCAAAACCAACTGTTAACCAGACACCGATCAGCCCAATAGCGATCGGAGCTGTTACTTCATTCCCCAACCAGGCTCTCTTTAGACTATCCAAACCAAGCCAGCCCAATATTTGATTAAGGACACCAAATTGTGGAGAGTAAATCCAACTAAAAATTATGCCTACTGCTACGGAAGCAATGACTTGTGGCATAAAAAAGATCGTGCGATAAATCCTTACCCCTTTCAAATCAGTTCTACCTATTAATGAAGCGATGATTAAACCGAGTATAGTTGGTATTAAACTATACATCAGTATATAAATAATATTTGCATTAAAACTGGACCAAAATTTAAGGTCTTGAATTAAATTAATATAGTTCTCTAAGCCAATAAATTTCTTTTTTCCAAAACCATCCCAAGCACAAAGGCTGTAAAAAAAGGTGTTAATAAAAGGATAAATAAGGAAAACTACAGTTACTAAAAAACTTGGAGCCAGATAAACAAAAGGTGTAAATCGCCCCCCAATATCAAATAAAGGTTCAAAGGATTTGTTCCTTGTTTTTTCCTTCATAATCGTTTTCATGGTCATCCTCTCCTGTCACCCCGAATCGAATAGGAAGAAGCGGACGGATCCCGGCCCATTACATAACTGTACCTATACTTACAGTTGAGTATCGGCGCTACCGCCCATGTCAAAAGAAAGGAAGCCCTTCTAAGAAAGTGGCCAAAGGGCTTCCTTTACCCAAAAATTATCTACCCGGTTTCTCTTTTTGCCATTGCAAATAATCGTTTTCAACTAACTCTACAAATTTTTCCGGGGTTATTTTTAAATCCATTAATTGTCTTCCCGCCTGACTTAAAGTATCCCACATCGTAGGTGAAATCCAATCAAGATAGTGGCCTAGCCTTCCAGAATTATTAACAATATTCCAGGTATTATATAAATCATATTTGAGTGTTCCTTTTTTAATTCCACTTAATTCTACTGGTATTTTTCCAGATAAAGAATTGTTTTCTACTAAGATCTTTTCTGTTTGCTCTGATGTAACAAGTATATTCAGGAATTCAGCCGCCAGATCCGGATATTTTGTATACCTACTAATTCCCAACGGACACATCGTCCCGCCAACCTGCGGAGGCAGTTTTTCTGCTTTTTTATAAGGAGGGAACGGGAAGAAACCAAAATGATCCGCTCCTATATCACCAGCGTACCAGCTTCCTTGAATAAACATTGCCGTTTGTCCTGCCAGAAATATGGGAAAAGCATCGTCACCATTAAGACCAGAGAAACCGTTAATAAAGTAACCTTTTTTCACCCAATTCTGGAGAAACGCTGCAGCTTCTTTGTTACCTTCGTTGATGAAAGAAACCCCTTCATCCCAACGGAGTACAAGATCATCTAAGTATTTCTGGGCTTCATCCGCTCCCATGTAATGTGAAAGTGTACTACCCTGGACTTGAGCATAGAGATGGAAAAACTGCCAATCATCCAATCCACCATATGCGAGAGGAATAATCCCGGCTCTCTTGATTATTGCCAAAGCCGCTTCGAATTCCTCTACTGACTCAGGTATAGCGATACCTAGTTTAGTAAAAATATCCTTATTGTAATACACTCCTACCACTTCACCCATAAAGGCTATCGCATAGAGATTACCCTTACCGGCAGTTGTACCGTCAGCACTATACCTGGATCGATCAAGTACAACAGGAGAGAAAACCTTCTCATTCCAACCATACTTTTCTGCATACTTGTCCAGTGATAAAATATGATTGCCCCTTACTAACGGGCCCATCATTGTTTCCCCATTATTAATGGTTAAAATATCTGGGCCTCTTCTACTAGGCACTGCGGACATAATTTGCATCTGTAAATCTTCTAATGGACGAGCAATTCTTCTTATTTCTACCTCTGGATGAATTCTCTTAAATTCCTCAATGGCATTTTCTACCACTTTGCTATCAGCTGCCCGATGTTGGTTATCCCATATTTCTAAAGTTATCTGTGCTGCATTAACATTAAAGGCAAAGGAAAATATGAGGATCAAGCTCATTATTAATAATAAACCTTTTTTCATTACTTACCCTCCTTTTTTTTAAACTATTGTCTTTCGCGATTATATCGCCCTAGCTTTGATAGGCCAATCCCTCCCCTCATGTTTGTATTAAATGATGTCATTTAACTTAAGGTAATTATGCAATTCCCTCAACTACTAAAACCATCTTTTCAATTCAAAATAATGCCGGTCAGTTCTATAAATATTAATACTGTATAGTACTGGTCTTTGCTTTATATCATAAATGACATCTTCAAAACTCAAAACCGGAGAATTTTCTTTTAAATCCAAGTAGCCGGCAATTTTCTTGTCTACGGAGACTGCTCTAATCTCTATATTAGAGTGTTTAAAGATAATACCCTGTTCCCCCCGGAGATATTGAAATAACGATTGACCCATTTTATCAATATTAAAATCATAACCCACAACACTTTTTGGCATTTTATCTATTGCATAAATCATTGGCTTTCCATCACCAGTCCTTACCCGTTCCACAACTGCCACCTTAGAGTTTTTAGGCACTTGAAGGGTTTGAGCCAATTCTCCGTCAGCTTCTTCCCAGGTAAAGTAAGCAAAAGAAGTGCCGGGCTCCATACCCCGTTCCAGCATAACTTCTGTAAAACCTCGTAATCTGTCCTGACCACTTTTTAAGGGGATCGGTGAACGGGTAATTATTGTCCCAATTCCGTGAAGCCTTTTAACCAATCCTCCTCTTTCCAAAATATTAATGGCCTCACGTAGAGTACTTATACTTACAGACAGTTGCTCAGCTAAATCTTTAATCGAAGGTAATTTATCATCTTGAGCAAAGACCCCAGTTATTATTTCTTCTCTTAGTTCTTCAGAAACCTGAATATATAATGGCTTGTTCTCCCTTTGTCGAATTTTATTACCAAGCACAGTGTCATCATCCCTTCGTTTAAAAATTTGTAGATCGGAGGTCAGTCCTCCGATTTCCTCTGCCTAAAAAAAAATAATATTTCATTGTCTAGATTTTAATCTATATAATCTAAATTGTCAAGCATTTTATAAAAATTGTGTTGTTAGCTTAATTGAGAAGAGAGGGTGATATTTTCTTAGAATAATTTTTGTTTTTTAGAGGACATTTCCGCAGACTATTGACATCGCAGAAACAAAAAATTAGAGCTGAAATTGAAAAGTTATACCCTGTAGCCTGGTAGGAGTATCCAGACTAAAAAAGAAAATTAACTGACCATACTTTAAGGCCAATCCTAAACCATAATTTTGTAAAACCGGATTAATACTGGTAACAAGTTTAACCCGGCCCAGGGGTTGTAGGTATCCGCACAAAAAATCTTGAATCTCACCCCCATAATAGGTTTCAAAAGTAAAAGACCCGCCATAACTCCACGTATATAATAATTGAGCCTTTACTGCTAAAGGCAGACTCAAATACTTTGCTCCTTCGCTTTCAAACTCCTTAATCGTTATCGGACCGATACTCCCTCCCTCGGTGTCAACCCTTCCATTCTCTTGCAGCAATTTGGGGAAATAGACCCAACCCGGTAAATTTAGAAGGTTTAGGTATAGATCTAAACCGTTCTGCTTAAAGCACAGCTCCCAACTCAAACCCAACCCCCAGCCCCAGGGATTTTCCGCGTCAGACCATTCTCTTCGATAACAACCATATACTTCGTAATCCTTTGAACCATTAATCTTTTTTTTAATCAGTCCCTGTCCCGCCATATTTATTTTTAAATAATCATAGCAGGTAAAAATGTCACCTCGAAGAGCGATCAGTAAACTATCACCGTACCATCTTGTAGCGACATAGGTTCCTAATAGTGAGTAGTCAATATTGCTTCCCGCCAGATCATAGTTTTTTTTAACCGGTGAAAAAGTCGGGTTATTATAATCTTGGTAAAAACGAAGGGTTTGACCGGTCACTTGGATAAAATCAGCTTTACGAAAGGTAAACCCTAAGCTGAGCGTCTCTCTTTTCCAAAGAGGTAAAGAGAGAAAAATACTGTTTTTGGATAAAAAGTCCCGAGAGATGCTAATCTTTTCACCCTCAGAAAGCTCTTCTCCAATCTCTTTCAAAGTAAAACCCATCGGGAATAAGTTGTTTTCTCCTTGAATCTCTAAATGAAACTTATCCGTTCGACCAGGATCGGTCCTTGCTAAACAGGGAGAAAGAGAAAAACAAAACAAAAAGAGTAAAAGTAAATTAGTAGCAATCGCCTTCATCTTTTTTCCTTTTCAGAGGCTGCCCCACAACGAGGGCAGCCTCATATTTCTTAATGTCTTAGAAAGTTTCGGAAGTACCATCATGATATTTTACCATAGGAACTTTAAAGGTCTCATGCAAACAAATCTCGCCTACCTCCACTCCTTTGACCAATACATTTCCGGAAAGAGTAGAGAGAGTTCCTACCTTTAAATCACCAAACCCATTATCATATAAAAATCCAGGTGTAAAACCAAGATTCATATTAAGCTGCGCTGGACCCCAGTCGCTAATGATTCCAATCTTAATCTCTGACTCATTGGCACTTGTAGCATTTAGGCTAATCTTACGCTGAACTCCATCCGAAGTAAGATCATAACCAACATTTACCCTAAATTTTTTAAATGCCGTCTCTTCAAAACTTAGCGTTCCGGCAAGTTGGTTGTTTACTTCATTACAAAGTGTTCCGCTAAAATTAAGTTCAACACCGGGCCAGTTGCTTGCGGTATACTGGTCACTAAAGTTGAAGGTAGCGGCGTTCTTAAGCTCAAGTTTAAACGTGCCCGCCAACAGTAAATCCGATGCTCGATCAGCCAATGATCCGTTTACCGTCAACTTGTTGGGGACAAGATCACAAGCGTATCCTTCGAACAACGGTTTACCTGCCAGAGATTCGTTGGCTACATAGGTTAAACGAACCTCCCCATCAATAACCGCTTCGGGAGTGGTAAAGGTTCCAACGAAAGAATCCTCTTTATTCTGATCAAAAAGGAACCTTACTGTTCCATCAAAAGCATACGCTCCACCGTTATAAGTAAAGTTGCCACTAGCATTTCCTGTGGTCTCGACCATTATATAATCGTATTCCAGATAAGTTTCATCATATTCTTCATCATAATACTCTTCCTCGATTATCATCATTTGAGTCGAGTCCCCGACTAGTTGCAAGGCGCCACTGGGACCGTTGGCGATAGCAAAATTAATCTGATACTCTGAGTGCCCGCTATATGCCTTTCCCGGTTCAGGTTCGGAAAGATTCAAGCTGGGCTGTATAAGCATACCTTCGTAGGTATCAGTCTCATCATCAGCTTTCTTATACCGAAGATCGAAAGTAAAGTGATCGTTTTCACCTACAACTTCACGTGTTACCATAAGCGTCCAGGTTCCAAAAACAACCCTCTCAAAGGTTCCATCCTCATAAGCCCAATCCTCTGTTATATAGGTCCAAGTGCCTTCATAGGGAGTATCGGACGCGCCCCCTCCCCAAATTATTTCCCATAATCCTTCTTCTGTATACCGTCCCGGTTCAACATAAAAGAGCTCTTTCCGCATAACCTGGTCAATAGTTTCTTCAAAAACAAAAGCAATAATCCCCGCGCTTGGCATCAACTGATTATTTAATATCTTCGCTAAACGCGGACTCTGAACAAAATTAGCCCACGCAGTCTGGGAATCAGCCACCAATTGTTCACCAGCTAGTGCTATACAAAATGACCCTGTAGAAATTTGTACTGAAACTTGCTTCTCTTTGTCACCAGCCTTACAGACTACCATACATTTTCCCTCGGTTTCACCTGCTGTAAATAAGCCGGTTTCATCAATTGTACCCATGCCAGCAAGATCTACTGACCAGGTAAAGTCGATATTTTCCATTTCATTTCCTTTTTGATCTAACCCTTTTGCCATAAACTGCTGGGTTTTGGTTGGTGCAACCATAACGCCAGCAACGCCTACGTCGCTAGGTGTATTTACTTGGATAGATGTTAATTGCCGAAGCCCGACATGAACTGAAACGCGTCTGACAATTCCTTTAGCTTCGCAGATCACCTCGTACTCTCCCTCATTATCGTCGGCAGTAAATAAGCCTTCGCTAATTGTACCAGCCTCAGTAGTATCTACCGACCAGTTGAAAGTGATTCCCTTTATTTCCTTTCCTTTCTGGTCAAAACCTTTAGCCGTAAACTGCTGGGTTCCTTTTGGCGCAACTACAACACCCGTTACTTTCTCAACGCTAGGTGTACTTACTTGGAGTGATGTTAATTTAGGAGTATAACCGGAAGGAGACTTAGAAGGAGATTTAGACTTCCCGCAGCCCGCCAAGAATAATAAAATTAAAACAAGAGGTAAAATCCGGTAGAACCTTTTCTTTACCATTAAACTATTCCTCCTTTTTTTACATTAAGGAATTGCATAAGATTTACCCACAAAATATTGATAGCTAAATAAAGTCAATCACTATCTATTGTGGTTAAATGGATGCCTAGGGTAATTATGTAACTCCCTTTATATAATAATATTATCGGAATATTATTTCAACTATTTAGAGCAAAAAAATAATCCCATTATGGGATTATTTCTTCTCCTCTGTATTCCGACACAATTCACAGTCTCGACAGAAAGTTACTCTTTCTTTGAAAACATTAACAATCGTTTTTACAATATTGGTTTTCTCCGAGTGATGGAGAATAATTCTCTGGGGGGAAAGGGTGATTAAAGCGCTAAGGAGCAAATCTTCATATTTTAGCCCTTCATCTTTGAGATCACCCAGTACTTTTAAAAGGTAATCTTGTTCTAAAGGTTTTTCTTCTTCGTCCAAGAGACGAAATTTTTCCGTAGAATAGAAGAGCACATGAACCTCAATGATTTTCGGATCCTGAATCTCCACAAAATACCTTAAGAGCTTAATAAACTCCTGGTATTCTTTATCAGCTATTAGTTCATCGATCGCTCCTTCTAAATTCTCCTTAAGTTCAAAAAAATAATCCTTTAACCGAAAACGGAAAAATCCCTCCAAGAAAATAGAGTTATTTTCATCCAGAAAAGTTCGAACCTCTTGTTGCACGCGGTAAAGTCGTTCCTTCTTCCCAGCTTCGGTTAAGGTCGAGATTACCCGCTGACAAAGGGTTTCTGCTTCCTTTTTTGAAAGGTAAGGATGGTCAATCCTTATCATTTTGTGCAGTAAGCTTTTTGAAACTTGACCTAATAAAAGGTTAGTTACTACTAAAGCAAGATTTTGACGAAAAGTCTCTTCGCTTTTTTTATTGTCAGTTTTTTCTGGTTTGGTTATCGTAAAATCCAGAAAATTAAATTTTCCAAATTTTCTCTCTTCAATGCTTAATTGAACTCCATCTTTTTTCCAACGGGTAATCTCTTCCTCTAAGTTTAACCTTAAATCAAAGAGGGACCCCGTTCCTATTTGGATCGTGGACATGGTCTACCCCCCTCGTAAGAGTATTATATGAGAAAGACAAGAGAGGATATACAGTCCACTTAAAGTAAAAATCTTTTTCCCTTCCTCTTTTTTATGTATACTTCAATGGCGATAATCACTAGTCAAGGTCACTTTCCCATTTATAGATGAACCCACTGGAAGATGGAAGGGTGAAGTCGGAGAATTGACCCTCCGTTCTGATTGTGGCCGAGTGAGTAATGGAATTGGAATTCTTGGGGGGAAGATCATTAATCTGATCTATATCGGCAAGTTTAATCCAAAATCCAGGGAGCGGAAACTTCAGATCGACTGTGACCGCATAAGGCTCGAAATTTAAAATTACCACCATTCTTTCCCAGGATAAATCATTAGGTTTGGTCGTCCAGCCAATTACATTTTTTCCTCCGCCGTATTTTTGTTCTAACCATGGACCTAAAATCCAATCAAACTTCCCCTCCTGCTGGGGATCATAACCCGAGATGCAGAGCCCCGGATAACGACGACGCAAATTAATTAAACCTTTAGCCCATTGATAATAAGAATTATGTTGCAAAAATTGGGGCCAATTTAGATCCACTCGATTGCGGGGGCGTTCCACCCCGAACTCCTGTCCCATATAGATCATGGGCTGACCCAAAGCAACCATCGTCGCAAACAGCCCCAGGCGCGACTTACGTTCTTTAGCTTCCTCCCAAATCAAGCCATCGCCTTTGGTCGCCACTTCGTAAGGCACACTATTTTCATCATGACTCTCACAGTAGTTAATTACATTATTGGTATGAGCAGCATAAAAATCCTTGCTAAAGTAAAAGATGCTTCCCAGATAAGTTGGGGAGTTATCTGTCCAGTCACGAAAAACCCCCTCTCTAAGTAAGGCCTTAATTTTGTCATGAAAAGCGTCACACCATTGGGCATAGCCATTATAGCCTTTCAAGTTCAAATCGGGTTCGTTAGGCAGGTTTTCCGCGATGAGAATACAATCCGGTTTAAAACCCCGGTCCTTGATTTCGTAAGCCAAGCGCTGGAGAAAAGCATGATCCATCCAATAACTGTGAGTAGCGTCAAAACGGAAACCATCAATATGGTATTCCAGAATAAACATCTTACATGCATCAACGAGCATGTTTTGAACTTCTTCCTTTTCAGTAGCTACCCGGTTACCCCAGGGAGTCGAACCTGAAAAATAAAAACCGCCGGGAGTGCCATCTGTAATCAGTTCCCACAAGGGATTGAAATAATTAGAAGTATGATTAAAAACCTGATCGACGATGACTGCTAAGCCCTGTTGATGAGCTGTATCCACTAAGGAGCGAAAATCATCACAGGTTCCAAAATCCCGTTCAATCGTCATAAAACCACAGGGATCATAGCCTAAGCGGCTAGGACTCAAGGTGCTGGGCGCTTCAGAGGTTGGCATTAATGCTAAGGCCGTTACCCCCAAATCATTAAAATAACCCTCCTTAATCCGGTGAATCGTCCCGCGAAAAGTGCCTGAAATTTTCTCAGGCATTTGCGGATCTTGATCCGTAAACCCATAGACATTTAGTTCATAGAGGATTAAACGATCAACCGGCGGAGTCGTCCATGAGTGGTCATGCCATTGATACCCAGAAGGATCGATCACCTGGCAATTATTTTGATTATAGTCATTTCCGTAACGACGAGCATAGGGATCTTGGGCAATTTTGATCGGTTTTTGTTGTTCATTTAAAGGTACTCCACCGACAATCAGGAATTGATAGGTGTTTTTCATTGGATCTCCTGGTTCAGGAAGTCCAGTTCTAAGCAACCAGATATTAGGTTCTCCTTTGTATCCCCGGTATCGCTTCATCGGCAAAAATTTCCCTGGTTCTGGCTTCAAATGATATGGGGATTGCCAATCATTAAAATTACCAATCAAATATACTTGAGCTGCTCGCGGATGAAAAAAGCCGAAGAGGGTGGTTCCGTCTTGTAAATAATTCGCTCCTAACATGGAAATGACACCTTGACCTGTCACATCCGTGTCTGGCAGATAATTGTTTTTTCTCCCCAAATTTTTAATATTTCGGAAATACTCTTGTGTTGAACCGACCGTCTCTGCCGGTTTGACCGGATAAACTTCATTATGCTCTGCTACCGTCCATACTTCTGCTCCTAAATGTTGGCCGTAACAGCGTTCCACCGACTCCCAAATTATTTCTCCGTTCCGTCTTTCCCCATACTTAAAGCAAAAATAATTACGTTTCAGGTTTAAGTGAAAACTGGGGCCATAGTCATTCCAACCGGAAACCTCAAAATCCTGAAAAGCTTCATTATATCCGGGATACCAAAGATGCAAAAAGGGGTTAGTAAAGTTTAGATTTTTTGGGGCATGGATTTTAACTGAATGCATTTACTCATCTCCTTTTTATTAACAGAAAGAAAAGCGAAATAAGTATCTAAAGTATGCCCCAAATTTAGATTATCAGTAATCAAACCGACTTTTTTCTCGGGGAACAAGGGTAGAATGGTGCATTAACCAATAAATAAAAAATCCACTGAGAGGAAAGAAAAAGGAAACAAAAGCCCAAACTGCTGGCGGGAGGTATAATACATAGCTCCGTTGTTTTTTTGCATCCACATAAACAGCAGCTGTTAAATAGAGATTAATTGATAAAATTGCCAAGATGATAAGAGTCAGCCAAAATTTCCAGATCATATCTTAGTCCTCCTTCTCAATTTAATTTTTTCTGGTCACAAATTATTTATACTGTTTTTTCTTTCGTAATCTCTTTCTTCATCTTAAGATTAACTTCTTCTCCATTTAGAAAATGACATTTATGTAAATTTGGAAATAATTAAACCTTTGTTTAGCAGGGGTTTTATGTTATATTAAGAATCAGTTACCGATAATTTTTTGCCTTGTTAGTTATGTTTATTTACACCTTCTTTTTTATTATATCTTACATTTCGCACCCCTTATATTTAGCTGGGCTTTTATTTGGCATCTAGTTTATTAGCTCGATTTTCGTGTAAAGGGTGCGTAAAATGATTTACATTTTTTATTATATATTTATAAGGAGGCAAATACATGAGCGCGAAAGAGAAGAAGGTTCCAACCGTAGCCTATTTCTGTATGGAATTCGGGCTTAATCAAGATTTCCCGATTTATTCGGGGGGCTTAGGTGTTTTAGCCGGAGATCATTTAAAGGCGGCCTATGACGAAGGTTACCCTGTGGTGGGTGTTGGTATTTTATGGCGCAAAGGTTATACTTGCCAGTATCTTAATAACGAGGGAATACCTTATGATGTTTTCCCCGAGTATAATTTCGATTTTCTAAAGGATACTGGGGTTAAAGTAAAGGTGTTAATTAAACATCAACCCGTAACCTGTAAAGTATGGATGGTCGATCATTTTAACAATGTGCCGCTCTATCTTTTAGACGCCGATCTTCCGGAGAATAACGAACCTTGGCTAACCCACTCCTTATACAGAGGAAGCAACGATGATCGGATTGCGCAAGAAATTATTCTTGGCATCGGCGGGATCCGGGCTCTTCGAGCTTTGGGATTAAAGATCGATCTTTATCACTTTAATGAGGGTCACGCTGCTTTGGCCGGAATGGAATTAATTAAAGAAAAGATGAGCTCCGGACTCCAATTTGAACAGGCTTTAAAAGCTACCAGAGAAGAGATTGTCTTCACTACCCATACTCCGGTGGCAGCCGGAAACGAATCCCATCATCATGCCGCTCTTTCCTATGTTGGCGCCTATAATGGTCTCTCCTATGAGCAGATGAAAAAGATTGGAGGAGACCCTTTCAATATGACCGTCGCTGGCTTAAGACTCTCCCGGTTAGCCAATGCTGTTTCCAAGCTACATGGAGAAACGGCAAGAAAGATGTGGCGGAAGTTTTCCGATTGCTCGCCCATTATCTCCATTACTAATGGCGTCCATCAAGGCGCCTGGCAGGATCCCAGGATTAACCAGGCCTTTCGTAACAATGAATCCATCTTAGAAGTCCATCAGATAAATAAACAACGTTTGTTAACAGAAATCTTGCGACACACTGGTCACAAATTAAACCCGAATGCCCTTTTAATCGGCTTTGCTCGTCGTGCAGCCACTTATAAACGGGGAGACTTAATCTTTAGAGATCGAGCCCAGCTTATTCCTTTGTTAAACAGCGGTCAACTGCAACTGGTTTTTTCCGGAAAAGCTCATCCTCAAGATCAGGAAGGTAAGAACGTTCTTTCTAACATTGTTTCCTTAACCAAAGAATTCCCCGGAAAGGTTGTTTTCTTGGAGAACTACGACATGGGTTTAGGCGTCCTTCTAACTCGTGGTTGTGACGTTTGGCTTAATAATCCCCAACGTCCAATGGAAGCCAGTGCTACTTCTGGGATGAAGGCAGCAATGAATGGCGTTTTAAACTTTAGTACTTTAGACGGTTGGTGGGTTGAAGGTTGTAAGCATGGACTTAACGGTTGGCAATTTGGAGATGGCTACGTTGGACCCGGACAGGATAAACACGATTTAAAAGAGTTGTATCAAACCTTAAAAACACAGGTAATCCCAACTTTTTATCATAATAAACAGCAATGGGAAAAAATGATGAGAGTAAGTATTAAGACCTCAACTGAAGAATTTTCTGCCCGTCGGATGGTGAGAGAATATTATAAGAGGCTTTACAGCCCAACTGAGGAACTTCATACTCAAATCTCCTAAATTTTAAGAATCCTCCCGTAAAAAATTGGACAGCATTCACCATCCGCAAATGGGAAGAATATTAATGGGAGGTGTGAGCATGAAGAGTACCACCACCAGTTGGATTGTAACCGGCTTAGGTGCTGTGGTCTCCGGGCTGGGAGCAACTATGCGCCGTAGCCGCCTCGGTTCAGGAATCATCGGTTTTGGGCTCGCGCATGTAGTTTTAGGAATGTTAGATATGCTCCGCCCTACTGTTAACAAGTAACATTTTCCCAAAAACAAAGTGGCTTCCACTCAGCCACTTTGTTTTTAATAAATAAATATTTTCGTTAGTCTAACTTTTCATGGAGAAAAGATACCAACTCAATTAAAGAAACCCTAGTCTGCTCCATGGTATCCCGGTCCCGAACAGTTACCGCTTGATCTTCTTGCGATTGAAAATCCACAGTAATACAGTAGGGGGTCCCCACCTCATCCTGTCGGCGGTAACGTCGGCCAATTGATTTGGCGTCATCATAGTCAATCACCCAATGTTTCCTCAAGTCCTTACAAATTTCCTTTGCTAACCCGGTAAGCTGCTCTTTTCTCGATAAGGGAAGAACTGCGACTTTAATCGGGGCGATGGTAGGATGGAATCTAAGAACCACTCGAAGATCATCTTTATCTGGTTCCTCGTAATAGGCATCAACTAAAAAAGCCAGCGTCGCCCGGTCGGCTCCTGCTGAAGGTTCTATTACATAGGGAATATAATGTTCATTGGTTTCATGATCAAAATAGTCCAATTTGTCCCCACTATACTCCGTATGGCGCTTTAAATCGAAATCAGTCCTATTGGCAATACCCTCCAATTCAGACCAACCCATCGGGAAATAATACTCGATATCAGAGCATGCTTTAGCATAATGAGCTAATTCCTCAGGGGCATGATCTCGCAAGCGCAGACGGTCAGGGTTAATCCCCAATTTTTTATACCAGTCAAACCGCACTCTAACCCAATGAGCATAAAACTCTTCATCCGTTCCGGGTTTGACAAAATACTCGATCTCCATCTGTTCAAATTCTCTCGTCCTAAAAGTAAAATTGCCGGGAGTGATCTCATTCCGAAATGATTTACCAATCTGTCCTACCCCAAAGGGTAATTTCTTCCTAGTAGTTGTTAAAATATTTTGGAAATTAACAAATATCCCCTGGGCAGTCTCCGGTCGCAAGTAAACAACCGCCGCCTGTTCCTCTACCGGTCCCATATAGGTTTTAAACATCAAATTGAAATTTCGGGGTTCAGTAAGTTCTCCTCCGCATTGCGGACAATTCTCTGTAGATAAATGATCCGCCCGGAACCTTTGCTTACACTTCTTACAATCCACTAATGGGTCGGTAAAACCTTGCAAATGACCGCTAGCTTCCCATACCTGAGGATGCATGAGAATGCTGGCATCTTGACCGACCATATCATCCCGCTCTTGGATCATCGCCTTCCACCAGGCTCGTTTAACATTATTTTTAAGTTCAACTCCTAACGGTCCATAATCCCAGCAACTATTTAACCCCCCGTAAATTTCGCTGCTCGGAAAAACAAAGCCTCTTCTTTTCGCCAAAGATACAATTTTTTCCATAGTCGTCGTGGGTTCAGGATTTTTTCCTTGTTCCATTTTAGATCCTCCTTTATTTAAGGATAACTTTTTGAGTTCTTACTTTAAAAAAATACTTTAAGAAAATTGAGAGCTCGCAAACAGATTTGGTGTTACTAAAACTTCCATTAAAGCAGCAATAATTAAAAGGATAATAATCAACGGAAGAAAAGAAAGGCCCTTTTTGAAGTGGGAACTAAATGAAAAGAAAGTTCGATCTTTGAATAAACTCCGCCAATTCCGCGCCCCCCAAACCATTCCAACCGTAGCCGAAAGTAAAACTGCAGGTAATTCAAAAATTCCATGAGGAAGCAAACTCAAAAAGAAACTACTTTTCGGTAAAACCTTCTCATATTCAAAGAAGCCAGCCATTAAACCGATCATAAAACCGTTGGGTATGATCCCCATTAACACTGGGAGAATCGGCAGTAAGCTTCCACTTATAATAATTAGTAAGGTGGCTGTTAAATTATTAAAAAAAATAATCCTTAGTTGTCCTAACCAGTTAGTTGCTCTCATCTTAACGGCTAGAGCAGAGAATTTCTTACTTACAAGTTGATCAATAACTTGTTTTGCTAAAGATGGATCTTCCATCCAGGCTGCATATCCTAATGACACACTAAAGATTAGTAAAAAGGCGCAAAATGCTAAAACCATCCGGTAATTTCGGGAAAAAGCAGGGAAAAGTTTAATTTTTAACAAAAATATCATCCTCTTCCAGCGGAAGCTTAGTTTCAATATAAAAGTATAACAAAGAAGAGCAAGACCTGTCAATTTAATAAATTAAAAGAAAATCATTCCCAGCAAAGCAATGATTGTAAAAATGACAATGATTTGAAAGGTTTGTCGGCTCTATATTCAATAAAAGCAAAAAGCAGGCGACCGATCTCGATCTCACTTGCCAGATCCAGATCCCAACGGTGCACTATCCTTAAATCCGCTTGGTATAACTCCTTAAGTAACTGCAGATTTGAACCAGATAAAGGAATCAACTTTACCGGTTTATCTTGATAACACCGCTGACAGATCACCCCTCCTTCTTCGGAAGAAAAGCCGGCGGATACAAATGAATCTCTACCGCAACGCGCACATGAGTCTAAGACCGGCTCATAGCCTAAATATTTTAGAAAACGCAATTCAAATGCTCTAGAGACCAGAGCCGGTTCTTGAACTTTCTCCAAAACAAGCAATCCTGCAAGATAAAAAAGGAAGACATCGGAATTTACCTCCTCTAAAGGTAAAAAAACATCCAGCAATTCGGACCACCAAGAAGCATAGGCCATTTTTATTAAGTCATCCCGGAGAACGGCAAAGGATCTAACAATCTCAGCTTGGCTCAATTGATCTAAACCTTTTCCTTCAAAAACAAGAGCTTTAAGATAAGTAAATTGTTGAGTAGCGCCCACCAGTCGACTCCTCGGTCGTCTAGCCCCCCGCGCCACCGCTTCAATCTTACCCTTCTCTTTAGTAAAAATTGTAATGATTTTGTCAGCTTCACCAAAAACCCGGCTTCTCAGAATAATCCCCTCACTGCGATAAAGTCCCACGCAGTCACCTCCGCGAGAAGAGGGCTAGGGCCAAACTAACAACTATACTAAGAAGAATACAGGTTCCCAAAGGGAAATAAAAGGTAAAATTACCGCGACGAATCAAGATATCTCCAGGAAGCCGACCTAAACCAAAAATTTTCCCTCCCCAGTGAAAAAGAATTCCGATCAAGAGCAAACACAAACCAGTGACCATAAATAGGCGTCCTAATGCGCCAGAAGGATTTGGCATTTAAAGACCCCCTTTTTGTTTACTTATTTTGGTTGCGCTTAAGGAGATTTATAGTAACGATCCCGCTCACTATAGATGCAACCACAATATCCCTGACGGTATAGCTCAAATTCCCTGGCCAGTTGCTGGCTCTTCCTAAAACCTGGTCTTAAATCCTCGTCACAGAAGGATAGGTTAAGCTCTTGCGCTAATTTTCTACCAATACTACAAATCAGTTCCCTGTTTTGATAGGGAGAGATTAAAAGGGTGGTTCCAAACCAAGCAAAACCTAACTCCTTAGCTTTCAAAGCTGTTTTTTCCAACCGCATCTGATAACAAAAGCCGCAACGCTCATGCTCATGGAAGACCGTCCTTTGTAAAAACTCAGATAACTCATATTCTTCTTCGATGATTAAAGGAAGCTGCTTTAACCCGGCAAAACTTTGAAGAGAATCTTTTCGCTTTTCCCATTCCTTGTAAGGATGAATGTTAGGATTATAGTAATACATAGTCGGGGAAAACTTCTTCTGCGCTAAATACAGTGTAGAGTAGGTAGCACATGGTCCGCAGCAAGTATGAAGTAATAAATCCAAGATAAACGCTCCTTCTTTAAACTACAGCCTCAACTCTCCTTGATTAGTTTCTTCTCGATGAGCACAGTTTAACCCTAAATGCTCCCAAGCCAACCTAGTAGTTACCCGTCCCCGAGGAGTTCTTTGCAAAAACCCAATCTGCATCAGGTAAGGTTCGCAGACATCTTCAATCGTCTCGACCGCTTCCTGGGTAGCAGCGGCCAGCGTTTCGACACCTACCGGACCACCATCAAATTTAGAAATAATCGTTTCTAACATTAACCGGTCAACCCGGTCTAATCCTTTTTCATCCACTTCTAATAAAGCTAAAGCCTCTGCCGCCACCTCTGAAGTTATGATTCCTTCGGCCTTAACTTGAGCATAGTCTCGTACCCGTTTTAGCAAACGATTAGCAATCCGCGGAGTGCCTCTAGCCCGGTGCGCCAACTCCTCCGCTCCGGCAGGCATTATGCTTATATTTAAAATTTTAGCTGCCCGGGTAAGGATCTGCTCTAAATCCTCTTTTGAATAAAAATCTAAGCGATTAATAATTCCAAAGCGATCACGCAAGGGGGCTGATAACGCCCCAGCTCTTGTCGTTGCTCCCACCAAAGTAAAATGGGGAAGATCAATCCGGACTGAACGAGCGCTTGCGCCCTTCCCAATGATTATATCGAGGGCAAAATCCTCCATTGCCGGATAAAGTATTTCTTCTACTGTTCTGTTTAAGCGGTGAACCTCATCTATAAAAAGAACATCATTATTCTCCAAATTAGTAAGAATCGCTGCTAAATCACCAGATCGCTCAATTGCTGGACCAGAAGTTACTCTGATCTGAACTCCAAGTTCAGCCGCAATGATATGCGCTAAAGTAGTTTTTCCCAAACCAGGGGGTCCATAAAGTAAGACATGATCCAAAGGTTCTTGTCTTTCTCTGGCCGCCTGAATAAAAATCTGCATATTCTCTTTCACCCGAGTCTGACCAATGTATTCTTCTATTTTACGTGGTCGGATCGTTCTATCAATCTCCGTATCCTCTTGCCGAGGATGAGGAGTAACTAGTCGAGTATCCTCCATTAAAATACCCCTCTTCTGTCCACAAACGAATAATCTGGTTTACCCCCATCTCTCACCCCGTCCTTTCCAATTGAAGATCCTAAAAGTCTCAGTCTACTCCATGTTAAGCTGTATTGTTAACCTGGTTCTAAAAAGATCACTGCTTCATTAAAAGTTTTAAAGATTCCCTTATTAAATCCTGGAGATTAAGTTTAGGACTGTTACTTTCCACTTCATTTACTGCTTTACTCGCCATTGTCTGTTGATAACCTAAAGCCACCAGAGCTGCTACCGCATCACTATTGTTCTGCGTAGAGTGGCGAATTCCTTGATAAAATGGGGATATTTCCATTTCTTTCTTAATTTTTGTTTGTAATTCCAAAATTAATCTTTGGGCAATTTTCAAGCCAATCCCCGGCACGCTAGAAATCGTCTTTACGTCTTCCTCAATAATCGCTTGACAAAACCGTTCCACAGAAAGAACTGAAAGGATGGCCAAACCTGTTTTCGGACCGACTCCAGAAACATTGATTACCTTGGTAAATAAGGATTTTTCCTTTTCACTTAAGAACCCATAAAGAAGCATTGCCTCCTCTTTATGCGCTAAGTAAGTATGAATTAGTAACGTTTCTCCTGATTTGATTTCTTGTAACGCGGATAAGGGCATCAAGATCTGAAATCCAACTCCATTTACTTCTAACAGAAGAGCATTCTCCTTGATGCCAGCTACTTTACCCTGTAAAAAAGCGATCATTACCCTCCCCCCTTAGTCAGACGATCGCACCGCCAGGAATGGGCGTGACAGATGGCAATCGCCAGAGCATCAGCCGCATCATCAGGTTTAGGCACAGAATCTAATCTTAATAACACTCTTACCATCTCCTGAACCTGCCTTTTTTCTGCTCGTCCATAACCAACCACCGCCATTTTCACTTGCAACGGAGTATATTCGGCTACCTTGACGCCTTGCATTGCTGACGCTAACATAATCACACCTCTAGCTTGACCAACCGCTAAAGCGGTTCTGGAGTTTTTATTAAAAAATAGTTCTTCCACAGCCATTACTTCTGGCTTATATTCTATAACCAGATCAATAATGTTATTATATATTTCTTTTAATCTTTCTGAAAGAGAAGAGTCAGAAGACGTTTTAAGCACTCCAAATCTCCTAGCTGTGAGTTGATTTCCGTTTTGTTCCAATAATCCATAGCCGGTAATCGCCGTGCCTGGATCTACTCCCAAAATTAACATGAGTCCACCCCTGTTCCAAATACACTCAAACTTAATACTTCTGCAAATAACCATTTTAATCCTTCATTCTTCCCTTTTTCATTTATTAATTTTCCTTAACATAAAGAAAAGAAGGAACAGTTACCCCCTTGTCGTATTTAAACTTAGGACTAAGTGTAAAAATACGGAAAAGAACAGGGGGTTCAATATGTCTCAAGCTTATAACCATGTAAAGTTTTTAGCGGAAGAAATAGGTCCCCGCGGTTCTTGTACAACCCAAGAAAGAAAAGCCGCTGACTATATTAAAGACGAACTTGAAAAAATGAGTTTTGAAACAAAAGGGGAAGAATTTAAGGCAGTTACCTCTTTTTCCTGGGTTTTTGGGTTTATTTATCTCCTTTTCATTATATCAGCTCTGATTTTTCCCTCAACCCCTAACTGGGGATTTATCCTCGCCCTTTTTACTTTTTTAGGATTTTATCTTGAATCTAGCACTTTCCCTTTATTATCAAGACTAATTCCTAAAAAAAGCAGCCAAAACATAATTGCCACAGTTCCAGCTCGCAGTAAAACTATTCGAAAAGTAATAGTTACCGCTCATTATGATACTTCCCGTTCAGCTTTAAGTTTTTCTCCAAAAATGGTCAAAAGCTTTCGGCGAACTTATCTTTTAATGGTGGGCGCGATGAGTATTCAGGTTATTCTTTACGCCTTGGGGGTATTTACTAATATTTCACGAAATTTATTATGGGCTTTATCCCTGCCTTCAGTTATTTACCTTTTCCTGACCTTAATTCTTCTAGCTCACCGAGAACTAGCCGGTGAGTATACCCCTGGAGCAAATGATAATGCTTCGGGCGTAGCTGTCCTTTTGGAGGTTGCCAAAGTACTTGCTCGTTTTCCCTTACTTACCACTACGGTAACTTTAGTTGCTACCGGCGCAGAAGAATCAGGAACTAATGGGGCTTTAAATTTCCTCCGTAGCCATCACCCACCAAAAGACACTTTTATCATTAACCTAGACAATTTAGGAATAGGCAAATTAACAGCAGTCACTCAAGAAGGGATTCTCGGCGCGAAAAATTCCTCCCTGGAACTTCTTTCTTTTGCCGAAAGCACTGCTGAAGAAAAGAAAATAGACCTTCAGTTCCTCCCCTATAACCTTCTGACCACCGATGGAACTGTCTTTTTGATGCGCGGCTACCCCACCATGACCCTAATGGCTTTCGACCAAGAACAACTCTTACCTAATTGGCATTGGCCTACCGACCGCGCAGAGTTTGTGGACCCTAGCAACCTTGAAGAAGCTAAAGAGTTGGTGCTTGGAATCATCAGAAAACTGGAAAGCTAATTAGAGAGAGCGCGAATGCCCCCTCTCACTCTTTCGCTTTTTATGCCAAATAGATACCTTTCTTTAACGGGGTTACAATCGATACCGGCAGCAGAATCAATAGCGCTTTGGATTTTTTCTATGATGAACTGTCTTCCACATGCAAACAGCATAAAAACGCCAAGTTTTGGCGTTTTTTTCACAACCTAATTTTTAAAATTCTCATAGCTGATCACTGCTTACTCTCCGCTCCCTCCTCCTGGACCTGTTCGTTTTCTACCATCGAAACGATCCCCCGTGGTTCATCCGAATACATTTCGTCAAAGCTGACATTTCCTCCTAAATCTTGAGGTGACTCAGAGGTGCCAAACTGGGCGACCGCCTGCCAAGCATCTTCCCCATCAAATTCCACATTTTCGTCATCTCCACCAGTAAACGAACGGCCAAAAGGGTAAGCTAGTACTTCTTCCTCGAGCGGACGGTATCTCTGATTAGGTTCTTCTTGCTCCTGATGTAGCTGGCAATCAAAACAGGTTAAAGATTGGGGTAGCGCTTCCAACCTTTCTTCAGCAATTGGTCGCCCACAACGTAAACAGACTCCGTATTTCCCCTCTTTAATACGGTCTAATGCATCTTCAATTGCCGCCTGCTTTACTTTTATGGTGTTGGCAAGCCCTAAATCTTTTTCTCGTTCAAAAGTCTCTGAACCCAGATCTGCAGGATGATTATCATAAGCAGATAACTCACTTACCGACTCCTTTAAATTCTGTTCAAGTCCCATTTCCTGGCTATGTTTCAAAACTTTACTTAACTTCACCCACTCGTCTCGGAGCTTTTTCTCAAATCTACGTATCGTCTTTTTACTAAGCATAAACCAACCATCCTTTTTTATATTTAAGACATTTTCCTTTGTTCAAGGAATTGCATAATTCGATTATTTAAGATTTAACCATAGATCTGATTTCGTGACTATTCGATCTATACCAGGGGAAACGCTACCGCAAGCTTTCACGATTTCCCCTGGTGTCTATAGATGTCATGAATTCGGACTAATATATTGATAATCCCACTAGGGATTGTCGATATATTCTTGGTGGTAAATTTCGGAAATTACATTCCCCTCGAATATTAGTTAAACACTATATAGTCGTCAACGTTAACTTCCACTTGGTCCGAGCAAAAATAATAAGATAAAAGTTAACGTTGATCGACAAGCAAGTTGTTCATGCCGCCTACCGACAGTATTACAAAGTATTGTCAATCAAAGGCGGGTGAATCAACAAAGGAGGCATTTCCCAGATCGGTTAAATACAAGCTTAAGTAATTATGCAATTCCCTCTTATTAATAAGGGAGCGTTGAAAGCTGCTCATTTACTAAACGAACAATCCGGGCAATAAAATTACTGATAATTGGTAGATTTAAGCTGGCGATTTTCGCTAAGACCGATAAAAAAACTGCAGTAATCAAGGTAAGGCCAATGGCAATACCAAAACCCCTAGCGATACCAGCTATAAAATTTAAATAGACTAAGCGAAATGGTTTGGAAAGTAAATCCACTAAACCTTCAATATTATATCTCATTAATACTTTGTTCAATAGATGAACCTGAGCAATTAGTTTGTTCTGATCATTCCTCCGTTTATCCTTTCTTTGTCGCAAAGATTTGCACCCCACATTAATTTTGCCCTTCTTTACTTAAACTTTAAAACGGAAATGGATGGTTTTTACGAAGTTTAATCAGCCAAGAATCTCTTGGTAGGCTTGTAGAGTAAGTCTTGCTACCCGGTCCCAGGTGAAATTGGCTAAAATGTGTTCTCTTAACCCAGAATGGGGGGGAGAATATAAAGCGTTCCGTAGAGCATCTTTGATCGAATGGGGTTCTGGTGAACAATACCAGGCCATCTCCTTTAAATATTCGCTAGTTGTTCCACGATTTGTTGTTACTAATTTACATCCGGCTAGTCCCGCTTCGAGGTTTACCAAACCAGGGGTCTCATACCAACTAGATAAAGCGTGTAGTCCACAAGCGGCATAAGCCGAAGAAATCCAACTCTGATTAAGAGCGCCCAAAAATCTGACGCTTCCTTCCCCCTCCTGTCTACATTCTTGATAATACTGGTAATCATTGATCGGACCGATTAAAACTACTTTCTGATTTAGGGTTCTGGCGGCCTTAATCAAATCCTTTTGATTTTTACGGCGGCAGATACGCCCAACACACAAAAGAAAATCTTTAATCCCAAATCTTTTGATGAATTTATCTGGATTAGCATAATAAAATACCGGATCTACCCCATTAGGGATTATTTGATAGGGAGTCACTAACTTATATTTCTCTACAAGCAGCTGATGTTCAACAATACCATTCGGTAATAAAAGATCAACTCCATCCAAAACTTCTTGTCGTAATTCATTTGTTTTCGCCCACCAGGAAAGAAAATGGTCTTTTCTTTCTGAATCAATATTGATTAAGAATTCTTTAGGATCCCAATAAATCGGAGAAAGAACAATCGGTACTCCATATTTTTTAGCTTTATGATAATACTGATAAGTCTCTTCAATCGGGATAATATTGAAGAGATGGACCAGATCATAAGAAGAAAAATCTGCCACCGGTTGGGTCTTGACATCCACCTCCACTCCTAACTGGATCAATGCTTCCCTGGTTTTATTCATTTGCACACTATCGCCCGCCAGCATCTTTAATACAGAGGACCTGTTCTGCATCAAGATCTTCATTTATTCACCTCCTCGAAGGTATTTTCTACAGAAAAAAATAACAAACCTAAAGCGATTTCGCACCACACTCCCCCTTGTTCCCACTTCCAGTTTGGTAAGGGATGACAGCTCCAACCTGTTAGCACTGGAACTATTACTTGACTGTCACCAAGATCTTCCGGTAATTTTGCCCATAAATCTTTTTTAATGCGATGATAATACGGGATTCCATCATTCCCCAAATAAATAATTTCTCCAAAAACTTCACCTTCCAATAAAAAAATATTTTCCGTTTTTACTCTTCGAAAATTGGTTAAAAAAAACTGAACTGTTAACACCTCTCTCGGATATAAAGATAGTTTTTCTTCCCATTTTAAGAGAGAGCGTTTTTCGGGAAGAAATGGTTTTTCTGGAATACTTAGCGTCTTGCTCACTTCAACTTCCCGGGTTTCTTCTTTAGTAATGGCAAGATTACCTGTAACCAGCAGTTGTAAATAGAGCTCTCCTTGACTATTTTGCTTTAAATCCATCCGCTTATCTTCAATTTTTACCCTTACCAGGGTCCCTAGCTTTGAATATGAAGAATGATGGACCCAAAATAGTGAAGGGTTAATTTCTACCACTTTTATCTTCTTTTCTTTATTTATATACTGCCACATGATAAGCGGTTCGACTTTAATCATGATTTCCCCAGACTCTATCTTCCCTTCAGTTACTCCATCTCTCCATAACAACTGATTACTCTCTACGAAATCGATGGGTTTATAAAGGGGGATCTCTACATAATACTCAATTGGTTCCTGAGTAATGATCTTTTCCAACAAAATTGTCGCCTTCGTACTGGACAAGGCTGGCACTGATAACGCGCTCTCCCGTCTACTTATTTCTGTCAACAGATAATCGATCTCTACAAGTAGTAACAGTTCTTCTTCATTTACAAAGCGGAGTTGACTAATCCGTACCGAATTAACTTTCACTTTATACTCCATCCCTTGCTGTACTGAGATCTCCAACCATTTTTCGATGGGCATATTCACCTGATAACATTTTTCTTTATAGCCCGTGTCAATATAAAATAGGTCTAAATCAAGGCTCCCCACAAACAGCAACCCTTTCTCTTCAATAAAGATCTTACTTTGGAGATCTCCAGTTAGAACCTGCTCCATCACTTCTATTTTTTCAGGTAACCTTAGATTTAACTCTTTAGTTAAAATTCTAGTTTCCTGATTGACCAGTTCCCATAGGTAATAAATTTCATCTCCTGCCGGGGGAGACACTAAAACCTGTAAAGGTTTATCCTGGGTGATCCACCATTCAATCTTGATTATAAGCAATACTTTTTTCTCCTCTACGATTTTAATCAGATTGACACTAGCTTTCCCCTCTATTTCACTACCAGCGGGGACATCTTTAGGGATGATGATAGAAAGAGGAAAAATCAGTTTTAACTTAGGAGCAAAAATAATTAGAAGTTTCCCTTGAAAATTAATTCCGTGAGGTATTAAGGAAATATTTTCTTCAATAATATTAGCTTCTAGCTTTTGGCTTGCATCCTCAATCTCAGGTATAACCAAGTATTTAGTCTCCACATGCGTCCCCTGATCATAAAGGTAACGTCCTAAAATGTTGAGAGTATTGCTTGTTAATGGGGCCTCACCGATTGCCTTCTTTTTTTCCCAGGCTGATATTTGAAGTAAAACCCCTTGTTCTAAGTAGGACTCTCCACCATTATTTACCATGACAAAATAATCTGCAGAGGCTTTAACTTGAATTGGTTGACAGCGAATTAATTCTGGAGTGATTAATAGATCTTTTTGATAACGAAATTGATCTTTCTTTTTTTTAATTTCATTATTCCCGATCATATACTGTATACTTCTTTCTAGATCTATGGTCAGTCGCAGATCTTTCTGCCCCCAGATCACGGAGAGATCTTTAACAGTCAAATCGATCAGGTTAACCTTTTCCCCAGAAGACCAGGGAACACTAACCTTTATTGGGTAGCATTTTTTCCATCGCTTGACCATTAAGCCTGTCCTCCCTAGTAAAGCTCTCCACTCTTAAATGTATATGTAAGTGAATGTCAAAAAAAATACAGGCCTTTTATAAAATCAAGGCCTGTATTCCGGGGGGAGAATTATCTAGAAGTAGTATGGACCATACGGAGCAGCTACCTGCACCTGTAATTGTTGAGACTCGGTAACTTTAATAAAAAGCTCCACTACCACTTTTTGCCTGAGGGTAATATTATCCAACAATTCAAAAAGAACGGTTTCAATTATCGGCTTAATCCGAACGTCCATTCCCTGCACTGCTCCTGGAATGTCAACAAAAGTGCTGAAGGGAACATCTTCACTCTGGTGAATTTCCAGGTTATTCTCGTTAATAAAGAAGATCTGCTTGTGAACAACACCTTGGATTATCACTTTATCTTCAATTACTTCTGCCATTAGCCTTTCTACCCTAGCAACAATTTCTCGAATTTTAATTGCTGCTTGGGAAAGGACGATGGTATTCTCCACTAATAACTGCTTAGTATCTTCACCAACAACGGTATCAAGTTTAAGGAGAGCGCCTGGGCCTAACACTACATTAATCTGAATGCTTTCAGTTACCTTAACAAAGAACTCGATTACAACTTTTTGTAGTAAGGTTTCTTCATCCAGAAGTTCAAAATGAATAAACTCAATCGTAGGTTCCACAACCACATCCATACCAGTAGTTGCTCCAGGGATATCTAAAAATGTACTAAATTCAACATCTTCTGCCTGGTGATATTCAACATTATCCAATCCGATAAAGAAGATTTGCTTGTGGATTACCCCTTGAATAATTACTTTATCTTCAATAACTTCAATCGTTAAATCACGGATTTCAGCAGTTATATCATCGATTTTAATTGCAGAAACATTAAGAATAACTGTATTTTCGATTAATTCTTGTTTCGTACCCTCCCCAATTACCTGATCTAACCGCACAAGGGGACCGGTACCCTCTAAGAGATTAAGTTGGTTAGACTCGGTAACCTTCACGAAAAATTCAGCAACAACTTTTTGATGGAGTAATGTCGGAGTGATTAATGAGAAAAGGATGGTTTCGATCACTGGCTGCACTTGAACATTCATTCCCGGCTCAGTCCCAAAAATATCGATGAAAGTGCTAAAGGGAACATCTTCTGCCTGATGATGAACAACATTATCCTCACCAACAAAGAAAATCTGTTTGTGGAGCACACCCTGGATAATGATCTTATCCTGGATTAATTCAGTGGCCAAATTACGAATTTCCGCCGTAATATTCCTAATCTTAATTGCTGCTCTAGTTAAAGTCAGATTAGTTTCAACCAGTAACTGCTTGGTACCTTCACCAATGACCACTTCTGCCCGCACCAATGGATCCATTAATATATCTCCTCCTTCCGAAAATTCTACAGGAGCTGCTTCCCCAGGGCTAGGTTCTCTGTGGAAAAGAGTTGCTGGTATTTCTGCCAAGGGCTTTTTTTTTTATCTTCGACGGAAACTTCCTTAAAACCATCTTGAGCCGAATCTTTTCCGCTTGTTCTTTTACCATCTCGTTTTTTACATTGTCTTCATTCTCTTTTACTCTTGGTCTGCCTTCATTCGCTGCCTCTTGAGTGTCCACGCTCTTTTCTTCTTCCGTTCTTTGTAAGGTATTAACCAACTCTTCCGCAAAGTAGTCGTCTCCATCGATCTCCTCTTGACCCAAGACTTTTACTGAAGGGTGATGTTGATCTAGTCGTTCACACTGACTATCGACCGTACATAAGCGATGCAAATTAGAGCTAGGTGAAGCGTCAATCTTTAAAGTGTTTTCTAAATCAATTTCTTCTTTCTTTTCCAGCGTTTCTTGATCGTCCAACAATCCAGTGGTAAAAAGATGCTTCTTCCCCCGGTCCTCTCCGGAATGTTTCACTAGGCCAATGGTTTCCGCCGGAAAATAGGATTCGGCTTTTGCCATTTCATCAACGGTAAAATCCTCTTCAAGTGTAAAATAATGGCTATGGAGACAGAAAAACCAGATCGTACAAAGGGTAATCAGGGCGATAATAGCCACAAGGGCGCCAATTAGAACTAGTTCCATGCTATTCCCCCTTCCCTCAGATTACCTACCCCATCGGTTGCTAATATAATATATGAACTATTCCCTGATTGTGCTCATTTCTTATCTAAGGAATTGCATAATTCAATTATTTTCTTTAAGATTTCTGGGTTGGTCAAATACAAGCATAAGGTAATTATGCAATTCCCTCGATCATGAAAAATGGGCCATTACAGCCCATTTTCAAAAATTAATTAGTAAGAGGAGTTACAGTAAAAATAACATCAGTAACTACTTCAATTGGAACCGGATTAGGATTACCATCATCAACCACATCCAGGAACACCACGGCTTTTTCTACGCGTTCGATGCCAGGACCTGAAACGTCTGTCACCACAAAAAATTCTCTAACTTCAACTCCTGTTGGTGTCTGAATGGGGGCCCTTACTAAAACCTTTTTGGTAACAATTCCGGGTCCGGTTACATCTGTCACTACTTGGAAGGGAGTAGGCGCTGTTCCTTCTCCTGTAACTTCCGCATTAATGACAATTATTTGCCTGAGGAAACGACCGTCTGGTGAAAGAGTAAAGGAGATGTTTTCAAGCTCTACTGAAACAGTAAACGGAGTATCCGCGGTAATACCCGGAACATTAACCAGAATTGAAAAAGGAATTCTTTCAGTAATTGAACGAACAATATCATCATCACCAACAAACGAGACTTGTTTATTAATAAACCCTTCAATTATTACAGAATCGTTAAATATCACCCGCGCCCGCAGGTCGGTAATCTGTCCCTGGACTTCTTTTATTTTTATAGCCGGCTGCGGTAATTCCACTACATTCTCCACAATAATCTGCTGACGACCGCTAACTACGCCTGCAGGCGGAACCACCACCTCGACCACAACATTACGGACTACTGGAACTGGAACTCTCTCCCTCCTTTCCACTAAGATTTGGCGAAACCCTTCTCCGATTACTTGCTCTAATTTAAATAAGGCAAATTCTCCGACCACTAGCGGTATTTGAACACTCTCGGTGACCACGACATTAACCAAGATAATAACTTTTTGCCGCAGAGTGGTCTCATCTTCCAGGTTAAAAAGGAGCGTTTCAATAAGCGGTTTGACATTAACATTTAACCCAGGAGCGGCGCCTGGTATATCGATGAAGAGACTAAAGTGAAGATCTTCCGCTTGGTGGAATTCAATATTCTCAGTGCTGATATAAAATATTTGCTTATGAATGATCCCTTGCACTATTACTTTATCGGGGATAACTTGGGCCGTAATATTTCTAATTTCCCCAGTAATTTCCCGAACCTTAATTGCCGGACGCTCTAAAGTAACTACCGATTCATTTAAAACCTGTTTTTGACCTTCTCCAATGACCTGTTGTACTTTAAAGAGCTGTCCACTACCAACAACAACCCGTTCTTGAATGGCTTCGGTCGCTTTAACAAAAACCTCAACAACTACTTTCTGTCTAAGCTCGGTAGGTGACAACAGTTCAAAGAAGATTCCTTCAATTAGCGGATGCACTTGTAAATCGACACCGGGAACCACCCCCGGGATATCTAGAAACAAACTAAAGGGAACATCTTCGGCTTGATGTCGAGCTAAATTATCCAGGTCTACAAAGAAAATTTGCTTATGGATGATACCTTGGACAATTACTTTATCGGGAATAACATCAGTTTGAATATTTCGTAATTCTCCCCTAATTTCATCTATTTTTAAAGCTGGAGTTGTTAGAGTTTCTATTGTTTCTACCAGTTCCTGTTTGGCGCCTTCTCCTACAACTCTAGGTAAAAGTAGGAGAGGACCTGTTCCTAACTCCAAACCAACCTGAATAAACTGGGTTACTTTCACGAATACTTCGAGAATAATTTTTTGAATAACAGATAAACCATCTGCTGACAGATGAAATAAGATTTTTTCAATAAGCGGATGGACCTGAACATTCATTCCCGGTTCTGCTCCGGGGATATCAACAAAGGTACTAAAAGGAACATCCTCGGAAAAATGTCTAACTATACCATCAATGCCCACAAAGAAGACCTGTTTGTGAATTATTCCCTGAATAATAACCTTATCTTTGATCACTTCCGCAGTTACATTTCTAACTTCACCAACAATATTTCTTATTTTGACTGCCGGCACAGGGAGTTGTGTTGGTCTTACCACCGCGTTTACCCGGGTAGTGGTTTCCCCAACTGTTACTTCAGCCCCTTGAAAATTTTTTGCTACTCCTTGATCTGAAGATAATTCATTTATAAGCGGATTAACTCGTATTTTGGTAACTGAAGGATCAAAATCATCATTTAAAGCCGGTACTAAAGCACTTTCAACTACTTTAACCTGAACCCGATCCGGCATCAAAATACTATTCCGTTCAGAAGTATTAACAGACGAGTAGTCTGTTCCCTTTTTTTCAAGATTATTTTTACTTTCAGTAACAGCTGTTAATAACTCCTCCTCTTTAATAGACAATTTCTCATTTTTAGCGCTTTTATTACCTTGATTTTCATCCTTTTTATGCTTCTTCGTAGTAGTCTTTTTAGTTTTTTTCGGTTTTTCCAAAGTAACTACTACTTCTTCTTCCTCTATCTGGTTTTCTTTTTTCTTAAGATCCTCAGCAACCTGTTTTTCCTCTTTCAGGCTTACGTCATGTTCCATAAATCCATTGCCTCCTTTCTCCGACCAAATCCCACTGGGAGATAACCGCACCAAGTCGTTCACGCTGGCTACCACCGGCACACATGAAGTCATGGCAATCAATGCCAGGTGAATCGACAAGTCGTTCACGCCGACTACTATCAGCACAGACAGTGTGATGGTAATTAAGGCCGATGAATCGACACATGATCCAAATAGAGATCTCGGACTAGTACAGTATATGCTGGTCCCCAATAAGGTGCTTATGGTCTGAAGAAAAAAGTGAAACAAGCTCAGAAAAATAGAAAAACCGCCTTGATAGGCGGTCTATTAACAAAAATTGTTATTCCCTAAATTTGCTCTTGAGAAAGCTGATATTCATTATAAAAAGAAGAATTGACCGTAAAATCCTTTGCTTCCTCTTTCTGCTCTCCCATTCTTTTTAAATCTTCGGGAGAGAGGCCGATGATCTGGAAAAACAATTTTATCGCTTGCTCTGAACCTTTTTGTTCTCCGGTCTTTTCCGAATCAACGCATAATTGATGAGCTTTATACGCTCTTAATGCATAAACGCACGCTTTTTCTACTCCGGAATTTTCTATCAGATTAATTAATCTGGTATACTCGGTCCGGCGAGCTTCAGCGTGCGTTTGCCAGAAAGTTGGGTCAGATGTAAGTTCACTAGTTAAAAGATCCTGCTTAGCAAGGCTCTTAAATTTCTTTAAGGCCCGCAAGAGATCATCACCATTAACCTGAAACATGGCACATTCCCCCTTTTCTTTTTTCTTTATATGTATTCTCTTCTTCCTTGCTTCTTCCTCCTTCCAAAATTTTAATTTTCAGTCCTTAGTTGTTAAATCAAAAACATAATACGATTGGTGATCAAACTCCATTCGATAACATGAACACAAAAAACCATTCTGATTAAAAACACCTACCAATTCTGCTTCTCCTGCTAAAATCTTATCTTTAATAATCATATCGGTTAATTCCTGAGATTTCTCCACCGGAACCTCCATTTTTTTCGTGGGAAATGGTATTACTCTTCCCATCATCTTATCTCCCTTCTTTTTTCACTATTCTTCAGGTGAGAATAAGGGCGCCATAGACAACTAGTTCCATTTTACATTAAAGATATCAGGTAATAAACATATTTCTTCAAGAATTTTTTCCCTGACTATATTATGTCCCTTTACTTGAAGGGAAATTAGAGCCTTTTGATTTTCTTCATCAAGCTCTAAATTGATGCTTTTTATACTTAAACCATTATTCCCCAAAACTTGACAAAAGGCCGCCAGCACTCCTGGTTTATCTGAAAGAACCGCCTGAATTATTTCGGTTTTGGTCGCAATAAATTTTTTCTCCACATTATCTAAATAAGCTAACACTAGTACGGAAAAAACAGTTGCAATCACTCCGGCTAAATAAAAGCCGGCGCCAATCGCCAGTCCGATTCCGGCTACCACCCAAAGGCTGGCGGCGGTAGTTAAACCTCGGATACTTGTTCCTTCCCTCAGAATGGTGCCTGCTCCCAAAAAGCCGATACCACTCACCACTTGAGCCGCCAGTCTGGCTGGATCTCGTGATATATTACTGGGAAACCCATAAACCGAGAGTAGCATAATCAAACAAGAACCCAAGGAAACAAGGGCATGAGTTCGTAAACCAGCCGGACGTCCATGTTTTTCTCTTTCCAGCCCAATTAAAGCTCCTAACAAAGTAGCCAAAAATAATCTTCCAACAATCATAAAGGATATTTTAATCTCCCCTTAATAGATAGCATTCGCGTAGACGCGTGAACAACTAATTAAAGATGCCTTTGGGGCTTGTCGACTCACCTTGCTTTAAATTTTTATCATTTCATGTGCGCGGGCGGTAGCCAGCGTGAGCGACTACCTAACATATCTTACGATTTTTTAAACAATACTGCCCTCTTTATGGTTTACCATTTTAAGGTAATCATAAAACTTTAATTGAAAACAGCCACCGCAAGTGGTAGCTGTCAAATTAAACCTATTAAATCTTTAAAATACTAACTTTTCGTAAGGTTAGTGGAACCACAATGAGGACAACGCCCAACATCCCAATCTACCGTATCATGACAACGTAGGCACTCCTTTTTTACAGATTTACGACAAAAAGGACAGAAAGCTAAAATCGTATGGATCTTCTTTTTACAATGTGGGCAGAGCGCCAGATTTCCTTTAGGTCTTGATATTAAATAGAGCGCTAAAATTAATATAATCGTCACTATCGAACTACCGAGTCCAGGTGTGAAGAACGTAATTATTGGAATAAACGTCCACATGAACCAAGAATAATCTCTAGCCCGAGCATCTTTATATAAAAAAATAATAAGTCCAACCGCCAGTAAAACCTTTATGATTAAAGTAACAATCGTTGAATTCAAACTGATCACTCCTGTCTCAATTAGACAATTATTTATATTCCCGATTTTTTTTCTAATTCCTTCTTAAAAAAATCACTTTTTAATTGGTTTAAAATATAATACAATCCTAGCTTGGCATGGAGATAAGAGAGACAGCCCTGAACGTAAAGACTATAAGGGGGTTTAAAAGGTCCGTCGGCGGATAATTCGCTAGTTGAACCCGTGATAAAGGTCCCCGCAGCCATAATAATTCTCTCCTTATAACCGGGCATCTCCGCAGGTTCTGGGTGCAAATAACTTTCTACCGGCGAAATTTGCTGCAAACTCTGGCAAATCGCAAGTAATCTTTGGGGCGAATTAAGGTCAATTCTTTGGATCACGTCGGTTCTTTTCTCTTTGGCATCCGGCTCTACAGTAAAACCCAGCCTTTGGAAAACTTCAGCAAACAAAGAAGCGGCCTTTAACATCTCATAGACCCGGTGCGGAGCATCAAAAAATCCTTGAAAAAATAAGCGGAGATTCATTAAAGACGGTCCAACTTCCCCTCCAAGTCCGGGAGCATATAGTCGGCAAGCAACCTGGTTAATTAAGTCATCATTACCTACAATATAGCCTCCAGAAGGGACCCAACCGCCGCCTGGATTTTTAATTAAAGAACCAGCAATTAGATCTGCTCCTACTGTTAACGGTTCTTGTCGTTCGACAAACTCCCCATAGCAGTTATCAACAAAGATAATTGGCTTCCTTTTTAGTTGACCTAATGCAGAAAAAACGAGGGCCAGTTGTTGAATAGTAAAAGAAGGTCTAAACTCGTAACCACAAGAACGCTGGAAAGCTACAATTTTAGTCTTTGTAGTGACTTCGCGTAAAAGAAGTTGTTGATCAATACTCCCGTCTGGTAAGAGAGGGATGATTTTAACAGTTACCCCATATTCCTGAAGATTCCCCCGGGCTGCTCCGTTTAATCCAATCACTGTCCGTAGTGTATCATAAGGCAAACCAGTGGCAAAAATTAGTTGATCACCAGGTCTTAAAAGTCCTGATAGGCACAGATTAATGGCATGAGTTCCAGAGACGATCTGCTGTCGGACCAAAGCCGCATCACCGCCAAAAGCCCGGGCAAAAACCCGCTCGAGTGTTTTCCGGCCTAAATCCCCATACCCGTATCCGGTTGAAGAAGTAAAATGATGAGTTCCCACTCTTTCCTCTTTAAAAGCAGTCAATACTTTAGCCTGATTAAAGAGTGCCGTTTCTTCAAAGTCCGCAAAAAGCGGAAGCAAATTTTGCTCGGATTTATTTACAAAATCTAATACTTTAGCATCAATCTCCTTCAAACAAAAGCTCCTCTCTCTCTCTCCGCGGATAACTCCCTAATATTCTCTTCCAACCCCCTGTTGTTCTAACAAATTCCTCAATTCTAGCGAAAGCTTCTTTAAGCCTCATCTCAGACCGATGACCAGTCATTTCAAAAAGGAGGACATAATCTTGGGGTTTTACTTTATAGGGTCGGGACTGGACAAAAGTTAAGTCAATCTGATTTTCCATTAAATATTTAGTTATTTCAAAAAGTTGTCCCGGATAATTAGTTCCCATTCTTACCGCCAGCAAGGTATGATCCCGCCCCGTCGGTGGACTATCGGTCAAACCACATACTAAAAACCGAGTCTGGTTCTGCTGATAGTCTTCCATATGATCCTGAATAATTTTTAGTCCATACCGGCGCGCGGTTCGTGGAGAACAAAGAGCCGCGATTCCTTCTTCTTTTACTGCTCGGCAGGCGGCTTCCCCTGTAGATAAAACCGGAGTCTGGGGAATTGAAGGAAAACTAGTGGAAAGCTTATAGACACATTGATTGAGAGCTGAGGAATGAGAAAGAATCTCCTTTACTTCCGTAACAAGCCCCATCTTACTGGCAAGAACATGTCTAACCGGAACATGTACTTCATCGCAGACTTTAACAAAGTCGTGATTCTCCAGAAGGAGATCAAAAGTTAGGCCAATGATCCCATCTACCATATTTTCGGCCGGAAGAACAGCTCGTTCCACCAGATAGGCTTCTAACTTTTCGAAACAGCCTAAGATGGTGGAGAACTCGATCAGTTTCCGATCGTACTGACCGCAAACCCTTTTCTGATAAAGAAGGGCCGCCTCTTCTGAAAAAGTTCCTTCTGGTCCTAAAGTTATAATGCGCATGAAACACCACCTTTATTTTAAGATGAAAAAAGGGCAGACTTTTGCTACCCTCTCTCCTCTTGCGGTAAAACAGAAATTTCTATTTTCTTTTCTTAAAACTCTCTTTAATCGATCCGGGGTTCGCCGCTAAACTCCCGCAACGGACGGGAGGGTATAATCGTTGAGATTGCGTGTTTATAGACTAGTTCAGGTTTTCCTTCACTATCTAAGATCACCGTAAAATTATCAAAACCTTTTACCAAGCCTCTGAGCTGGAAGCCGTTGACTAGGTAAATGGTGACTGGAACACTCTCTTTCCGGACTTGATTTAAAAATCCATCCTGTAAATTAATGATGGGCTTACTCATAACATTCCACCTCCATAATATAACAACCATACCATTGAATTTCTTTCATATACTATTCGACACTTGGTTTAATCTACCTTCTAAATAAGCTAAGATATTTTTATAACAAATTTCCTCCTCTCCTGTTTTTAAGAGAAACCATTTTTCCACCGGTTCTCTTCGAAACCAAGTTTCCTGACGTTTAGCGTAATTCCGTGTTCGTTTCTTTATTAATTCAATCGCTTCCTCTAAAGAAGAGCGACCCTGCGCTACGGGGATCATTTCTTTATAACCTAATCCTTGCATCGATGGTAACGTAACCCCATATCCCTGCTCAAGCAGAGAGGTTACCTCTTCAAGTAAACCCTTTGCGATCATCTGTTCAACACGATGATTAATTCTAGCATATAATTCTTCTCTTGCTCTTGTCACCCCGAGGTAGATGATGTTTGGCGGTAGGACTGTCCTGCGCGCCTTGTGCTGCTGGGAAAAGGGTTGACCTGAGGTGATGGTAACCTCTAAAGCGCGAAGAATTCTTTTTAGATCTTGAGGATGAATTTTCTCGGCGCTTACCGGATCAAGCTCAAGTAAGCGTTGATAAACACTCTCTTTTCCTTTAATTTCGGCTTCCAACCGTAAACTAGTTCTCAACTCAAAATTAGGAGGAGTAGACGGAAAAACAAAACCTTGAGTCACCGCCCGAAGATAGAGTCCGGTTCCCCCCGTAAGAATGGGAAGGATCCCCTCCCCATCAAGTCTTCTTTTAACTAGATTGTAATGTTGCTGATAGTCAACTACGGTAAAAGGCTGGTCAGGAGCGACCAGATCAATTAAATGATGAGGAACTCCTTTTCTCTCTTCCAAAGATGGTTTAGCAGTTCCAATATCCATTCCACGATAAATCTGCATCGAGTCACCGGAGATGATCTGAGCGGATAAATGTAAAGCTAAGTTAATTGTAAGTTCGGTTTTTCCAACTGCGGTCGGACCCACTACTACGATTAGAGGTCGCATCTTGTTACCTCCGTTTGAACATCTTTTCGATCTCCTCTTTCGAGATCGCTACCATAGTTGGGCGTCCATGGGGGCAAGTTTGAGGAACAGTCGTTTTCCGAAGATTCCTAATCAGGGCCGCCGCTTCCCGCCCAGTTAGCTGATCTCCGGCTTTCACCGCTTGCCGACAGGCCATTATTTTTAGGAGACGTTCCTTCGGGTTGCCCTCTTGATTACTCTCCTTACTCCCCAGCTCATCAAGGAGACTAATAAATAAATCCTCTACCTGCTCCACCGAAAAACCCTGAGGACCAGAACGTAGGAGCACTGCTTCTCCGCCAAACTCTTCAAACTCCCATCCTAATTCCTGAAGAATCTCCCCCTTTTCTTGGGCGGTACTCAATTGCTCAACCGAGAGTTCGATGGAGAGCGGGGTGAGAAAATACTGCATCTTTTGGTTCTGATTATGTGAAAGCCGGTCATAAATAATTCTTTCATGGGCGGCATGTTGGTCAATAAGCACCAGGTCTGAGGAATCCTCCCACAGAAGATAAGTATCGAATAGTTTAAAGATACCATTCGCCAAATCCTCCTCTCCACTCTCAGTGGAAGGTTCTAAAGAGAAAGAAGTTTCCACAGATACCTCCTCTACTGATTGCTGTGGTTGGTGTAAAGCGCTTGCTGCTTTATTCGGTATTAATTCTTTTTGCCCAAAACCATCTTTAACCGCTGCTTCCTCCATGGTCTTCAGAGGAAGAAACGAAGAAGTCCGGGAACGATCAGTAGCTTCTTTTACTAAAAAATCAGGGGTCTGATAGCGAGGTATCCAGGGGGAGTCAATAACATGAGCATTTAACCCTGAGCGAATGATCGCCAATACGCCACGGAATACTTCCTTTTCATCTTTAAACTTAACTTCCATCTTCGTGGGATGAACATTAATATCTACTAGCTCCAGGGGTATTTCAATATTCAATACTAAAAAGGGAAAGCGGGCCACCGGTAACAAAGTATCATAAGCTTTTTCAGCAGCGGCGGCGATTAGTCGAGAGCGAAAAAGACGGCGATTCAAAAAGAAATATTGCTGTCCCCTGTTCCCTCGAGCAATATTGGGACGACCAATAAAACCAGTAAGACGAAGAGGGCCATAATCCCCTTCTACTGGGCATAAGTCTTTACAAATTGCTGCGCTAAAAATCTGCTCTAAAGTTTGTAAATAATCTCCAGTGCCCAAAGTATGAATTAACTCCATATTTTGATGGACAAGACGAAAGGAAATCTCAGGGTAACCTAGAGCCATACTAGTTACAACCTCTTTAACACTACCTACTTCTGAAGGAATACTCCGCATAAATTTTAAGCGGGCTGGGGTATTGAAAAAGAGATCCTCCACGATAATATTGGTCCCGCTAGGAACACCCACTGTTTCCGTAGAACGGAAAATACCCCCCTCAACTAGGATTTTACTCCCAGGGGACCCTGAATTGGTTGCTGTTTGCAAGGTAGTTCGGGAGACCGAGGCAATACTCGACAACGCCTCTCCGCGAAAACCTAAAGTATAACTTCTTTTAAGATCGGCAAACGTCCTGATTTTACTGGTGGCATGCCTTTCTAAAGCCAGCAAGGCATCTTCCCGTTCCATCCCACTACCGTCATCGACCACCTGAATCTTTTGCCGACCACCGTTGAGTAAATAGACTTCAATCTTTTTAGCTCCCGCATCGATCGAGTTTTCCATTAACTCTTTAACTACCGAGGAAGGTCGTTCCACTACTTCACCGGCGGCAATTTGATTAATAGTAATTTCATCTAAGAGTGCAATCTTAGCGATCATCCATCCCCCCTCTTACCGATCAGGCCTTTTTCTTCTTAACCCGGTTCTGCCATTGAAAAAGCAGCTTTAAGGCTTCCAGAGGCGTAACCTCTTCCAGGTTCAAGTTAAGTAACTCCCCATACAAATTATGTTCATCGGAGCAAAATAAAGGTAATTGCCGAAGCGAGCCCTGATGGGCAGCCACTTTTTGCGATCGTTCTTTTAACCCCTTCTCTTCCAGCTCCAGCAAGACCTCACTAGCTCTAGACAATACTTCTTCCGGTATCCCGGCTAATCTCGCCACTTCAATACCATAACTTTGATCGGTTCCTCCGGGAATAATCTTCCTCAGAAAAACAATCTGCTTACCCTCTTTCGCCACAGCCACGTTGAGATTTTCCACCCCCTCTAACTGCTTAGCTAGGACTGTTAATTCGTGATAATGGGTGGCAAACAGGGTGCGAGCCCCAATTTTGTGTGGGTTCCAAAGATACTCTAAAACCGCCCAAGCGATACTGAGACCATCAAAAGTACTTGTTCCCCGGCCAATCTCATCTAAAATCAGCAGACTATCCGCTGTGGCATGATGGAGGATATTAGCCAGTTCACTCATCTCGACCATAAAAGTGCTCTGTCCGCCGGCCAGGTTATCAGCAGCGCCCACCCGGGTGAAAATCCGATCCACCAAGCCAATTTGGGCGAAACTCGCCGGCACAAACGAACCGATCTGCGCCATTAAGACAATCAAAGCCACCTGCCGCATATAGGTAGATTTCCCCGCCATATTCGGACCGGTAATAATCTGCAAACGGTGATTCTTCTCCTCCAGAAGAGTGTCATTAGGGACAAATCCAGCCGGAGGTAAAACCTTTTCCACTACTGGATGGCGACCCTCTTTGATTAAGATTTTTTTATCCTGATTAATCTCCGGTCGGAGGTAATGGTTTTGCACCGCCACCTCAGCAAGGCCGGCATATACATCAAGCAGAGCCAAGATCTCGGCGATACCTTTCATCGTCGGCAGATCAGAGAGGACCCGCTGCCGGAGTTCTAAAAACAACTCATACTCCAAAGCAGAACGTTTCTCCTCAGCTCCCAAGATTAACTCTTCATACTCTTTTAGCTCCGGGGTAATAAATCGTTCCGCATTAGCCAGGGTTTGTTTACGAATGTAATCCTCAGGAACTAAGGACTGATTAGCCTTAGTCACTTCCAAATAATAGCCAAAAACCTGATTATATCCAACTTTCAATGATTTAATTCCGGTTCGCTCCCGTTCCTTCTGTTCCAAACCGGCAATCCAGTCTTTCCCTTCTCTGGTCGCAATGATTAAAGCATCAAGTTCTTGATGATACCCTTCACAAAAGATATTGCCTTCCGTGATGATCACGGGCGCTTCTTCCCGCAGGGCGGTAGAAAGTAGTCGCTCTAAACCGGTCAGCGGGTTAATCTCCTCCACCAGTTCAGCCACAGCTCCCATCTCTTCCCGGATTAACTCTTCCCGTAGCGCCGGGAGTAAAGAAAGGGTCCCCCTGAGAGCTAACAAGTCTCTAGGGTTGATCGTTCCACAAGCCAGCTTCGCCAGTAATCTTTGGAGATCGCAAGTCCGCCGCAACAAAGACCGGGTCTCTTCCCTGACCTGATGATGTTGGTAAAACATCTCCACTTTTTCCAGACGATCCTCAATCTCCTCTTGAAGGCGGAGGGGTTGTTCAATCCATTTTCTCAGCAGTCTTCCGCCGGCAGCCGTCACTGTACGATCAAGCACCCAAAGCAAGGAGCCTTGAACTTTATTCTCCCTCAGGGTCTGAACTAATTCCAAATTCCTGCGCGTAAACTGATCAAGATGCATAAAATCTCCTAAATAATAAGTGCGAAGCGAAAGCAGATGCTGCAGTTGGCTTTTTTGCGTCTCATAGAAATACTCTAAAATAGCGCCTGCAGCGCCAATCGCTGCCTTCAAATGGTGACAGCCAAATCCTTCTAAAGATGAAACCTGAAAATGAGTAATCAGGCGCTCCTGAGCGTTTAGCCAGCGAAAATCACGAATGGAACGTAGGGTAAACATAATAGAAAATCTCTGTTTAATCCAGGCCAGCTCCGTTACCTGATCCTCAGGAACCAAGATCTCCTTTGGTTGCCAATGACTCAATTCATCTAAAATCAAAGAGGGATCGGCAGGAATTTGGGTCACACAAAAGTCCCCAGTTGAGAGATCAGCTACTGCCAACCCGTAGGAATCGTCACTCACTGCTAAGGCCATTAAATAATTGTTGCTTTTCTCTTCCAACAGTTGATCATCAATTAACGTTCCCGGGGTTATCACCCGGACAACCTCCCGTTTAACCAAACCTTTAGCCTTTTTCGGGTCTTCTGTTTGTTCACAGATGGCAACCTTGAACCCTTTTTCAATTAAACGAGAAATATAACCGCTAGCCGCATGGAAGGGAATCCCACACATCGGGATTCGTCCCCTCTGCCCTGCTTCTCTTGAAGTAAGAACAATTTCTAGAACCTCCGAAGCTACTTCGGCGTCTTCCAAAAACATCTCGTAAAAATCGCCTAACCGAAAGAGTAGAATAGCATCAGTATGTTCTTGCTTAATTTTTTTATATTGTCGTAACATGGGAGTCTCTTGACTCAACCCAGAACCCCCTTAATCTATTTCTTTCCCTCGCAAAGTATAAGTTAATCCTTTTTCTATCTGTACTTTAATTTCTTTGCCCACTAGTTCCACACTTGGTCTCTTAGGTGGAAAAAGCACCAGCTTATTACTACACGTTCGTCCGGCGAAGATCTCCTGCTTTTTCGCACTGGGCCCCTCCACCAGAATCGTCTCACTGCTGCCTTCCAAACGTTGATTCGCCGCTTTTGCCTGTTGATTTACCACCTCAATGAGCCGGTATAAACGGTCCATTTTAACCTCTTCCGGCACTTGGGTCTTCATCTCCGCCGCTTTTGTGCCCACCCGCGGTGAATAGGCAAAGGTAAAAGCAGCATCAAACTCCACTTCTTTTACTAAATTAAGAGTATCTTGAAAATCATCCTCTTCTTCTCCGGGGAAACCGACAATCAGATCGGTAGTCAGCGCAATATTAGGAATTTTGGCCCTCAGCTTCTCCACAAGGTTAAGATAATACTCCCGCGTATACTTCCGGTTCATCGCCGCCAGTATTTTATTACTACCGGCCTGCACCGGTAAATGTAAATGTTCACAAACATGTTCTGCTGCCATCATCTGAATAATCAATTTGTCCGAAAGATCCTTGGGATGAGAAGTCTGAAAACGGATTCTGGTAATCCCCTTGATCCGATTAGCCGCCGCTAACAAGTCAGCAAAATCCATTCGCTCATCCTCTGGAAAATCCAGACCATAACTGTTCACATTCTGTCCTAAGAGCGTAATCTCTTTTACCCCTTTACTAGCCAGTCCTTGAATCTCCGCAATTATCTTCTCCGGCCTTCGGCTTTTTTCCCTTCCTCTTACATAAGGCACAATGCAATAAGAGCAAAAATTATTACATCCATAAATGACCGTAACCCAAGCTCGATAGGGGTCTTCTCTCACTACCGGTAAGTCCTCAACAATCTCCTCCTCTTGAGAGAGTTGGAGAATTCTACTGCCGGTCTCCTTAATTTTAGCAATTAACTCCGGCAGCCGATGAAGGTTATAAGCGCCGAACAGAAAATCAACATAAGGATAACTCTCCGCAATCTTCTCCCGGACCGATGGTAGTTGAGCCATACAACCACCCACCCCGATAATCAACTCCGGGTTCTTCGTTTTTAAGGGTTTTAAATTACCAAGATGACCATATAAACGGTTCTCCGCATTCTCCCGCACACAGCAGGTATTTAACAGAATTAGATCCGCCTCTTCTACAGTCGCTGCCTTAGAATAGCCGATCTTCTCTAAAATCCCCGCTGTCTTCTCTGAATCATGAACATTCATTTGGCAACCGAAAGTCGATAAAAAATACTTCTGCTGCTGGCAGTTCTCCAACTTCATCACCCTTATAATAGGATAACGCAAAAAGAAAGTTTTAGCAATTATCTTTCAGAAATATGCATTCCGTTTTTTTCGAAATCAAAAGCTACTTTATTAAATCAAAAGGCCCCTAGGGGCCTTTTGATTACTCTATGATCACTTTTGCTCTTTTTCTTCATTTATTGCTTCTTTACCTTTCTCCACCAGCTTTCTAACCATATTCCCGCCGATCTTCCCTGCTTCTCTTACTGTTAGCTCATCGCCGCCTTGGGCTAGATCATCGTTTAGCTTTAATTCATCAGCTACTTCCCATTTCAAGTTATCAAGCTCATTCTTTTTTTTATTTTCAACCCTTTTTCTTTTTGCCACCTTTTCACCTCCACTATTATCTTTCCCCGGTTACTCCGGGAAATTCTTACATAAGGAAATTTTATTACTATTTTCAATACTCGTTGCTCCCTGCTCGACGCTTGGGGATTAAACGACGAGTTATATTAACCTTCAAAACAATATCAAGCATCAAGTCATTATTTTGTAGTCAACTCTTAAATAAGCATTCTTAGTATTTATAATTCCCTGATTTCACCTAAAAAATAGTACTAAAAATTACAGTTGACACGCACAAAAAAACCGGCGGCGCCGGTTTTAAATTAATACACCTTTTTACAGTCGATATATTCCTGGACAATCTGGAGAGTCTCACCGAATCTTTGGAAATGAACGATCTCTCTTTCTCGTAAAAACTTTAATGTGTCATTCAGATCCGGATCGTCTGAAAGATCAATTAACCATTGATAGGTGGCACGAGCTTTTTCTTCTGCTGCCATATCCTCATGTAAATCAGCTACTGGATCTCCCTTCGCTTGAATGTAAGCAGCCGTCCACGGTACGCCATCACCATTTACATAAAAGAGGGATTTATCATGATCAGCGTAATAACCACCCAGACCTGCCCGCTTAATCTCATCAACTGTCGCCCTCTCCATCAATTTAAATACTAAGGTGGCAATAATTTCCAAATGGGCCATTTCTTCAGTGCCGATATCCGTTAAAATTCCTTTTGCTTGCGGGGTCGGCATATTATAACGCTGGGTGAGATAGCGCAAAGCAGCAGCTAATTCCCCATCAGGTCCCCCGTATTGCGTAATTAGATACTTTGCCATTTGTAGATTAGCGCGGCCTACCTTTGCCGGATACTGTAGTTTTTTTTCATAAACCCACATTAGACAAACCCCCTATTCGTAACAGATTTCCCACGGCCATGGCTCATTAATCCATTGCCAAGGATAAGCGCTAGGTTCGCCATAAGTTATAGGTCCGTAACGTTCTTGGTAGCGTTGCCTAGCAATCGTTAGTTGTTGAACAACCGAATTATAGTCCATTAAAGCTCTTTGATCAGTAGGATGGGTATCAAGATACAGATGCAATTCTAAAGCGGTAAACTCAAGAGCCATTAATTCTTTAAGTTGACACAGCTGTTCTCTATTCATTATCTTCGCCCCCTTAACGTTTGTGCTCTCGGTAAGGAAAGTATAACTCTGGGAAAATCGTTCCTTTCATTAATCCTTCCATTGGGTTCAACCGTTCAGAGTATATTTGAAAAGGAACATAGGCCCTTGCCAAACGCATTTGATCATTGGGTGAATACATAATTTAACCCTCCTCTGGTTCAATCTATGAATTACTCCAACACATTAATAATATCCTATTCTTTTTAAGTTTAGAAAGCGCCCCGAAAGTAAAATAAATGCTCCTGTCCCAGTAGCCAAAGCTGAAGGAGGTCTATTTTAAAAAAACGATAAATCTCGAATAATATAGAAAAGCCTTTGTCCATATAGACGAAGGCTTTTCTAATCCTTAAATAATATAGTCTTTCAATCATATTTCTTCCTTTTCAGCAAAGCATAGAGCATTGATTGATAAATATTATTGATATTTTTCTCTCAAACACCAACTATTTAGGCCTATAAAAATTCGGTAGCATTCGAGAGAAAAATGTAAATTTATGGGAAGGAATTCCACATTATATGTGGAATTCCTTTTTAAATGCTCAGGTAGTCGCTCACGCTGGCTACCTAGTCGCTCATGCCGGTGACCTCTGTAATCACGAAGTGATTTTAAATCAAAAACCGGGTGAGTCGACAAGTCGCTCATGCCGGTGACGGATGAATCGACCAAGGTATTTTCTGGGTAGAGGTGATTTTAATGTCTCGTTTCCATCGTAAACACCGACATTTTCAATACGCTCTTGATTTGCTCCCAGATACTATTAGTCCGCTAAACATAGGAGAAGAGCTTGATGAGTTAGATAAAATGTGGGTAAAGATCTTTTTTGCTGAAAAAAGAATATGTGAAAAAGATCCTTTCTGGGTAAGTATTACCGATTACGTTATTTAGCTTGCCAGAATAACAGTTCTTCAAACGATCTGCCTCCCATGACCCGGTTTAAAAAGAAAGATACCATCCTAAACCGATCAGTAAATAGTAATAAACCAACGACCAATAGGAGCAATCCAGAGATAAAAGTAATAATCTTAGTATACGGCAAAATCTTTTTGTACCAATGATAGAACTTTTGAAAAGCAAGCGCCATTAAAAAGAAAGGCACAGCGAGCCCCAGAGAATAAAAAAGTAGAAGCAAGACTCCAGTCTTTACTTGACCAGAACTACCTGCCAAAGTCAGAATCATCCCTAAAATGGGTCCTACACAAGGTGTCCAACCAAAAGCAAAAGTTATACCAGCAAGAAACCAACCAATTACCCCTGTAAGTGGTCTTTTTACATGAAATCGAAATTCCTGTTGAAGAGGAAAGATTCGAAAAATCCCCCATTGCGATAAGCCAAGGAAAATAAGGAATAAACCACCAATCTTCAGAAAAACTTCACGCAACCCAGAGACCATTTGCCCTAAAGCTGAAAAGGCGGTACCTAGTAGCACAAAGACAATAGTAAAGCCCAGGATAAATATGGTAGCCGTAATGATCATCTGTTGACGATTTTCTTCCTGCTCATTAGTAGGAGCGGAACCCGTAAGAACAGCAAGATAACCAGGAGCCATAGCCAAAACACAGGGTGAAAAAAAGGAAAGCAAGCCCGCTAAAAAAGAAATAAAAATACTTGGTGTTTCCATCATTCATTTATCCCCTTCTCTTTATGACGGGAGATACTTATCAATACGCACTTTTAATTGGTCGTAAGTCATTATTCCAACAAATATTTCTCTGATCCGACCCGTCTGATCGATAAACACTGTAGTTGGTACCCCTCTAATCCTATAACTCTTTACTACTTTATCATTTGAATCTAAAAGAATTGGAAACTCCATTCCCGCTTTTTTAGCAAATTCCCCAATTTGCTCCGGACTACTATCGTCCCAAGTGTTAACCGCTAGAATCTCTACTCCCTTTTCTTTATATTCACTATAGAAACGGGCGAATTCGGGGATTTCTTTCTGACATGGAGGACACCAAGTCGTCCAAAAATTCACCAAAGTTACTCGATTTATTTTGTAGACAGCTTTTAATTCGATTAAGTTGCCAGATAAATTCTTAAGTTGAAAGTTAGGAGCTAATCCTCCAACCTTTGGTTCTTCCTTTTCTTCTTTACCTAAAGTTAAAATTCCTACAAAGATTAAAGAGACAGCTACTATTAATACAAAGAAAGATAGGAACCTTTTTTTCTGTTCCTTTCTCATAAGATTACCTCCTCTATACGGTACTAGGTATACTATACAATTTAATTTATTCTTTGTCAATCCATTATCGAAATTATACTTTAATTAACCGTATGAGAGGTAATTTCCCAACATACGCATCGGTCTAAAAAATATCGTCCTTCCGTAAATGAAGATTTCCAATCAACAAGTTAACTTCTTCCAAACTCGGTAAGGCTGGAATACCACCCTTTTTTGTTGTGGTCAACGCTCCCATCCCATTGGCGAAATTGATAATCTTTCGCAACTCGCTCAAAGAAAGTTTATAAATTTCCTGTAAAGTCAGTTGACTAAACCAGTATAAAATTCCACCTAAAAAAGCATCTCCCGCCCCGGTGGTATCAACCACCTTTACTTTATAGGTCGCCATTTTTCCAATCCCTCCGGGATAACGATAGTAACAACCCTCCGGACCAAGCGTAACAAAAATCACCTGAATACCCTGTTCATAAAGGGAAGCCGTTCCTTTATCCAGGTCATTCGTACCGGTAATCAACTCCAGCTCTTCTTGGGAAACCTTTAAAATATCCACATATTTTAGACCCGATTTTATAACTGTTTTTGCCTCCGTAATATTATTCCAGAGCGGAGGTCGATAGTTGGGGTCATAAGAGACTATCAACCCCTTTTCCTTGGCAAATTTAGCCGCGGCAAGAGTAGTTTCCCGGGAAGGTCCCTTCGTCATAGAAACTGAACCAAAATGAAAGATTTTAGCCTTTTTAATGAGATCATAATCAACATCTTCCGAACTTAACATCAGATCAGCCCCGGGGTTACGGTAAAAACTAAAGGAACGGTCACCGTCCTGATCCAAATGTACAAATGCAAGAGTGGTCTGGTACGTTTTAGAAAACTTCAAACCGCTTACCTCAATCCCATTCTCAGCAAGAACTTCCCTTAAAAATGATCCGAACTGATCCTGACCAACCATCCCAATAAAAGCACCTTTTTTCCCAAGCTTGCTGATCGCCGCTAGTACATTCGCCGGAGCACCGCCCGGGTTTTGCTCAAAAAGTTGATTTCCTCTTTCAGAACTACCGAATGGTGTAAAGTCGATCAATAATTCTCCCAAAGCTACCACATCATACACGGGATTACCTCCTTTGTTGCAAAACACTTCTGAAAATAAATCTAATGGCACTTGAGTATTTTGTTCACTTGAGTATTTTGTTATTGATTAATTGTAATAATAGTTTTCATAAAAGTCTTTCCCTCGATAAACTTGTTCATCTGAAAAGGAAGTTGTTCAAGAGTTATTTCTTCACCTATTACAGAGGAAACATCGACTTGTTCGCTTTCTATCATGTTAATCGCTGGTTGAAAAGTTTTCTTTAAAGCAAAAGAACCAATTATTTTTAAATCCCGTTTGTAAATATCATAAGGACTTATTTTAATACTGGTATGCGGTGGGCAGACCCCAAAAATAAGTAACTTACCGGAGTTTTTAAGAAAACTAACCGCCTTTTCTACTACATCAGGGACCCCGGTAGTATCAATTACAAGATTAAAACCTAAAGGGAATTTCTCCTTAAGTTCCTGTTCCAATTCGGAATTATTAAGAAAAATATAGTCTGCGCCAAGCTTATTCGCTAAAGCTAGACGCTCTTCTTTTAAATCTACCATTACCACGAAAGTTGCCCCATTTCTTTTTGCTAATTGCAAATGAAGTAAGCCAATAGGGCCGACGCCAAAAATTAACACAGAATCCCCCAATTGTGGCCGGGCGCGCATTTGACCATAAATTACACAAGCAAGGGGCTCGACTAAAACCCCTGCCGCAAAACTCATTTGCTCAATCAAAAACACACTAGCTTCGGGCGCCACCACATATTCAGCAAACGCTCCATCAGTCGTGACTCCGATCGCCTCAAAATCTTGACAGAAGTTTTGAAGGTTTTGTTGACAAAAACAACATTTTTCACAAAAGATATTAGGATCGGCCACAACTCGCTGCCCTTCCCGAAATTTTTTAACATCTTTCCCAACTTTAGTAACAATTCCGGAAAACTCATGCCCAGGCGTCAATGGAAAACTCGAATAGTATTCTCCAAGGTATATATGGCTATCCGTACCACATAATCCGGCTGCCATTACTTTAATTAATACTTCAGATTCTCCCGGTTCAGGAATAGGTTTTGCTTTAACCACTCCCTGCCGTTCTTTTTCAATTACATATGCTTGCATCATTTTCTTTTCCATCTTACTCCCACCCCTCCCTTTTTTAAAATCGTAAATTTTATAACAACCGATTACTAGAAGGAAAAAATTCAGTCTTCTTTGAGTAATTATTTAATTTCTATGTACAGATATTATAACTTTCATCACCTGATCCTTTTGTAAATCAATATGTTCATATGCCTTTATATAATCTTTAAAGGAAAAATGATCTGTTATTAATGGCTCCAATTTAACCCTTTTCAATTTGATAAGTTCTATTGCTTTTACAAAATCTTTTTCCTGATACATTAAAGTTCCGATCAGTCGTAATTCGCGATCTTGCACTAGACCTAAATCAATATGGATTTTATCCCCGAAAACTCCTACCACAATAATATCCGTACCTTTACGCGCGTAACTAATTGCTTGATCCATAGTACTATTTACACCTACACACTCTAGGATTAGATCAGCTTTATTTGGCCCAAATTCATTTATTATAACTTTTCCCAAATCTTGATCCTTAGTATTGTTACAAAAATCAATTCCGCAAGACTTAGCAACTCCTAGCCGATAGTCACTTAGATCTGTAATCATTACTGCTGCGGCGCCCATAGCTTTTGCTACTTGAGCAACTAAATTGCCGATCGGCCCCGCTCCTAATACCAGTACTTTTTTCCCATAAATACTATCCCCACTTCTTTCCACGGCGTGTACCGCGACCGCAAGGGGTTCAACCATTGCCCCCAAATCAAAATTAATATTATCCGGAAGTTTTAAAACCTTCTCTGCGTCCACCGCAAAAAAATCCGAAGCAACACCGGTAGTTTGAAACCCCATTACTTTTAACTCATCGCATATATGATACTTTCCATGAACGCATGGATAACATTTACCACAAACTACTTGCGGTTGTATGGTTACCTTGTCTCCGGCTTTAAATTCTGTTACCTTGGAACCTACTTTCGCAACCTCTCCTGAAACTTCATGCCCTTGAACTACTGGATAAGAAGTATATGGGTGTTTGCCATGATTTACATGAATATCAGAACCACATATACCAATACTCCAAATTTTTACTAAAACTTGACTTTCTTTGATCTCAGGTATTGGAATATCATTAAATTCGATTTTACCCGGCTTTGTCATTACTGCTTGTATCATTAATAAATGCTCCCCTCCCAATCTAAAATATTTTAATTAATATTCACCCTACCTAAATAAATATTAATTTACTTTTAAAGATCTGAATCATTCTTTAAGCGCCCCAAAGGTTAAGCCAGTTATAAGATGTTTACGTACTAAAATCGCAAATATTACTGCCGGCAAAACAGTAATTGTTGCAGCAGACGACATTTCTCCCCAGACTACTCCTTGAAAAGTTAAAAACTGGGTCACTATTGTCGGTAAAGTTCTCGCATTAGTTGTTGTTAAGAATAAAGCAAAAGTAAATTCATTCCATGATTGAATAATACAAAGGATACTTGTGGCGGCAAACCCTGTAGCAGTAAGAGGGATAATAATTTTATAAAACACTTCAAATCGTGAGTAACCATCAACCATCGCCGCCTCTTCTATTTCTATAGGGATCTCAGAGATAAAACCTTTTAGCATCCATACCGCAAAGGGAATATTAAAAGTTAAGTAACTAAGGATCAAAACAAACTTTGTATCTAAAATACCAATTAGACTACCTAATAGAAAATATGGAATGACAACTGAGATTGCGGGCGCCATACGAACACTTAAAATCCAAAAGGAAAAGTCTTTTTTGGCTTTAAAATTAAACCGGGACAAAGCATAAGCAGCGGGAGCTGCTATCAGCAACGAGATTAAAACCGAAAAAGCAACTACCAGAAGACTATTTACAAAATAGTGACCAAAAATCTCCCTACTAAACAAGTCTCGATAGTTCTCCAGGGTTGGTTTAAAGAACCAAGCCGGGGGTATTTGAAATGTTTGAATTCTATCTTTAAAAGACATGCCTACCATCCATAAAAAAGGAAATAAAAAAATAAATATTATAATAATTGTTCCGGAAATATCAATGAAAAGATTGAGCTTTCTCTTCTCTAACTTACTGGTTATCAAATTTCCTTCCAGGAGGGTATCATTATCTCGTTTTTGAATCTTTTGCCTCATCATACTTCCTCCCTTTTTTCACCCAAGATCTTGATAAACAATTGACTGATCAAAATAATAACCACCAAAAGTACTACCGCGATCGCAGAAGCTAGGCCGATCATTCCAGTTTGATAAAATCCAGTCCTATAAACTAACATTGATAGTAACTCTGTAGCATCTGCCGGCCCTCCACCGGTAAGCGAAAAAACAACATCAAACATTTTGAGCGCATCCATACCCCTTAATAAGATAGCTATTAAAATAATTGGCTTTAGTAAAGGTAAAGTAATGTACCTCATTATTTGAAGTTTAGAAGCACCATCAACTAAAGCCGCTTCAAACGGGGTGCTAGGTAAAGCGCTTAATCCGGCAAAAAGAATTAATGCCACAAAAGGTGTCCATTGCCAAACATCTACAATAATAACTGAACTCATTGCTAACGAATAGCTGTACCAGTCTGGAGCTATTTTGAAAAAATGGAGGAAATAATTGATAATACCATAATTCGGGTTGAAATAAAGCCTCCAAATAAGTCCGGCAATACTTGGAGTAACTGTCATTGGAATTATTAGTGTCCCTATTAAAAGACCTTTCCAACGAACAGATTTTCTTGATAAAAAACTGGCAATTATATAACCGAAAACAAATTCAGTACTCACTGAAAACACTGTATAAACAATAGTTCGTTTGACAGCTTGTTGGAATAAAAAATCGCGAAATATATCAAGATAATTTTGCAGTCCAACAAAGGTCCTATCCGACCATGGTAAACCCAATTCCCAATTTACTGAAGAAGTATAAAAAAGAAATAACGTTGGGATAATAGTTATTAAAAAAAGTACAATTAAAGACGGCGCCAACCAAATAAACGGTGCTTTATTGGATTTTCTCAAAATGGGTCACCTCATTATATCTTCAATATTCTGTCGTTATATACTTCTAGGGATTGGGCGGCAACCATCCGCCTCAATCCCTAGAAAAGTATATTATTTATTTAAATAAAGCTTTAATATCTCGGGCTGCATTATTAAGGGCATCTTTTGCGTTTAATTGTTTAGTAAGTACTAACGAAGCGTTTAAACCTAAAATTTCACCAATTCTCGGCCATTCCGGGATCCGTGGCCTCCAGTCAATCCCTTTGTCAACTAACACATTTGCCATCTCTAAGGATTCAACGATCTGCGGATAATAAGGATACCGACTTACAAAATTCTTATCATTCAAAATAGAGGTCCGAGTAACAACTCCTCCACTTTCAACATATTCGGCTGCTGTTAACTGGCTTGTCATATAGGTAATGAATTTCCAAGCAACGTCTTTATTTTTAGAAGCAGACGAGATTGCCAGATTCCACCCAGCCACTGCTGCTGCTGAACCGCTAGGCCCGGTCGGAGGAGCCATATAACCAACTTTACCAGCAACAATTGATTTAGTTTCATCTTCAATCCATGGAGCTAAAGCAGTAGCATCAAACCACATTGCTGCTTGCCCCTGCATAAATGTAGTTGTAGCCTCTTCATGACTAAAGTTTTCGATGCCTCTTGGAGCATACTGCATTAAATCAACAAAATACTCCAGTGATTTAATGCTTTCGGGTGAATTAATCGTAACATTATTGGTTCCCGACGCAAAAACAGAACCACCCATTGGATATAATGTTTGGAACCACCCATAAACAATATGATGTCCACGGCGCCCCCTCATGGAAATTCCAAAAAGACCGTCTTCTTTCCCATTAAAGAATTTAGCAGCAGCTAGAAGGTCATCATAGGTTTTTATACTATTAGGATTATAACCATACTTTTCAAAAAGATCTCTACGGTAAGCTATAAAAGCGGATTCTCCCGCTGACGGTATTCCATATATCTTGTTGTTGAAAACTCCCAATCCTTTACGATAAGCAGGGACTATATCATCATAATTATACCATTTAGGAGCTTTTTGTAGATAAGTGTCGAGAGGAATAGCCACTTGCTTTTTAGCAAATTCTCCAATCCAACATACATCCATCATTATAACATCATATCTACCTGTACGAGCAACATGCTCCGTTAAGATTTTATCATGTAAATAAATTTCTTCCATAGTATCCCAAGCAACCTTGATTCCAGTCAACTTTTCGAATTGTGGAGTCATCTTTTTAAAGGCTTCGATAGAAGGATGAGTAGCTGCAGCTATTGTAATTTTCGAACCACCCATTTTCTTTTTAACTTGATCCGCCCAGATTTGGAGTTCATCAGTTTTGGCAAAAGAAACAACGCAACTAAATAACATTAACAAAATGAGAATTAACGATAATATTAACCTTTCTTTTTTCATTAGAATCCTCCTCACAAATTGGTTATATGTATGAAAGGAAACATTCAAACTTTAAATTAATTTTTTAACTAATTCACCCCCTTCTTTAATGTTTAGCGTACTTACTGGTAAGTCACCCCCTTTTCGGCACAGTTATTGATTCACGGTAAAGAAGCTGAGTTTTTAAAAAAATATTTTCATCTCTCATCTTTCCTTTAATATTTTGGAGAAGTAAATTGGCAGCTATAGAGCCAATTGTAAAAGCTGGTTGAACTATAGTTGTAATTTGTGGCGTAAAAAATTGCATCCATTCTTGATCGTCAAATCCTACTACTGATATATCATCAGGTATTATCAAGCCTAATTCTTTTACTGCTCTTAAGATCCCTAAAGTTGTTTTATTACTTGTTGCAATAATTGCTGTACATTGTCTTTTTTGTAAAACTTCCTTCGTAACAGCATAAGATTCAGGTTCTTTAAAATTACCATAAACAACCGGACATTCTTCTGCCTTTAGATCCAACAGTCTTAGGGATTCTTGAAAACCCTTTTCCCGTTCAGCCCCGGTATAGATTCGTACATCACCAGCAATTAAACAAATCTTTTTATGACCAAGGTCAACCAATTTACGAACCGCTTGAAAGATCGCATCTCGATTATCAACAGCTACACTGCTGGTGCCTTCAATTTTGAAAATGCGGTCAAAAAAAACAATAGGTAAACTACAGTTAAGTTGTTCATATAAATTAACCGAATTTACGGTCGGGGCTGTAATTATGCCTTCAACACGGTCGTTAATTAAGGATTGAAGATTAATTTCTTCAGCTTCACTATCTTCATCTGTATTAATAATATATAGTAAATAACCAGTCGAACTAAGGACACTTTTAATTCCATAAATAATTGTGGCAAAAAACGGATTTGATAAATCCGGGACAATAATTCCTATACGTTTATAATTCGGTTCTTTAGTGGGTAATTTAAAAGGGTAATTTAATTCTTGGGCTAATTTAAAAATCTTCTCCCGAAGTTCGGGGTTGACTCCTGGCTTGTTACGGAGCGCCCGTGAGACCGTAGCTTCAGAAACACCAATGACCTTTGCAATATCTTTCAAAATTATCGAACTCATTATTTACAATCCTTTCATTAATTAAGTTTATTATACAATAGTAATGCATTTTTTGCAATCATATTTCAACTTTTTTCATTGCTTTTCATGACAATTGCCGTTTTAATTTTTGTTTTTTATTCAATTCAAATTCAATATACATCTCGAAACACCTGTGGCGTTTGCGTTTCTACGAATACAACTTTAGTTTTTTTGCTGCTTAAGCGAATAAAAGTATTCTGTGATCCTCTACTCTCTTTTAAATTTTTATAAATTACTCCTTTAAAAGTATTGAGTATCTGTAAATATTACATTTATTTTCGTGTTTCTTGCAGTTTCCTAATGTTGATCTTGCATCAAATTTTCAAAGCTATTTTAACGGTAGAAAGGGGAAAATAGTAATCATGTTGGAGCCTTTTGTTTTTGATAAATGGCTGTTTGGTTCCAAGAAATTGCATATTTCGCTAAATATTTACCCACCTATAAGGTCAAAAATTATATCCCATAATTAAATGGGTGTTTCACTCTACTGCCAAACTAAGCACTTCAAAAAGGATAAAATCATATTTATATTCCAAAGGAGGGGATAAAACTTGACCAAGAAAACAGGCAAGATAAAACATTATTTTGCCGGAGGAAACACTGGTGATGGATTCTATTCATATTATGAGCACATTATTGGTCATGATGCAAACCGTTTATTTATTCTTAAAGGAGGTCCAGGTACCGGGAAGTCAACTTTTATGCTGAAAATTGGTGAGGAACTGATTACGCGTGGTTTTGAGCTTGAATATTTCCATTGTTCCTCCGCTCCCAATTCCCTAGATGGACTAGCAATCCCTGCTTTAAAAGTAGCTTTAATCGATGGCACAGCGCCACATACAATTGATCCCATCTTCCCTGGAATTGTAGATGAAATTATTAACCTAGGAATGTTTTGGGATGAAGCTACTTTAAATCCTAATAAGGAACAGATCAAGGAGATCAGTAAAAAGAAAAAGTCCTGTTTTGAACGGGCATATGTTTATTTAGCAGCTGCTAAAGGAGTTTATCAAAATTGGTATCAAACCAACTTCTCTTGCTTATCTGAAGAACTTTGGCTAAAAACCCTCCTAAAAATCAAAGAAGAAATCTTCTATAATTTAAATCCCACCGGTAAACTAGGGTCGCTAAGACATCTTTTTGCAAGCGCCATTACCGCTGATGGTCCTATAAATTATCTGGAATCTATCTTTAATGATGCAGAGAAGTTATATATCTTAGATGGACCTCCCGGTAGCGGGCAAACCCTAATCCTTAAAAGTCTAGTTGAAATGGCAGTAGAATTAGGTCTAGAAAGCGAAGTTTACCACTGTGCTCTAGATCCTAAAAAATATGAACACTTATGGTTACCCCGACTTAAAACTGGAGTTATTACCTCCGCTTGGCCTCATAAATATTTTACAGATGAGCATTGTTCCTTTGATACCTCTACTTTCTTAATAAATAATAATCTATTATTTACAGAAACCTTGAAAGAAAGTCGTCTCGTTTTCCTAGATTTATTTGAACGAAGCATCAACTGGCTAAGTAAAGCCAGAAAATTGCATGATGAATTAGAAACTTATTATAGCCCCAGTATGGATTTTAAAGGAACTACTCAGCTACAAGAGAAGCTTCTGGCAAGAATTCTGAGCTCAATAATTTGAATTCAGGACACAATATCTAGTGTATTGCTTGCAAGTCGTTCATACTAGCTACCAGCTAGTAATAAAAATTAAAGTCAGGTGAGCCGACAAACATCGAAGGCATTTTATAAGTAGTCCCTTACCCCAGCAAGCCGGGGCAAGCGAAAGGTTGAAAATTGCGATGAGCCATGAGCGGTATTTGCCGGATTTTGCGACCTACGCTTACTTACCAAGGCTGTCATTCATACGAGTGACGAGCGCCGAGCTGCGAGATGTATTTCCTAAGTAAGCAATCGATATTTTATGGCGTGATAGTTGAGCAGTTAGCCCCACTAAATATCAGTTAACAGAAAGTAGACAGCAGGAGATATTAAGTGGTTAACGAATATATATTGATAAATTTTCAAATGGAATAAAACGAGGTGTCAATAAATGGACTTATTTGAAAAGTGTTTTGAGTATACTGCGGCCAAAGAGGCAATCGCTTCAGGTCTTTACCCCTATTTTCATGAACTGCAAACCGGACAAGATACGGAAGTCACCATGAGTAACAAGGAAAATGTATTAATGATCGGCTCAAATAATTATCTGGGTTTGACAAGTGATCCCCGGGTTAAACAAGCCGCGATCGAAGCCACGGAAAAATACGGTTCCGGTTGTTCAGGGTCAAGGTTTCTTAACGGCACATTAGATTTGCATATCACCTTGGAAAACGAGTTGCTCAGGTTTATGAGGAAAGAGTCCGCCCTGCTCTTTTCCGCCGGTTTCCTGGCTAACTTAGGGATCATCTCCGCCATCGCCACCCGGGGCGATTATATTCTTTGTGACCGAGCTAACCATGCTAGTATCTACGATGGCTGTCGTTTGTCTTTTGCTAAGATGTTTAAGTACGAACATAATAACATGAACAACCTGGAAAAACTGCTACAAAAGCTAGGAACCAATAGTTCGAAACTGATTATTACCGATGGTGTCTTCAGTATGGAGGGCGATCTAGCTAATCTTCCCGAGATTGTGAGGCTGGCGCGAAAATACAGCGCCAGGATTTTAGTGGATGATGCCCATGGGATCGGTGTTCTCGGGAAAAATGGTCGCGGTACCGCCGAATACTTCGGGTTAGAAGATGAAATTGATATGATCATGGGCACCTTCAGTAAATCTTTTGCTTCCCTAGGTGGTTTCCTCGTCTCTTCAGAACCTGTTTGTCACTATGTAAAACATGTCTCTAGACCCTTAATCTTTACCGCCAGCATGACTCCGGCTTCTACCGGCGCCGCCTTAAAAGCCTTAGAAATTATTGAAAATGAACCGGATCGTCGTCATCACCTGATTAAGATCGCGGATCGCTTTAGAACTGGTTTAAAGCAACAAGGATTTACGATAAAAGAAGGCATAACCCCAATTATCCCCATCTTGGTTGGTGACATGAATAAGACTTTTTTTGCCTGTAAAACACTTTTTAATAGCGGGGTTTATGTAAATCCAGTAGTTTCTCCCGCTGTTCCTCCCGATGCCACTATGATTCGAACCAGTCTTACCGCCACTCATTCTGCAGACCAGATTGACCGCGCCCTTCAAATCTTTACTCAAGTAGGCCAGGAGATGAAGCTAATTCCAGCCTAAAACGAAAAGGCCTCTCTATTCTTATTTTAATAGAGAGGCCTTTTTTATTTAAAATCAACCCCGTAAAACAATCTAATCATTTTCTCCTTAAGGCGACTGGAAATAAACCGATCAATTATTGGAAATTTAGTAGAAAGAAAATCACCTGCCGGGTAGCGAGTGCGGGGATTTCTTTTAGCAATGACCTTTACTACCTTATCGGCAATCACCTGCGGGGGAGGTGATTTTTGCATATTAACGTCGATTACTCGCCAACAAACATCAGCCCATTTCTTATAAGGAGAGTTCTCCCCAATCCCAAATTTAGTGACATTATTGAAGTTAGTTTTAATATCCCCAGGCTCAATCGCCACTACCTTAACGCCAAAAGGACGTAGCTCCTGGCGTAAACCTTCAGTTAAGGCATCCAGAGCGAATTTAGTCGCTGAGTAATGAACCTGGAAGGGAATAACAAATTTTGCCGCTAAAGAAGTAATGTTAATAATTAACCCTCTCCGCTGCTCTCTCATTATCGGCGCTACTTCTTGAATTAAACGTAATGCTCCAAAGTAATTGGTTTCAAAAATTTCCTTAGTTTTTTCTATCGAAAATTCTTCCAGCGGTCCAAAGACACCAAAACCGGCATTATTAATAAGAATATCAATCCCACCCGCTTCTGTTAGAAAGCGAGAAAAACCCGAGCAAACAGAATCATCTTTTGTTACATCCATCTGTAGAAATTTAATGTTCTGCCTCAATTCGCCGGGTAAATTCGCCACCTTAGAAAGATCGCGAGTGGTTCCCCAGACTTGATAACCTTTTTTTGCTAAAGTTAGGGCAATCGCTGCCCCCATTCCAGAAGAAGCGCCGGTAATTAAGACGTTTTTACCTGACAATCCTTTGCCCATCAATCTTTTCTCCTTTATTCTTTTTCCCGATCCGAATTGGCTTTCTTAACCTGAGCCGGCTGGTTAGCTTTACCGGTAAAAAAGAGTTTAGCTCGCTGCCAGAAAGTTAATCCCCATTTCTCCCAGGTTTTTAGGACATCTTTTGTAATATCATTGCCACCAATATAAAATCCGTCTTTTAACAGAATACATTCTAATTTTTTCTTTTTAGCCACTTTTTCAAGTACGGCGTGAAATTCGCCCATAACCACCTTTTCTTTTTCTTGTTGAATCCTTTCCAGTTCCTGCCTTTTTTGGTCAATTTTCCTCTGCGCCTCGGCTGCCAGCTCCTGACTGCGAAGATATGAAGTCTTCTGCTGAGTTAAGTTCTCTTGCTTTTCTGCTAAGCCTTTTTCGTTTACCATCAAACCTTTAACGCTTTGGAGATGTTCAGACAAGACTTGCGCTGTAAACTCTTCAAGCTCACGACGGTATTCTTCTGCTTCTTTTCGCAATTGAATAAAGTGGGGAGCCTCTGTTTTAATCTGGGAAAGATCGATCAGCCCAATTTTAGAAGAAGGATTATTCCACTCATCATCTTTCCCCAGACTGGTCTCAGAAAGAGTGAAAGCCAGCAAAATTAGACACAAAATTATGGTGAACGAGAAAAAAAGACGATTTCTCATTTTAAACCGCTCCCTATTATAATAATAAAGTATAAAACTAACCATAGCATAGAAATATTCCCCTCTTCTCTTCAATTTCCTGCTGGAAAAGAAATTTACTGTCTGATGAGAATAGCTCTCAGGGAAACGCTCAATCTTTATACAAGATAAAACCATTCATTTTACGTCTTAACTCTCGTTCGGTAGCATAAGATAAATAAGTAAAACAATGCAATAATGGTGGGATCAAATTGAGGCTTAATAAATATCGGGTACGTAATTTTAGATTTTCCCCATCCAAAGGAAGTTTGATAATCCATACCATTCAAGAGGGCGATACTCTTTACCGATTAGCTGAAGAGTATAGTACTTCCGTTTTAACCATTTTTCAAAATAATCCAACACTTGACCCCCGCCAATTAATCATCGGCGAGCAAATGATCATTTCATCCTAGAGCTTAAAAATAAACGTCCACTGGCAGGGAAATTTTATATAGTCAACGCTTTAATATTTCACCCGCTTACCGGTATATAAAAGTATAGTTTCTTCTCCGATATTAGTAGCATGATCCGCAATCCGTTCCAGAAAGCGAGCAATCATATGAAACCGGATCGCCTGTCTTACTCTTTGAAGATCCCCTGGATCTGTTAACATCTGAGTTAATTCGTTATAAATACCCTCATACATATTATCGGCCTTTTCATCTTTGCGGCATACCGCTTCCGCCAAATCCGCATTCTCTTCGACAAAAGCTTTCAAGGACACTTCTAGCATATTTACAGCTAAAGCGGCCAATTGGGGAATATGAATTAACGGTTTAATATACTCTTCATTCTTTAATTCTAAGACGATCTCCGCAATATTGGTTGCGTAGTCTCCAATCCGCTCAAGATCTTTTGCCAGTTTGAAAACAGACAAACAGCATCGAAGTTCCTTCCCCTTAGGATTCCGCTCAGCAAGCAAAAAAGTAATTTTTTCCTCCAAAACAATCAGTTGGTTATCAATTAAATCATCTTCATTGATAATTTCTAGCGCTTCTTGATAATTTCGATTTACTAAGGCGTCAATGGAGCGGCAAACTACTTTTTTTACCTCCTCCCCCATCTGTTTTAACTCAGATATTAACTGATCAAGTTGGTCCAAAGAATACCACACCTTTCTTCATAATATTAGGGAATAAATCCCCGCTAAATAGTAATAACGATCAATTTATGATAAAATTCCCTAGAGCTTAATTATTAGTTAAATCATAATCTCTTGTTATTAGATAATGCTTGGCTCCGCCAAAAAAGAAATCTGCCTGGACTAAAATTCGGTTTTTTACACTTCTTTCCCTCTATTCCTACTCTGTCTGCAAAAAAGGCGGTGGGGAAGGATTTAGCAGTTGGTCTAGCGAATTATATATAAGTATTTTTATATACTTTTTTAAAAGGAGGTGAGCGATTGGCGATTCGAATCATCACTGATTCCACGGCAGATCTCCCCCTCTCAAGCAGGCGCTATTATTTCAAGTCATTGCGGGCCAGGGGCCTTTTGTATAGTATATCTGAGAAAACCGGAATAATTGCTTTTTATTTTTTCTGTTGATAATTATTCCTTTGGGAGGCTAAAGTATGTCGATTAAAATTGTCACCGATTCTACGGCTGATCTCTCCCCGGAATTACTAAATCGCTTTTCCATAGAAGTTATTCCTCTCTCTGTTTATTTTGGTGACCAAGTCTATTTAGATGGGAAAGACTTAAGTCCGAAAGACTTTCTGGAGAAAGTTAAGACCTCACAGGTCTTTCCGAAAACAGCTCAGGTAGCGCCAGCCGATTTTATAGACTTGTTCCACCGATTACTGGACAGAGGTCACGAAATTCTCTTTATCGGAATCTCCTCTGGATTATCAGGAACGGTCTCTTCCGCCTCCTTGGCGGCGCAAGAATTAAGCGGGGCTCCGATCGCCATTGTTGACTCTAAAAACCTTTCGATGGGGATTGGTATTCTTGCTTTACACGGCGCGGAAATGGCCGAAAAAGGAGCCCCTTTAAATGAAATCGCAGAACGTCTGCATAAAATGGTCCCTAAAATAAAAACCTCCTTTATCGTTGATTCACTAGACTTTCTTTATAAAGGAGGCAGACTCTCACGAACTCAGGCGCTTATCGGTAATGTTTTGCAAATCCATCCCAGAATCGAGGTTGTTGAGGGCAAACTCTTAATGGCTGAGAAATTTCGGGGTAGCAAAGCCAAAGCTAATACCCGTCTAATTGAATGGGCTACTGAAAAAAAAGAAACAATCGATCGACGATGGATCTCAGTTACTCACTGTCACGCCCATGATTCAGCTGAATTTATCGCAGCTGAACTCCGAAAGATGAATCTGGCGCAAGAAGTAGTAATAACTCAAGCTGGGGCCGTGATCTCAAGTCACTGCGGGCCGGGAACTGTTGGCATCCTTTTTTCACAAAAAGACTTCTAGAGGCCGTAGAATTTTCAAACCTTGTTCAAAAGGGGAACCCCCATCGGGTTCCCCTTTTAGTTTCTTTAAAGCTACCCTTAGCCATCTTTAGCTTAAAAAAACTGTTATATTTAATCTCCACAACAAGTATATTGAAAAAGAAAACTAAGTTCCTCTTGAACCCACCTTTCGCAGCTGAAGGCCAAGTTAAAATCAGTTTCTATAAACTAGATACTAAATAAAAGCCCAGCTAAATATAAGGGGGCGAAATGTGAGCCTTAAATAAATTTTAAAAAAGAAGGATAATCCATCTTAACGTAAAATTAGAAAACAAAGAACTTATTTCCATTTAAGGAGGGTCTCAAATGTATAACCTTGACCAACTCCTCTCATATTTGGTATTTATGACCGTGATTACCTTCATCTTCGAACGAATCTTGGAGAACCTTTTTATTCCTCTGCTCCCTTCCGAGCAGAAAGAAAATTCTCTAGAAAAAACTGAGTTAAAAGGGTTAAATCTCCGAACTCACCTTACTTTATTTCTCATCTTTGCCATCGGTTTGGGGCTTGCGCTTTCTAACCAAAGATTTCGACTGCTTGCCGGAGGCCTCGGGGTGGAAGCGATGCCCTTAATAGATAGCATCTTCACTGCTGCTTTGATGGCCGGCGGATCTCAACCTCTACACTCCATAATTGAACAGGTCCGCAAAAAGTAACCACCACATAAAAGCGCTTAATTTTAAATTTATAATATTCAGCTCCTGTTAGGGCATTTGATAATTAAACTTTATCATCTTTATTGACCTAAAGTTCTTATTTCAGCTGATCTCTAAAGCAATCTCCATCATCTCTGTAAAACTCTTCTCTCTTTCGTCCGCGGTCGTCTCTACGCTGGAGACCAGACTATCGCTAACCGTTAACACTGAAAGGGCATTAACTTTAAATTTCGCTGCCAGCGTATATAACTCCGCCGTCTCCATTTCCACGGCTAAGACCCCAAACTTAGCCCATAGTTTCCATAATTCCGGAACCTCATTATAAAAAGTATCAGTTGAAAGAATATTTCCCGCCCGAACTTTGATTCCTTTTGCACAAGCCACTGCATATGCCTGTTGCAGCAATTCAAAACTAGCAGTGGGAGCATAATCCATCCCTTGAAATCGTAAACGGTTAACATGGGAATTAGTAGAAGCGCTCATCGCCAAAATCAAATCCCGAACCTTAATCTCAGGTTGCATTGCTCCACAAGTTCCGACCCGAATCAGTTTTTTTACACCGTAACAAGTAATAAGTTCATGAGCATAAATTGAAAGTGAAGGCATTCCCATCCCTGAACCCTGAACCGATACTCTTTTCCCGTTATACTTTCCTGTATAACCATACATCCCCCGGACCTGATTATAACAGAACACCTCTTCTAGATATCTTTCAGCAATAAATTTCGCCCGTAAAGGATCTCCGGGGAGAAGAACAGTCTCGGCCACCTCTCCTACAGCCGCGCCAATATGAATACTCATAAGTTTTACCCCCTTACTGTATTTTAGATGTTTTCACTATATTAATTCCTCTACAAAGATTAAACCCCTGCAATATAAGTTACAAGAACCATTGCCTTTGTTGAAGTGTTACGATACAATCAAATTATATTTGATATACGATGTTTAAAAAGGAGAAATAAAAGAATGTATAAATTAATAGCTGTCGATGTTGACGGAACACTCTTGGATAGCAATAAAAACCTTACCACCGAGACGATTAACGCCATTCATCAGGCTGTAGAAAAAGGGCTAATCTTTACAATCTGCACTGGTCGGCCCATTCAAGGGGTGGAACCTCTTATTGAAAAAATCGGCCTTGATCTTCCGTTTATTACTTATAATGGGGCCATGATTGTTATGGGAAAATCACGCGAAATCCTTTTCGAGGTTAAAATGTCTAATGAAGATGTCAAAGTCGTTGTCGAACTTGGGCAAAAATACGGAACCACCACCATCATTTGGGTAGACAATAAACTTTATGTTCAACAGCTTACCCAACAAGCTTATGACTATGGGGAAATGTCAAAAACTAAACCCTTACTCATTAAAGATTTAAATGAGCTTATTGATAAAGGGGTAACGAAAGTATTATGGTATGATCAAGTAGAAACCATTGCTAAATTTCAGAACGAGGTCGGTCCCTTTCTAAATAAAACCATTAATTATCATATCTCGCAACCATTCTTATTAGAATTTGTCGACATAAAAGCATCCAAGGCCAAGTCTTTAGCGAGATTGGGGGAGTATTTTGGTATCAAACAAGAAGAGATCATCGCGATTGGCGACGGTTACAATGATCTCTCGATGATTGAATATGCAGGACTTGGAGTGGCAATGGCCAATGCAGAGGAAGCCATCAAAAATAGAGCCGACTATGTTACCCTCTCCAATGATAAAAACGGAGTCGCCCATGTTATTTACCGTTTCGTGTTAGCAAACACCCCAGAACCTTCCTGTAACAAGCGATAATTAGAATTGAACCAAATATAGGTTGGTAAAAAATACCAAGTTCAAACTAATCTAATCGCAAACTGGGGACAAACTCCAACACAATACCCACAGGTCAAACATTTTTCTTCTTGAATCAAAGCCTTTCCTTCTACAGAAATAATGGCATGGTTAGGACAGACGTCAACACATTTAAGACATCCGGCGCAAAGGCTTTTTACCACTAAAAAGCGCTTCTTCATCGCTTCTAATGAAGGAAGGGATTCTGGTCTTCGGCCTTCAAAATAGGCCAGGTTATATTCGACTTCCTCTCTAGTAACCATACCAATAGCAATTGAAGAACATCCCGGTAAAGAACGAGCGTAATCTAAGGCTTGGTCATAATCCCCCACTAAACTCCCACCGGCTAAAACCTTCATCAAATAGACCCCTTTCCCTTTGGTAACACACTGGGCAATAGCCCTCTCCATCTCCTCTCTATTTCCCTCCAGAAGACCAAGGCCTTGTTTATTCATAATCGGGAAAACCACATCAATCTCCTCCCTGGTGGAAGCTAAAGCCGTTACCTTTACGGAATGAGTACTAATGCCGATCGCTCTAATCCGACCTTGCCTTTTGTTATCCAAGAGGCACTCAAGAGCGCCTCTTCTTTTTGCGAAAACATCTTCTCCTGCCCTGGCCGCATGAAGATGAAAGATATCAAGCTCATCAAGTTCCAAATTATTTAACGCCTGGTCAACAGCTTGTTGCATCTCCCCATAGGTTTCAGCCGGAGATTTGGAAGCGATAATTGGTCGTTCTTTTATCGTTTTTAACGCCAAGCGAATGGGCCCATAAGTCTTATAACCTTGGGCCGTATCGATAAAATTTACACCTCCTTGGAGAGCAATGCTTAGGATCTCGGCAGCTTCCTCCTCAGGCAAGTTTTTTTGTAGAGGGCCCATTGGTAATGCGCCGAAACATAGTTCAGTTACTTTTAACCCGGTTTTTCCTAACAGCTTTTTCTTCATTGTTTGCACCTTCCTTAAAATAAGTTAAAAGTTACGTTTTTCTTATATTCTTTAATACGGTCCATAATCCTTCAACTTTCTTACTTAAGACGAACCTGTTTTTATCCGAAACATAGAAGAGATAAGCCCCCCATATAAAGGGAGGCTTATTTCTTCTACATCACATTTTTTAAGAATCAACTGTTTTCTCCACAGACGATATAATCTCTTCTAAAAGCTTTTCATCATTAAAATTCATGATTTTATCTAAATCCAACAACAGAATCAACCTGTTACCCAGTTTGCCCACCGCCTTTAAATACTTAGTCTTTTCCTGTGTTGTAAAATCTGTGGTTAGTTGAATTTTATCTTCTGGAATATTTGCGATATCAAGAACACGATCTACTGTCAAGCCAATGATCTTAGTATTAACTTCAGTGACAATAATTACTTGGAATTCAATATCCTCTTTATCCGGCAATCCAAATCTTTTTCGCATACTAAGTACAGGAATGACTTCTCCGCGAAAATCAATCACCCCTTCCACATACATGGGCGCATGCGGAATCTTTGTAGGAACTAGATAACGAATTATCTCCTGTACCTTAAGTACTTCCAGACCAAACTCTTCTTTTCCAACCATAAAAATTATATACTGCTGCTCATTTTCGTTTCCGGTAAATTGTAAGTTTAAAAGATCAATGGTATTATCTGTCCCTGCCATTGCTTATCCTCCCTCTTGAAATCTTTTTTAAAGATCCTGCTTAATTCGAATCTAACTTTCTGTGCTTTGAGAATCCCATATTAACCTTATATCTTAAATTCTAACCGCTGAACCAACAACAGATTGGGTATCTATGATTAAAGCAATTTCTCCACTACCTAAGAGCGCCGCTCCGGCAATATTACGAGTCGTCCCTAAAGATTTGTTTACTCGTTTAATCATTACTTCTTCTAAGCCCAGCAGTTCTTCAACAATTAAACCAACATGGCTCCGTCCACAATTAACGATTACCACTCTAAGCTGCTCTGGTTTTTTTTCATAGCTAAAGTTAAATTCTTCCCCGAGGTCAATCAGAGGGATAACCTCAGGATACCGATAATAGACCTTTTTTCCTTCAAGGTCGTGGATTTCGCTCTCCTTGATCACTATACTCTGGAGGACATCGGTAACAGGAATCCCAAAAATCTGCCCATTTAACTCAACCATAAAAGACTGAATAATCGCTAGTGTGAGAGGTATTTTTACCGTAAAAATAGTATTTTTACCAAATTCGGTACTAACCTCAATACTTCCTCGTAGTCGTTTGATAGCGTTCTTAACAACATCGAGACCGACTCCGCGACCAGAAAGGTCACCTACCTTTTCGGTTGTCGAAAAACCCGGAGCAAAGATCAGATCAATAACCTCTTGACGCGACAACTGCTCTGTTTCCTTGATCAAGCCTGATAAAATGGCCTTTCCCCTGATTTTTTCCAGATTAAGCCCTCGCCCATCATCAGAGAGCACAATAATTATATAGCTACCTTCTTGACGCGCTTCGAAGGTAATTCTGCCTGAAGGCTCTTTTCCAACTTTGACCCGTTCTTCAACGGTCTCAAGACCGTGATCAATAGCATTCCGTAAAAGGTGGGTTAAAGGGTCAATTAATTCTTCAACGATCTGTTTATCGATCTCCGTTTCTTCACCATAAAATTGGGCTTCTACTTTTTTCCCACACTGTTTAGCCATATCCCGTATACTCTTAGGAAAACGGGAGAAAAGCTGTTTAATAGGAACCATCCGCAGATCTAAAATATCTGTTTGTAATTCACCATATACTTGATCAAGTTCTTGTAGTGTTTTCTCCAGCCGCTCCCAGGTGGTTTTATCTCGATATGATCCTTTTTGCGAAAGATGAAGAAGGGAGGTTTTTAAGGTTAGCATCTTTCCCATCTGGTTAATTAAGTTATCGATCCTTTCTGCCTCCACCCGGATAGTTCCAGCAGAAGTAGACCGGTCATCTCCATTTTTCTGCTCTTCTTCCCGGGAAACCCATTTACGGATTGTTACCTTAACACCATCAAACGATAAGGATTCTATTTTTTCGATTTCTTGAGGTAATAGACTTTTTTCGCAAAGTAAGACGATTTTAAATTCCGAGAAATCTTCTTCGCCCAATTTTTCCCTGGGGGGAGCAGTAGTTAAAATCTTACCGAAGCTTTGCAGCTCGTTATAAAAAATCAAGGCACAAGCTCCGGGAAATACAGTTTCTGAAGTAAACAAAACATTAATCCCGTAAACAAGTTTTCCTGCTTTCTGCCAAGAAACAACAGTTTCTTTCTGCTCTTTACTTAAAACCAGGGAACAAGCTTCTAATTCCGGCAAACATTCTCGATGATTACTCGCAATATTTTCACCTTTCTCGCCTCTTAACTTATTAAATGTCGATATCCATTTATCAAAATGGGGGAAACGTTCATTCATAAAATCGCTCTCAAAAAAAGCAGTCAGATCATCAGTAAAGCCCAAGAGTAAATCTATAACCTTGTTTTTTAAGAAGTATTTATTATCCCGAATCAGAGAAAAAAGACTTTCTAGTTCATGGACAACATCTTTCAACTGTACTAAACCCATAATTCCAGCTGAACCTTTGATATTATGGGCGATCCGAAACATCTCATTGATAAACTCGATCTGTCGGTCGGGGTTCTGTTCCAATTGTAACAGAATAAATACTAACCTTTCAATCTGCTCTTTTGCTTCATTAAGAAAGGTAGAAAGTAATTCTGGATCTAGCACAGAACAATCACCTTTAAAGTTGTTCAAGATAATTACCCCCTAAACTCGGTTCAAAGATTGTCTGTCGATTTTTGAAATTTATTTTATCATATTCACGTTGATTTAATTTCCCGAGGTGTATATAGTTAATCGGTTATAAGCGAATGAAAACTCTGCTCTATTTAGGAATGCCCCTTCTCTGTATATTTTAAAAATTAAGTATTATTTCCTCAGATGACATCTTGTCGTTCACAAATTTCTCATCTTCAAAATCCATAATTTTATTCAAATCTAATAAGAGAATAAGCCTGTTACCCAACTTGCCCATAGCCCGTAAATATCTGGTTTTCTCCTGCGCTGTAAAATCCGTGGCTAGTTGGATTTTATCTTCTGGAATATTCGCGATATCAAGAACACGATCGACCGTTAAGCCTATTATCTTACCATTAACTTCTGTGACAATAATTACTTGAAATCCTCTTGTTCTGGTAAGCCAAATCTCTTCCGTATGCTAAACACGGGAATCACTTCCCCACGAAAATCAATGACTCCTTCCACTTATGTGGGCGCATGCGGAATCTGCGTGGGAACTTGATAACGGATTATCTCTTGAACCTTAAGCACTTCCAGACCAAACTCTTCTTTTCCAACCACAAAAATCATAAACTGCTGTTCATTTTCGGTTCCGGTAAACTGTAAGTTCAAAAGGTCAATAGTACTATCGCTTCCTGCCATTGCCTATCCTCCCTCCCAAGAAAATTAAATTATAAGTTAGTTTAAGAAACATTGACCCATATAATTAATTTCTCAGTAATCAGGAACAAAGGGAAGTCCCTAGAAGGGATTTAACTTCCCCTGTTCCTCAACTGGATCTAAAATCCACAATATCGTTTACCTTCTAGAGTTCGTCTAGTTATGATTAACTGATTGAGGGAATTGCATAATTACCTTATTGTGGATAAATCTCAAATAATTGAATTATGCAATTCCTTAGATTAAATACACTAAATGCCTAAAATTTCTCTAGGCTGTCCTGTTTAAAACCTCGATGCTCCATATCGTCAAATTTAGATCGTGAACCAGCTTGCCTTGTTTGTCCTTCTTTCTTTACTGTTCGACCATCATCTAAACCTTGGGCCCAGCGCTTTTCTTTCCTTTTACTTTTAAAATGACCAATCATATTCCGTACTTCTTCCGCTTCAGCATTCAGCGATTGACTAGCCGAGGTAATCTCTTCTACCATCGCTGCGTTCTGCTGGGTAACCTGATTTAATTGCTCAGCAGAAGCCTGAATTTGCTGCGAAGCGCCAGCCTGTTCTCGCATAGCCGCCGCTACCTCGACAATTACATCAGAGGTACGGCTTGTGTTGTTCACGATCTCCCCAAGAATATCTGCCGATTTTTTAACCATATCATGGCCCTTCGCAATGCGGTCCACACTTTCATTGATTAAATTTTCGATTTCCTTGGCTGACTCTGCGGCACGTCCTGCCAAATTTCGAACTTCTGCCGCCACCACGGCAAACCCTCTTCCTTGTTCTCCGGCACGCGCCGCTTCAACTGCCGCGTTTAAAGCCAGCAGATTGGTTTGAAAAGCAATATCATCGACCATTTTGATAATCTCAGCAATCTGTCGACTACTGGTCGCGATCTGTTCCATTGCCACCATCGTCTCCTGAATAGAACCTTCTCCCTCTTTTACCACTTTTATTGTCGTCTTAGCGATCTGATCCGCCTGATCTGAACTCGCGGCAACCTGTTGAATTGAAGAGTTAACCTCTTCTAATGTAGAAGTAATCTCTTCCAGAGTGGCCGCCTGTTCTTGGGTACGCTGGGAAAGATCTTGATTACCGGTGGCAATCTCTTCTGAAGCTTGTTTTACCCTTTGCGTGCTCATGAAGATCGGCAGGCTAATCGATCGGGAAAACCCATTGCTAATGAGGAAAATCAATAGCGTGAGCACTCCGGCCATAACCAGCATAAAGATCGCCATTTCGTTAACCGCAGCATATGCTTCATCGTAATCAAGCTTCAACAGAAAGCCAACAATGTGTTCTCCAAGATTAGTTACAGTAAGATAATATTGCTGTTTAAACCCCTGTTGGTCCTTTATTATTTCAAATTTACTAAAATTATAATCCCGATTACGAATCGCAGAAGCTAGTTGTTTCGTAGCACTGGTGTCTATCTTAGTTTTTAACACTTCAAAATTTGTATCAAACCTGAGTTTAGTAAGTAAAATCTGATTTTCATCAATTAACACAGCATTCGCAGTATTACCAACCAAATCAAGACCATTTAAGAGAATCTCACTAATTAAATTTGCATCTATGACTACACCAACAACGCCTAGAACTTGTGTTTTTGCCTCTTGACTAAAAACCGGAGCGACCACAGTTACCACATTACCATTTAGTTCAGGTGAGTATAACACCGTAGAGTTAGTAAACTTCCCGGCTAAAGCCTTCTGGATATAATCACGATTCTTTAAATCAACTGCTAACAAGTTTTTATTCGTCGCACAGATTACTCGTCCTTGATTATCTGTTATTACTAGCTCTTTATAATTAAACTCTTGTTTTACCTCCTGTAAAAAGGGGAGTAAAGATTCTCCGCGAGTATTTTCCCAATCACTAACTCCCCAATTACTAATTTTCTGAACATCATAATAAGCAGATAGTCCCATCTTTAAATCCCACATCTGTGAGAACAGCCTGGCATTATCTATATGAGCGCCAAACCTACTCTCTAAATAACTCTTTGTGGCATCTGCGAACATCACTAACGACTTTTCTACTTCCTCAGTCAGACTCTTAGAAGTAAAAATAAAGGAGACCACCGCGTTAATTCCCATGGAAAGCAATCCGATTACTAAAAATAGTAGAATTAGTTTTTGACCAAGCGTCAATTTTTTAAACAATTTATATCCCTCCCAAAGTTTAAATCTACCTAAACTTTGTTTAAACCAATATTTTTAACGCAACAACACCTCTTTACTACCTTTTCTAGTTCAAGAATTTTAATCAACTATTATAAAGGTTACCTACTACTAAAAAACAACTGTTATCTTGTTATCAAAAACAAACTACAATGCAACAGATATACTATGTTATTTGCGGTTTTATCTGAGGGAATTACATAATTACCTCAAGGTTTCATTATAACCACAATAAAACAATTGACTTTAATTTGATAGTCGTTCACGCCAGCTACCTTTCGTCCCACGGAGCGATTTAAATCAATCAAGATGCAATTCCCTTACTTATTTAATATACTTGTCGTTATTAATTTTCTACACTAAAATTATGTGTTAAGGAGTCTAAAACGCGTTTTACTACAATTATCGTTAAGAAAATACTGCCCAATGTCGAAATATTAATAACTAATAATATATGCGTCAAATTTTAGCTACTAAACTAAAAAAGAATTATTTAACATCGACTACACCAACAATTAGCTGGTAGCTACAAAGGATTAGCAAATTGCATATTTGACTTAAGGCTTATTTGACTGATATAAAAGGACCCTTGAACTTCTTGATTCACCTGCCTTTGACTTAAATGGAAAGGAAACCATCACGAAGGACTGTATTGTGTTTTTTTATATTCGAGGGCGTAATCTAATTTTCGAAGAAATAAGGCTACCCCATTAGCTAAAACAGTATATTGTGGTCAACTTTAAATTATTGAATTAGGCAATTTCTTCCAGGGAGTTATACGAGTAGTCTTCTTGTAAATTCATATTAATATATCTATATCCCCAAAGCTGTTGGTATATTTTTAGCTAAAAAGACGATACCACCTCCGTTCTTTTGTTTATTAGGGGGAACCTTTTGAAAATATTTTCTTAACGCTGTCGAGAACTTTTCTTATTTTTCAAGCGGTAGACTTTTGGCAGAGTAACACGATTTTTTAGTCAAAAAATCTTCTCCGCCAATTTTTTCTTTCAGAGGATTAACAATTCAAGTTTCTATCCAAGTCTGGCGCTGCATTATAAAAGATCGACGTAATCATTTCATGTGCGCGGACGGTAGCCAGCGTGAGCGACTACTTTAAAATTAATTAAACATTATTTAGTTCTATTAATTTTTATGTTAAGAGGAATTGGAAATCATCAACTACCACAAAACAGAAAAAGCAGAAGTAATCAATTGGTAATAAAGTTATTTATAATGGTCACTCGTCAGTAAAACAAGGAACAAATCTATATCTTTATTTTGTAGATAGTCACCTACTCTAGCTTTGCTGTACAATCGAAAGAATAAAAATAGAATTTTCATATGGCTTGCAAGCCCTTAAAATAATCACCAGTAACCATAACAAACAACAATAGTTTTTAATAATTTGAAATTTGTATTTAACAAAATCATTCTATGTCCTTTTTTAATACTAGTTTTTATATTAGCAGCTCTGCATTTTCTTCTTATGATAATAATCGGTCGGAAAGTAGAGAACATTTAGCCCTTTTTATCCTTAATACGAAATTGATTTTGAAATATAAAGACATAAACTGATCTTATTACCGGTTTAAACTGGGGATAAAGAAATAATTACTAATAATATTTCTTTACTATAATAAGTTCATAATAGAGAGGAGGTTCAGGGGAAAATATGATATTTTCCGGCATTCTATGACAAACTTAGCTAATCGCCTAAAAAACGCCCGTATCAGCAAAGGATTAACTATCCTCGAAGTATCCAACAAAACAGGGATTTCTACTGGTAACCTGAGTGAATTGGAAAATGCCAAACACGATCCTTCTGCTAAAGCACTTGTTCTCTTATCAGAACTTTATGAGGTATCTGTTGATTGGCTGCTAAAAGGAGAGTACGCTCGACCGGAAAACATCTCTTGTGAGCAGAAAACAAAGAATATCTGTCCACCCGAAGAATTGATGCTCTTTTTAAGTTTAATTACGGAAGCATGGTTTAATGGCGATAGTAAAATACATGGTTGGATCATCGTTCAGTTACGACGTTCTTTCCCAGAAATAGCTGAGTTGGTAAAAAAAAAGGCCGCTCTCAAAAGCAAAGCCTAAACCAGATAAAAGCTATTTTATGACAATTAAAGTTCATTTAAATGGCTGGAATTTTTTACGTAAAAAAGAAGAGAGGCCCGTGGCGCCTATGGTTACCAGTATACCACTAATAGTCAGGAGAAGGCTTACAAAATAAAAGGTCTTGGTTGGCACTTCGTTAAAGAGATAATAGCTCATTACGCCCGCAAAGACAAATTGAAACATGCTAAAAATGCTGACCACTTGACCACGAAGATGCCGCATTGCATAATTTAATACCGTATGTCCAATTACTGTAGGCACTAGACCGAGGCCGATAGCGATTATAATATCTCTGGCCTCATAACAACGAAGCGGAGTTTCGAAAATGAGCGCAACAACAAAACAGATACAAAAAGCGAAAAAGTAAAGAGGGACAATATAGAGCCATAAACTAACTTGGTCCGAATTCTTCCTACCTAATACTAAATAGATACTTAAAAAGAGCATTGAGATAAAACTAAGGATATCGCCCTTCAGAAATTCTGGGTTGGCGCTGAAATCAGAGAAGCCAAGTAAACTTACACCAGCTAATGCGATCAGCGTAGCTATTGTTTCTGTTTTGTCGATTTTTTCTTTAAGAAAAACATAAAGTAACAAGGGCATGACCAAAGGAACAAGGTTCACAATTAAACTGGCATTGGCAGCCGAAGTCAGCCGGGCAGCAGCAATCCAAGAGATAAAATGAAAAGAAAGAATGACTGCTGGCCAGACCGGGGTTAAAAAGTCTTTAAGGGAAATTTTTTCTCTATAAACCCGGTATTCCTTAAAAAAGATCGGCATAAGAAAAACTGTCGCTGTCAATAAACGAAAAGATGATAAGGTAATTGGTTGGATCTGAGAAAGCTTAATAAATATTACTGAGGTTGCACAGCAAAAAACACCAAACACTAGTAGCAGTAAATTATAGAACAAGAAAATAACCCCCTAATTCGACGATGTAAATACTATCTGAAGAAATATACCTATAAACGAAGAGCGAAGGCTGGTTTAAACCAGCCTTTCAATTCTTTTCTAGGGATCTTCACAGAATTACCTAATTCAATTATTTACGATTTGATCGCAAGATATTGATCTCCTACAAAAATCCAATCTTCCCTGTTACTCTTTGACAGTTATTTCTCCTGCTTTTTTCAAGGCGATCTTGGCTGCTACCGGACCAACCAACTCATAAATAACTGTAGCTGAGAGAATAATGGTCCTAATTACTGCTCCCATCCCTGGAATAATCTGTTCAGTAATCATCGAAAGACCAATTGCTACTCCTGCTTGAGGAATAAGAGCTAACCCTAGATACTTTTGGACAACAGCCGGAGCATCGGTAATCTTCGCTCCCAAGTAGGCGCCGAGCATTTTCCCAATAACCCTAAAAACCACATAACCAGCACCGATCAATCCTACCTGATGAAGGATGTCAAACTTTAATTCAACTCCAGCTAAGGTAAAGAAGGCGAGGAAGATGGGGGGTGTAAACCGATCAACAATCGAAAATAGTCTGTTTTTATTATAAGCCAGGTTCGAAACAGTCGCCCCCACCATCATACAAGAAAGAAGCGGAGATACCTTTAAAAAATAGGAAATACCAATCGTCAGAAAAAGAGAAGCAATAGTAAGAGATAGTAGTTCCTCTTCACCTTTGGCTTTTCGAGAAAAATAGGAGAGGAAGAGTCCTACAAGAAAACCAATAAATAAAGCCAAAACAATTTCTCTAAGCGAGCGAAAGATTAAAATTCCGATCGAGCCATCTATACCTGTACTAATGATCGCTTGGGCCGCCGCGGTTGAAAAACCAAAAACAATAATCGCCACTGCGTCATCCATCGCCACCACCGGTAATAGAGTGCTGACTAGTGGTCCTTTAGCTTTATATTGACGTACGACCATAATCGTTGCTGCTGGGGCGGTGGCGGCCGCAATCGCGCCTAAAACAAGACTAAAGGCCACCGGTTGTCGGAAAATAAAGATCATCGCCAGATCAACGATCATCACCGCTCCCAAAGCCTCAAGTAATGTGATCCAGAAAATAGTCCGGCCACTTTTTCGAATATGTTCCAAATTCAATTCACTACCGATGCTATAAGCAATAAAGCCCAAAGCCGCCACAGAAATTAAGGAAAATGAGGAAGCGACATCGCCAGGAACAAGCCCTAAAACTGACGGCCCAATAATAATTCCGGCTAACAAATAACCGGTAACATTAGGTAACTTTAATTTGGAGACAATCCGTGCCAGGATTATTCCAGAAAAAAGAATAATCGCTAAATAATAAAGAATATGCATCTATTATCCGAACTCCTATGCAGATTAATTTACTGAATTTATAGTTTACCAACAAAAAGTAAAACACCATCCAAGCCAATAATAATTAGGGCAAAAATAACTTTTATTGATCCAAAGGTAGATTTTAGCTAAAATTTCCACCTTCTACCTGGTTAAGAGGAATGGTAAAAAGAATCCCTACATCCGGTTTGTATAGGTCACCTACTACTTGCTTTAACGAATCTATTGCTAATTTAACCTGATCATCTTTTAAAACAACAAATACTGTTTTACTATAAGAGTAACCTTGATTAACAAGCATCTTGAGCGAACCAAAGATCGGAATGGCATCATGTAAGACCCTTGCCATCCCTGTACTCTCCAAGACAGTTGCCCCTTTTATTCCTACGTTTAACAATTCTTTCAAAAGGTCCTCTAAACGATCTACTTTATTCAAAACAAAAACTAGTAGTTGCATATCAGCACTCCTCAACCTTTTTTGTAATATCAATATTTCGTTAAATCTGAGGGTGTTATTAACCCTCTAGGGGTAATAAGTTATCTTGTTTGATTGAGATCGCTTTCTTCAATTAAAACAATTTGCATCCGCACTTTTTCCAGTAGTTCGACAATCACGGTTTCGTTAGTAAGAAACCTAACTACACCAAAGCAGTGTTGATCAAAGGTGTCATATATTCTTCCGGCGCTATGGCAACCCCTTGGAACCGTAGCTGTACTGTTGGCTACATAACCTACTTGCCCAACAGGTGTAATTTCTACTCGAATCGCCTCATCATCATAAATATTTTCCGGCTCTTTGACTAGTTTTACTATTTGCGCAGGTTTGAAAATCTTTTTGCCGTAAAAATGGCGGGAACCAATAACCGCAATATATCTCTCATCCGACACGCCCTGACCGCCTTTCAGTTTTTTCAATCTTATTTTACCATAAGAAAAACACCAGAGGTAGTCATGGAGTAAAAATTCAACAAGTATTCATCAGTAGTTAATGCTAACGGAAAACCTTTCCTTATTTTTATATTCAATGATAAGGTTTTGATATTTCTCAGCTACTTCTTCTATTATTTGCTCCCAATGCCTGGAGAGTGTCTGTTGAGCCTTCTCTCCAACTTGACTTAGGTGAGGGCGATTAGAAAGAACTTCTTTAACCTTCCGGGCATAAGATTCCGCATCATTAGGAGCAATAAAACTATTATAATTATCGATTAATCCTTCCGCACAATTAGCATTCTCGACTACCACTGAAGGGCATTGAACCGCTGCTGCTTCTCTGACCACAATCGCAGCGGTATCATAAATAGAGGGGAAAAGAAAAAGGTCAGCCCGGGCATATAATGATTTTAATAATTCCCGATCAAGGAGATTACCCAGAAAGATTACTTTATTATTTATCCCTAATTCCTGTACTTGTTCCTTCATCGCCTTTTCAGCAAAGCCAGTTCCGACAAAGATCATTTTAAAACTTGTTCCCCATTGGTGTAAAAAATGAAGAGCCTGGATCAGTAGTTTTAAATTTTTTTGCCAAATATGTTGCCCAACAAAAAGTAGCACGTTTTCCTGAGGTGAAAGCGTAAATAACTCATCGATCTGTTGACGTCTGGTTTCAAAATTTGAAACAGGGGTAAAATCAATCCCATTATAAACCACATCGACTGCTCCCTTATACCCATACTCTCTTAAAGTCTCTACTGTAGCTTTATTCACGGTCCAAACCGCATCCACAGAATTAAAAAAGTTTATGACCTGCTTAACCCCAAATTGTGCTAGAACATCGGATTTCGTAGCTGTTTTAAAGTCATCATAAAATTTTGAATGGAAGGTCGCGACAATCGGTATTCTTCTGTTTCGCGCAATTTTTAGCGCCAATTGCCCGGAGGAAAATGGAGAATGAGTATGCACAAGATCAAAAGGAATTTCTTTAAGTTTTCTTCTTAACTCAAGATCAATATGGGGAATCCCTAAGCGATAAGGAGGCCTCACCGGTATCGGGAGAGAAAAATATCTAATTACTTCGAAAGCTTCACAGTCTTCATACTTAGGAAAATTCGGGGTTACAACATAACATGAGCCATACTTTTTATGTAACCAGTAAGCATAATTCCTAGTTACATTTGCCACCCCATCCATTATTGGTTGGAACGAATCATTAAACTGACCAATAATCATGTTCTTTATTCATCCCTTCAAACATTTTATGATTTTGTCCACAACTTTGCCATCCTAAGGAATGTCTAATTCTATTATTCCTCTAGATCTTCGTTCATGAGTCACAATCTTAGTAAGTAGCTATTGTCCATTATTCATTATACAATAAAACAATATAATCTCAATTAATACCTTTCATTTTTCGAATAAAATAATTCGTTTTTCTTTAGTCAAAAACCGCCCAAGAATGGGCGGCTTTGAACATTTGAATTAATTATTCTATCCTCTCGGCTTAAAGTGATAATTTCATCGGTTTATCTAAAAAGATCCTGGGATCCATTTCTTTTAAATGTGGGGAGATTTTTGGTCTAAACTCCATATTGGCCAAAATATCCGCCTCCAAATTTACGCCGGGAGCAATCTCAATTAATTCGATCCCATCCTTCACCAATTTAAAAACTGCTCGTTCTGTTACGTAATAAGCATTCTGACCCTTGGTCCTGCATTCAGCATTATAAGACATCTGTTGAATCTTGTTCACAAATTTTTTGGTCTTGCCCTCTTGCTTAATTTGAACCCCTTTCTCGTTAAATTCAACTTCAAGTCCTTGGGCCGTAAAGGTCGTAAGGAAAACACAGTTTTTTGCCCCTTGAGTGATGTCAATAAACCCACCGGCGCCCGGCGCCCGGCTACCGAATTTTGTTGAGTTGACATTACCATATTGATCAATCTCACCCACTCCCATAAAGGTAAAATCAACTCCGGCGCCGTTGTAAAAGTCAAATTGCTCTTGGTGAGTAATAAAAGCTTCCACATTTTTACCGATCCCAAAATCAATCCCGCCCTCTGGTATTCCTCCATAGAGACCGGACTCAACCGTAACCATAATCTGATCACTCAGTTGTTCTTCAAACAAAACCGGTCCAACCGTATCATTAGGAATTCCCGTCCCTAGGTTAATAATACTTCCACTCTTTAAAAGCATGACGCCGCGACGTCCAATTACTTTCCGGATATTAAACGGTATCGGCTGGATCGCATCAGTAGGCACTTTGAGATCACCTGAATAAACCGGATCATAAAGAGTACAATTGGTCTGTGGGTGATCCTCATTAGATTGGGCTACTACAATAGCATCAACAAATACTCCGGGCACAACCACATCTTTAGCATGTAAGGTCCCATTTTGAGCAACTCTTCTAACTTGAGCAATAACTTTTCCGCCGAAACGCTTAGCAGCTAAAACCGCCGGAAGAATCTCCAGTTTCATCGGTTCGTCTTCTGTTGTAATATTACCATTTTCGTCGGCAGTCGTTCCCCGGAAAATTACCACATCAAGAGGGATCTCATGATAAAACATAAACTCTTCATCTTTAATCGTAATTACCTCTGAAATATCCGGCAACGCCTTCGTCCGTTCGTTCATTTTTCCCCCTTCCAAACGGGGATCAACAAAGGTATTTAAACCAATTTTTGTAATACGTCCAGGATTGCCATGAGACATCGCCCGGTAAAGGTGAGCAATTTGTCCTTGCGGGATACAATAAGCTTCAATCTTATTTTCATGTATTAACTGCATTGTACGAGGCTGTAATCCCCAGTGAGAACCGATAATTCTTTTCAATAACCCTTCATGAGCAAAGTGTTGGATCCCATCTTTACGATTACTTTGTCCCGCCGAATGAACAATCG
>ENA-UOOR01000289-UOOR01000289.1-fermentation-metagenome-genome-assembly--contig:-NODE-289-length-77453-cov-5.472932_pt1 | contig 77453 bp, 66 predicted proteins | sample MGYA00245780_ERZ724029 | MGnify/ENA primary metagenome ERZ724029 (study PRJEB28704, sample SAMN03018315) | fermentation metagenome | biome: anthropogenic terrestrial biome; feature: soil; material...
CATTTTATTTATCGTTACGTAACCGAACATATTTATTTATACCATACTCATTTCTATTATAATTTCCTATATTATTGTACCAACTAATTATTATTTAATCAATACAATATTCAGTATATGCCTCTTAGATTAAAATTAGCTTTAATTCTGATTAATAATAATTAAGTTGTCCGCCTTATTCCGTCAAAGGGAATCTGACAGTTATTTTGGTTCCTTCATGTTCCGTGCTTTTAAGTCGGATTGTTCCATCGTATAATTCTGCTATATGCTTGACAATTGACAGACCAAGACCTGTTCCTCCTATTTCCCCTATTCCTTTGAAACGGCTTTTATCAACTCTGTAAAATCGTTCAAATATCCTTTCCTGTTGTTCTTCCGGAATTCCCACACCTGTGTCGTTTACTACTACGTAAATATAATTGGAATCTTTTTTAACTATAACGTACACTGTTCCGCCATTTTTATTATACTTTATTGCATTGTCAACAAGATTATATAGCAGTTCATTCATATAATTTTCATTGGCGTTAAAAAATATATTTTCTGCCTCCAAATATATTTTTACATTTAAGCTGTCTGCCTTTGACTGAAGAAGAGATACCACATTACCTGCTGATTCCTTTAAGTTAACAGGTTTTTTATCTTCTGAACCTATTTTTTCCTCAATTTTTGAAAGCCTCATAATATCTTCTATTAAAGAGATAAGCCTAAGCCCTTCGTCATTAATCATTCCGCAATATTTTCTGATGCTGTTCAAATCAGTTATAAGCCCCTCTTTAATCATCTCTGCGAAACCTATCATAGTTGTAAGCGGTGTTTTTAATTCATGAGATACATTTGCAGAAAATTCACTTCTCATAATTTCTGCATTCCTTTGTATTGTTACATCTTCTATTAATACTAACAGCCCCGCAGCTGACAGTTGATTATGCTCCATCACAGGACTGAAATAATATCTGAAATGATTATTCTTTACATCCATATCATAAGTTAAATGCTTGTTTTCATTTATTGCAATATCAATTCTGTTAAGAATTTCTGCATTTCTTGTAAGCTCCAGTACATTCTTGTTCTTTTCTAAATCAAACTTTTTGTTACCGATCATTCGCTTCCCACTGATATTTATAGAAAGAATATTCTTATCGCTGTTAATTAGTATAAATCCTTCTTTCATATCTTCAGTAATAGTCCCTATGGTATCTCTTTCGTATTTTAGCTCATCAATATATTCGTTGATTTTAACCTTCTGCTCAAATATCTTATTAGAAAGAGGTTTTAATTCATCATAAATCTTTATATCTGAAACCCTGCTCCCTTTTAGGATTTCATCAAGAGTTTTGTTCAACTGATTAACAGGCTTCATTATTTTTTTTATAAAAGAATTTGCTGCAATATATACTATTATGAACAACATAATCAAAAATGGAATTAGTATAGGAATTATTCTTATGAATACGGAATTGATGCTGCTTATTTCTCTTGCTGCCCTAAGAATTTCATTATCATTAATTTTAATAGCATAATAATACATATCTGATTCCGTAGTATTTGAATATCTGATATATTCTCCGCTTCCGTTCTTAAATGCCTGTGAAACTTCGGGTCTGTCCAGGTGATTTTCAAGTCTTTCGTCCTGTTCCCAATTGTCATATTTAACATTCCCATTAATATCAATAAGGGTAAAACGTATGCTGTAATCTGCCGCACTTATAATTTCATTTACTGTTGCATTGATTATATTTTCGTTCTCCCAGTTTTCGGGAACTGCCTCCAGCCGAAGTATAGTTTTTAACTCATTTTTAGCATTGGTAACATAAAAGCTATGATAAATCAACGTTGTAATTGCACATGACAAGATAACAGCACCTAAAGAAATAAGCATTATAATGAAAAATAATCTTTTTTTCACTCTAAGTTCCTCCTAAGGCTCCTGAAATTTATATCCGGCACTGCGCACGGTCGCCACATAATCATGGCAACCGGCGGCATCAAGCTTCTGTCTGATAGTTTTTATATGCATGTCGACCGTCCTCGTTTCTCCTTCATAGTCATAGCCCCAGACCTCAGATAATATTTTATCTCTGGATAAAACAATATCCTTGTTAAGCATTAAGTAATGCAGAAGCTCAAACTCCTTGTAGGTTAAATTCACAGGATTGTCGGTGTAAAAAACAGTTCTTTTATTGTAGTCTAACACAAGTCCGCCATATTTCATAACATCATTTTCAGATGTACCCTTTTCTGAACGTCTTAGAACCGCTTTAACCCTTGCAATAAGCTCCATGACTCCAAAGGGCTTGGTTATATAATCATCTGCACCGGATTCAAGACCTTTTACCTTATCTAACTCCATGGACTTTGCTGTAAGTATAATTACAGGAATACGGCAATAATTTGAATCCTTTTTTAATTCTTTCAAGATTGTAATTCCATCTGTTTTGGGAAGCATTAAATCAAGGAGAATTAAATCCGGAATTTTATTTTTAAGCTGAGCATAAAGGCCTCCACTTTCTTCAAAGCCTGCTACTTCAAAATCTGCGGTGCTTAGCGCCAGTGTAATCAGTTCACGTATTCCCTCATCGTCTTCAACACAATATATGAGCCTCATTTCTAATCTCCTACCTTGACATGTTCTCCTGTTATGGAAAATATAACCCATTCAGCTATATTTTCGGCATGATCCCCTATTCTCTCCAGGTATTTTGCAATCATAAGCAAATCAATTGCTTGTTCGCCGTTATTTGCTTCCTCCTGAATTTTTCCAATTAATTCGTTTTTTATAATCTGAAATAGATTATCTACAATATCGTCGTCTCTGCAAACTTCCAAAGCAAGCTCCTTGTCCTTGCTTACAAAGGCATCGACACTTCTCTTAACCATACTTATGGTAGCCTCAGCCATCTGCGGGATGTGCACAAGATCCTTTATGAATTCCTGGTTAACTAAAAATTTTGCAATTTCAGCAATGTCTTCCGCATTATCACCGATTCTTTCCATATCGGTAATCATTTTAAGAGCTGTAGAAATAATTCTCAAATCCGAAGCTACAGGCTGCTGCTGAAGAAGGAGCCTTAAGCAATGGCTCTCAATAGTTTTTTCCATTTCGTCAATTTCATTTTCTAACTCATTTACTTTTTTAACCATTTTCAGATCCTGATTAATCAGCGCCTTTGCACTTGATTCTATGGAAGTTTCAATCAGGCTTCCCATTTTAATCAGCTCAAGGTTTAAATTTTCCAGCTCAGTGTCAAATCTGTTTCTCATTGTACCCTCCTTAATATTATCCAAACCTTCCGGTTATATAGTCTTCTGTTTTCTTATTTTTAGGCATTGAAAACAGTTTATCAGTTTCATCAAATTCTACTACCTCTCCCTGAAGAAAAAAGCCTGTTTTATCAGAAATTCTTGTTGCCTGCTGCATATTATGAGTTACAATTATTATTGTATAGTTTTTCCTGATTTCCGCAAGCAAATCTTCTATTTTCATAGTTGATATGGGATCCAGGGCTGATGTAGGCTCATCAAGCAATATAACCTCAGGATTTACAGAAAATGCCCTTGCTATGCAAAGCCTCTGCTGCTGTCCCCCTGACAGTCCAAGAGCACTCTTTTTTAATCTGTCCTTCACCTCATCCCACATGGCTGCAGACCGAAGACTTTGCTCAACAATTTCATCAAGCCTGGACTTGGATTTTACTCCGTGAGTCTTAGGCCCGTATGCAACATTTTCATAAATACTCATTGGAAATGGATTGGGCTTTTGAAATACCATTCCCACTCTTTTCCTGAGTATTGAAGGATCCATGTCTTTATATATATCAACGTCATCCAGCAAAATCTTCCCGGTTATTTTAACGCCTTCAATCAGATCATTCATTCTGTTAAGTGATTTAAGAAGGGTTGATTTACCGCAGCCTGAGGGACCGATAAATGCTGTTATCTCATTTTCCTTTATTCTCATATTTACATTTTTAAGAGCCTGAAATTCTCCGTAATATAAGTCTACATTCTCTATTTTAATCTTGTCTTTATTCATAATTATTGCCTCCCAATCCTGTTTGCCAGTTTTTCAGCCGCAAAATTTACCAGAAATACTATTACTATTAATATGGCTCCCGTAGCAAATGCCATATCCTTTGAATGAGGCAGCCCCTCACTTGCCAGCATGTACATATGTATTGCCAGCGTTCTCTGAGAGCTATGCAGATTCAAGGTTGGATTTTTCATAACATTTGTACCGCTGGTAAAAATCAATGCGGCAGTTTCACCCACAATACGTCCAATTGCCAGTATAACTCCCGAGAGTATCCCGGGCATTGCGGCAGGCAAAACTATTTTAAATACAGTTCTAAGTCTTGTGGCACCAAGGCCGAGGCTCCCTTCTCTATACATGTCGGGTACTGACTTTATAGCTTCTTCCGAGGTACTTATTATAACAGGCAGTATCATTATTGATATTGTACATACACCTGATAATATTGACGCCCTGAATCCCAAAATATTTACGAACAAAATCATTCCAAACAGCCCGTAAACAATCGAAGGAATTCCTGCCAGAGTATCAACTGCAAGTCTGATTATTTTAACCGCCCTGCTTCCTCTTTTTGCATATTCTGTGAGATATATTGCACAAAACACACCAATCGGTACGGCAATTACAAGTGATATAGCTATCATTTCAATTGTAGCAACAATTGATGAAAGGGCAGAAAGAGTTTCAGAATTATATTCGCCAAACAGAAATTCCATGTTTATATTGGGAATTCCTCTTACTAATATAAATAAAAGTATATATACTAAAATCCCTACTGTCAATATCCCACAAAACCAAACTGCAGTTTTAAGAACAATGGAAATTATTTTTCTTTTCTTTAAGTTACCTTCAGTTTTAAATGCTTCCATTTATTTCTCCTAATTTCTGATTGATTTTGACTTAATAAGACTTAACGCAGTGTTTAATATTAATACGAACACGAAAAGAACTACTCCCGTAGCAATCAGCGATGATTCATGAAGCCCTGACGCATAGCTCATTTCTGTAACAATATTCGTAGTCATGGTTCTTATTGGTTTCAATAATTCAATTTTATCAAGGGGCATGACCGAATTTCCGGCGACCATAACAACAGCCATTGTTTCCCCCACTGCTCTGCCTATGCCAAGTATTATAGAAGTCAGCACCCCTGATTTAGCTGCCGGAACCACCACTTTAAAAACTGTTTCTTCCTTTGTTGCTCCAAGGCCAAAGGAACCTTCCGCATAACTCTCCGGAACCGCCCTTATAGATGATTCACTTATTGATATAATTGTGGGAAGAATCATTATTCCCAATATTATGGATGCCGACATTATGCTGAACCCATTCCCTCCGAAGTACTCTCTGACAAAGGGCACTACAATTTCCATTCCAAAAAAACCATAAATAATGGATGGAATGCCAGCCAAAAGATTTACCGCAGATTTAAGCACATTATAAATATTAGCAGGACAAAATTGTGCAAGAAAAATTGCACACATCAAGCCTATAGGAACGCCTATTATTATGGCACCTGCAGTTACATATACGCTTCCGACAATCATGGATAAGATTCCGTAAGAAGCCGGCGTGTTTACAGGCGCCCACTTTTCATTGAAAATGAACTTAAAAAATCCTATTTCAGCTATCGCCGGTATTCCTCTTAACAGAAGAAAGAGGCAGATGGCAACCAGAGCTATAACCGAAACGGATGCAGACAGGAAAAATACTGCCTGCATTACATTTTCTTTTGTTTTATTGGAGCTTATATTCTGCATTATTTTACTTCAGACCACCTGGTAATTTCTCCGGTGTATATGCCTGTAATATCCTGGCTTTTTAAGTTATCAACCGGGTTTTCCCTGTTCACAATTACTGCAATGCCATCAATTGCAAGAATATGTCTGTTTAATTGTGAGGCTTCATCATCTTTTAATTCCCTTGAGGACATTCCTATGTCATAGGAACCGTCAATAGCTGCCTTTATTCCCTGGGATGAGCCGTTTGACTGCATCTCAAAATTTACATCAGGATTCAGCTTTATATATGCCTCCTGCAGCTTCTCCATAAGAGGAGTAACCGATGTTGACCCTGCAATCTTTATTGTCCCCAACATTCCTGAGGCAGTATACTCGGAAGAGCTCTCGGCAGCTCCTATAAAGTTCATTTCTGTTGTTATCTGCTGCCCCTGTGTTGACTGCGCAAAGTCTAAAAAATCTTTGACCAGATCGCTTTCACTTCCCTTCGTAACCAAAAGAAACGGTCTTGATATAGGATACTCACCGCTTAGCACATTTTCAACTGTAGGTTCTGCTCCATCAACTTTAACAGCTTTTATTCTTTCACTTATGGAACCCAGTGAAATATATCCTATACCATAACTGTCCCCTTCAACGGCTGTAATAACCTTATCTGTTCCGTCAAATTCAAGAGCACCTACCACAAGATTGTCAACTTCTTCATTTCCCTGTTTCTGTTTAATTCCCATAATTTCATGAAATGCACCTCTTGTTCCCGAAGCGGCATCTCTTGCAACCACTGTAATATCATTATCCGAATTAAATCCTTCGGATGGCTCTTTTTTACCGCATCCTGCTGCTATCAAGGCAAGCAGAAAAACACAAGATGCAATTATGGTCATTTTTTTAATTTTTATTTTTTTCATTTCATCTCTCCTAAGTTAATTTTTTTAAGTATATACCTTGACAGTAAAAATAAAACTGCCACAATGTAAAAAATATGTAAAGTATTTATTATACTTTACATATTTTCTTAATTTATAACTTATAATCAGCTGCAAATCACTATATTTCTGTTGTTGCCTTTGGCACAGTACAGGTTTTTATCCGCCACCTTTACTACATCCATAAATGATTTATCATTTTGACTATATTCGTGAACACCAAGGCTTATGGTTACAGAAATTATTGCACCATCACCTAAATTGTACAGCTTATTTTCAACTGATGATCTGATTCTTTCAGCAACTTCAACAGCTTCAGGTTCTTCAAGCCCGGGACATATAAGGAGAAATTCATCTCCTCCGTACCTTCCGATATAATCAGTATTTCTTATGCACCTTGAAATGGTTTCAGCTACCATACTCAGCGCCCTGTCTCCAAGCACATGACCGTAAGTATCATTTACAGATTTAAAATTGTCTATGTCTATCATTGTGACGCTGAAATTTGAATTATTGACTGAATATTTATCATAGATAATTTCTCCGATTCTTATAATTTCAAACTTCGTTAAAAATTTAGTCAGGTTGTCATATGTAGCAAGCGCTTCCACCCTACTGTAGGATTTAGCATTTTCTATGGCAATTGCAGAATAGTTTGCAAGTATCTTTATGGTGTGCAAATCATTTTGATTATAGGCATTTTCTTTCTTGCTTTGCACCGTCATAAGACCTACCACATTGCCGTTGATTATCATAGGAGTGTATATTATTGACACCATATATGATTTTCCCTTACCTTGTACCTGCTTAAATTCTATGGGTTCATTTTCTATGTATTGTGCGTATTCCTCATCTGAATTACCTATTATAATATCCTTTTTATTTTTAATACAGTAGGCTCCAAAAGAATTATTGGTTGATTCATTAATCTGAAGCGTTTCTTCAAGCTGCAAATTTTCACCTACAAAATAATACTTGGCTTGTTTCTTTTCCGGTTCATAAACAGCTATCCCAAAGTAATCAGTTTCAACTAATTTATTTATTTCATCATAAATTATGTCTACAATTGACTGTGTATTCAAGTTCGAAATTATTTTTTGCCCTATTGTAGACAGTAATTCTGTTTTATCATAAAGGGATTTATATTGATCGGCTTCTCTTTTTGTATGTTTAATATTCATTTTTGCCATCAGTTGATTTTGCTCATAATCATACATTTCATCATCAATACTGATATACTTTTCCAGAGAAGTCAAAGCATTATGATCCATATTCAAATCTTTGTAAATAGTGTATAAGATGTGGTACGACTCCCTGAGCAAAATATTCAGTTCTCTGACAGAGCAAATTTCCACGACCTCATTTAAAAGCTTCACCGCCTCGTGCTTTCTTCCCACTAAAATATGCAGCTTTGACCATTCAACCATTGAACAGCATCTTTCATATACAAAATCATATTCATTGGAAAAATCATATGACTTTTTAAATTCCTGCTCGGCAAGGTCATACAAATTCAATTTTAAAAACGCCATTCCTTTTAATTTATGTATTTCACATATATCCTTGTGTATCTGAAGTTCACTTTCAATCTTTAATGCATTATCAATGTACGATAGTGCTAAATTTGGTTCTCCGATATTAATTTCAATTTCACCCAAAGCCAGATAGCATGAAATCTGCTGAATCTGTGTAAGCTCATAATCCAATATTTCAAGACTGTGAAAAATTTCTCTTCCCTTGCTGAAATATTTCATTTGAATATAGTTGATACCTGTATTTATAAGCAGCGTAACAAGGGCATCAGTGTTTTCTGTTTCTTCACACAAAGATATGCCTTTAAGTCCCCATTCATTTGATAGCTTAAACTGACCTATCTGACAGTATGCATTTGTTAATCCGTTACAGGCGTATATTAAGCCTGTCCTGTTATTGACAAACTCAAAAATATCATTTGACATCATATAACACTCTGCAGCTTTATAATAATGAGTTTTGTCAAAGTTATACCATCCAAGAAAATAATATGCCCAGGCTTTTACATTATCCTGGTTATTCTCTTCGGCAAATTTCAGCAATCCATTGATAGTTTCCTTTCTGTCATTAAAGTCATTACAGTTTATAGCCAGTTCACGAAAAAATTCAATATTATTTCCATTTTCCTTAAGTTTATTAAGCTCATTTGCATACTTGAGTTGAAAATCCATACTTTCACTCCTGACTGAATTACTACTATATACTACTATATATAATATAATGAAAATGCATTAATGTCAAACGAAAACGATGCCATAAATTTGTTATTTATTTTTTTTGACGACAATATCTGACAATCTGACAGAGTGCTAAAAAATACAAAAAACCTTATAGCCTGAAAACTATAAGGTTTTTAAAAATTTTATTAATTATGCACTGGCATGTGTCTTCCTATAGTTTTCAACATATCGTTCCAATTCCTCCGGTGATTTTTTCAGCTTCATCGGATGAGTATACTGATCAGATGCAGGATCTTCATCAATGGTCATAATTGAAAATCCGGTAAACCCGTAAATAACCGAAACTATAGGGCTCAGAATATTGAAGAATGCAAATGGAGCATATGAAAATGTTGCTACTCCCAGAAAGGCAGCCATTGTGGCACCGCAGGTGTTCCATGGAACAAGGGCAGATGTAACCGTGCCCGAATCTTCAAGAACCCTTGACAGATTTCGTGGTGCCAGGCCTCTTTCAGCATATTCATCCTTAAACATTTTTCCGGGAAGAGCAATACCTAAGTACTGGTCTGCGCACAAAATATTTACAAACAAGCAGGACAATATGGTAACAAGTACCAATGAACCTGTACTCTTTGCTTTATCAAGCAATTTCCCTGCTATGCAAGCCATCATACCTGTGGTTTCAAGAATTCCTCCAAATGTCAGCGCACACATTATCAGCGAAATAGTATTCATCATACTTTGCATTCCGCCTCCTGTTAACAGCTGGTCAACCATTTCATGACCGGATTCGGCAACTACACCATTTTGTACCGCATCTAATATAGCGCCCAAATCTCCTCCCTGGAATATCATGCAGAATCCTCCAAGAACAACACCTATTATTAATCCGGGTATTGCAGGAATCTTCAATGCAACAGCAGCAATTGTTATAACAGGAACCAGCAGAAACACCGGCTTAACAACATAAATAGTCTTTATGGCATCTAATATGCCCTGTATTTCAGCCGTATTCAGCTCCTGACCTCTGTATTGAAATCCAATTATTATAAATATTACCGCAGTAATACCATAGGATAGACCGGTTGTGTACCCCATGTGTTTGATATGGTCAAATAATGTGGAACCGGCCATTGCAGGAGCCAGGTTTGTTGTATCTGACAGCGGAGACATTTTGTCGCCAAAGTATGCACCTGATACTATACAGCCTGCGGCCAGCGGAACTGAAATCCCAAGGCCCTGGGCAATACCTATAAGTGCAACTCCGACTGTACCTGCAGTTGTCCAAGAACTGCCTGTTGCAATAGAAACTATACTGCTCAAGAATAATGCGGTAACCAGAAAAAACGTAGGCGACAATATTTGTAACCCATAATAAATTAATGTAGGTACAATTCCGCCTGCAATCCATGAACCAATCAGCATACCTATAATTGCAAGTATTAAAATAGCCTGCATAACAGTTCCTATGGAATCGATAATACCTGCTTCAATTTCTTCCCACTTATAGCCAAGTTTGAAGACAGCGATTAAAGCCGCCACAGTCGCACCGACTAAAATTGGAATATGTGCGTCTGCTCCGAATTTTATGATAGACACAGACAATACTGCAACTAAAACCAGCACCGGTATAACCGAAATGCCCAACGTTGCTTCTTTCTTTTCTCTTGGAACCTTACTCATAATTCCCCTCCATAATCTTTTAGGTGTGAGTTAAAGTGTTTATAAGGATAAATTAGTGATAACCCATAACTTTTAACAACCCATAATTCCTTTAAAAACCTTATAAAAGTTCAACTCGGCACCATTTTAGTTGGAAAACGATTTCTTTAAACCGACATTCTTACATATAATTTTAACACATTGAGGGTGATTTGTAAATAAAAATTATTTTTTTAATAAAACTAAATGATCAGAACATTGGTCCTGATCATTTAGTTTAGCAAGTTAAATATATTAAAAAATATTATTTTTATACTCTATATATAATTTACGAATTTCAGTCATCAACTGATTCATTTGTTTCTGAAGGTCAGAAGCAGCATTATAATCGTCTTCATCTAAAGCGGTAGTTATTTTTGTAAAAATACTTTTTTTGGTCATACTGTCTTTCATTAGCTTTGTTTTTAAGTAAACTATCTTTTCCCAATTTACCACGTCCAGATCTGTGGCATGATCCTGCTCGTTGTGAAGCTTTATAAAAGTCTTTAAAAGCATGATATTATCGTGTATTATCCTGCCTTTCAGTTCATTTTTCCACTTTTCCAGAGTCGACTCTTTGAAGGAATTAATCAGCCCATCTGTAAATACGTCTCCTGATTTTAAAACCTGCTGCTTTAGCCTGTTGTCGGTGAAGCCTCTCAGGTTTTCCCATACTGTTGCAGGTGCCGTGCCATACAGCCTACTTCTCTCTTCACTGCTGTATTTTTCAAAAACATCTTCTTCACTTCTGTATTCACGGTACTTCTCCAGATATACGGCATCATCCCCGTACTTCTTGGAAATTTCTTTTTCCAGATCTCCACAGCTCAATCCTGCATCCGTTACATTTTTAATTCCGTCAAGCATCGCCTGATAGCAGGATGCAAGAACAAGGTATGTATTGGAATATGGATTTGGTGCTCTTAGCTCAAACCTAACGACTCCGGGATTATTTATGTCTCTTATAACTCCAACCAGCACCGAACGATTCCTTGAAGGCTGTTCCTTAGTTCCGCCTAATGATGTTACAATGCATACAGGTGCTTCAAACCCTGGTTTTAACCTGTTAAAAGCATCATTTGTTGCTGTTACAATAGGGTTTATAACTTCATAGTTTTTCAATATACCCATGAGGGCTCCATACCCTATTTCGCTTAAATAATCATCACGAGCATCCCTTGGTGCAAAAAGATTTACCCTCTTGCCATTCTTCAGTTTTATCGCAGCTCCTAAATGTGTATGTTCTCCGTTCCCCGCAACACCTTCTATAGGTTTTGCCTTAAATAAAACCTCCAGTCCATGATGCCTGAATTGATCTTCAATAAGCTCTCTCACAAACATTTCATTGTCTGCGGTCTGAAGAGCTTCCGAAAACCTCCAGTCAATTTCAAGCTGTTCCATAACATGGGTAATTCTGCCTTTTGCATCAATTTTGTTTGTAATTCCCCCAACCTCCTTATGAGCCATTTCAGGTTTAAGATCGTAACATTCAAGTAAGTCCATTATCTTTTCAAGAACAGTCCTCACTGTTCCCATTGTTCTTTTCCAGTACTGTTCTTTTAAAACCTGCGATGTATGAAGCTCTTCAAAATCTGCACTCTGCTCAGGAGTCTTAACCCACATTTCCAACTCCGTTGCCGACGTTAAAAGCACTTCTTTCAATTCATCATATCTAAAGCCGAAGCCTTTGCAAATTTCAGGATTTCTCTTAAGAATTTCCGACAATTGCTCTTTAAAATTATTTGTGGCTCGCTTGAGAATTGACCTGGAACACACCTGTTTTTCACTGTGAATAATAAAGGAAGGGATTTTTAGCGTCCCCACAGGAAGTCCATTCTCATCACTTAAATATTCATAATTGTAATCCACAAACCAGTTGCAGTCCAAGTCAGGAAGGATATCGACTCTGGCATCATTTAAATCTGCAATACCCTGAAGCTCAACACTTGATCCGTCTGTTTGAATTCCATACCTGAGCATGTCTTCCATATCTTTTATAAATAATTTTATCGGTATCTTTTCATCAGTTCCGTTACCGCCTATATCAACACCCATAAACGAAACAAACTGAATTTCAGGATGTTCCTCAAGTATTTTTTTCAAGTCCGAAATACCATGGTATTCAGGTTTAATCGTATAAAGCATATTCTAACATCCTCCTTAATTTTCAAACAATATTTTATCACATAAAAAAGCGAAATACAATAAAAAATATACATGCCGATTAATATTTTTTCAAAACTAATTTTGCGGTTTACATATGTCCATAAGCTGAAAAGGCTCATAAATTATATATTCAGGCTTGTTTTTTTTGAGACTTTCAACTGTATTATATCCCCATGCCACAGAAGCTATATCTATGCCTGTCTTTTTGGCAGCATGTATATCTCTGATTTCATCACCCACATAAAGCACATCCTCTAATCTTATTTTGTTCTTCTTAATAATTTTTCTCATTTTCGTTTCCTTCCCAAACATGGAAGAGCTTTCAATAAAATCAAAGATATTTGCATTGTGCTCATTTAGAAACATCTGGACATTGTACCTTGAGTTTGTTGTAATGATAGCCGTAATTATTCCCATATTTTTAAGCTGTTTAATGATATTAATCAAATCAGGCTTGCATGGCTCCACATTTTTTATATCCTGTTTCAATAAGCTTTTCCCTCTTTTAAGCAAAAAAGGTAAGTATCTTTTTTTCAGCTCAACATATGCCATTAATTCTCTGGCACTCATTTTTTTTATATGCCCTAATTCATCTATAGTTATATTCCTCAAATTATACTTTTCAGCAAGACTTTGATAAATAACAAAATTTACTCCTTCAGTATCTGCAAGTGTTCCGTCAAAATCAAAAAATACATATTTATATTTCACGTTAATCCATCCTTATAACTGATTTATCCATAATATACAGTACATATTTCACTATATTATATTTTATCCTTCCAGTCAATTTTTACTTTTAAAAAAACTCCTCTAAAAGGAGTTTTTGTTTATTTCTGCTCTATATAGTTCTGGATAAGTGACATCATTATAACAAATTTTTTTAAAATTGTACAGAAATATTTTAAGTTAGCACAATTTGTGGAGGATCTGTTGTTTCTCCTGTTTTAGGGTTTACAAAGGCAAGCCAGTAGCCATATCTATCATGGTTTTCCTTATTACCATAAGACCAGTTTTTAAAACCTGTTATACCCTTATAGGGCTGTTCCTCCCTGGTAAATTCCCCCGGAACTCCATATACAAATCTTGTTATTTCATCATCTTCCTTATAAACTCCAAAAATATAGTGACCGTATTTTTTCATTAAACCACTGCATGTTGTTACACGGCTTGACATGGGATATGGATAGTAGGAGCTGATGATTTGATTATAATAAGGAAGAAACCCGTTTTTCACTCCGGTTTCATCATATGGTATGTACCACCAGTAAAGGTCGCTTATTTTAACAGACAATGGTTGTACCTGCTTATATTCGCTGAGAACATTATACAGACTTTCATCAAATTTATTTCTGTATTTACGTGACTGTGTCTGAACATTTTCTTTAGTTTCTTTAGTTTCTTCACTGTGTTCAGCCCTTTTGGGATTTTCGTCAATATTAACTGCTGAAGACACAGTAGATTTTTTAATTCTGCTATTCTCGTAAGCTTCATTTTTTTCAGATTTTTCTTTTATGGGTTTTCCTCTTGCAAGATTTGTTTCTTCTTTGTTTTCAGGCTCTTGCACAATATTGGTTTCCTCCGTAATGTCAGGATCTTGAGCAAGATTTATTTCCTCTTTGATTTCGGACTCTTGCACAATATTGGTTTCCTCCGTAATGTTATGACCTTGTGCAAGATTTATTTCCTCTGCGACCTGGGACTCATCTGCAATGTTAGTTTCCTCCTGAATTTCCGATTCCACGGCATTACCTGTATATTCACTTTCATTTGTCAGCGATTTTTCTTCTTCTGTTTCCGGTTTTATGCTTTCGACCTTTCCGGTCTTTTCCTCTTTTTTAGCAACATCTTCAGCCTCAAGCTTTCTGATTTGCTCTAAGGATGTGGCATTGAATAAATTTGAATACATAACTATCTTGTTATTATTCACAACAGCACAAACATTATAGTCTTCAATTGCGCTGTTGCTTCCAAAGGTTAACAGTTTTTTAAGCATTCCTTTTTTGTTGTTTATATCTCCCAGCTTTAATTTATTTGTCTTGTCCTTGTACAGGTATACTTCACTTGTTGTCCTGGCATCGCCTAAATTTTCAACTGATACTAATATATTTCCCTTAATGCCTCTTATATCCAGGCGCACATACCCTCTTGATTTATCCTGTTTATTTACCGGTTCAAAAAATTTCATTACTCTATAGTTTTTGTTATTCATGAACTCCCTCCTACTTACCTGTTATAAAAATATATGCTGATATTTCTGTAACATTACAGTTTTATGGCAAGCTTACTTTATAATACTTTTTCTATGTCATAAAGAGAACTTAAGACAAGCCAGTTTTGCGGGAAATATCTCATGACATTCCAATATCCAACACCTAAAAATCCATATTCCGAAAACAAATCTAATTTAGCCTCTATGCTTCTTGCATCCTCAAACCATACCTGGTGCTGCCTGCCCTGGTTATCGTAATAGATGAAAAATGGTGCCTGCGCCACTTCGTCGTATTGTATGGAAGCACCCACCTCTTCTGCTAATTGTACAGCCTCAACATTTGAAACAGAATCCGCCCTTGATACCCCTTGAACATAGGGTAATATGAAATCATATCCATAATTTGGAATACCCATGTAAATTTTTTCTCTGGGGATTTCCGTAACGGCATAATCCAACACTTCTCTTACTCTGTTTACGGGAGCAACCGCCATTGCAGGTCCATATGTATATCCCCATTCATAGGTCATGAGAAGAACTCTGTTGGCCGCTTCGCCTAATGCAGGATAATCGTGAGCCTCATATAAGAGCCCCTGCTGATCAGATGAAACCTTGGGAGCCAATGCAATTAAAACCGGATAGCCCTCCTGTTCCAGTCTGTTTCTCACATTTTGCACAAAAGCAACAAATTTTTCCCTATCTTCAGGCAAAACATACTCAAAATCTATGTCAAGCCCGTAATATTGTTTTTCCTCCATGTTTCTTACAATGTTTTCAATTAAATTATTCTGAACATCCTGGTCATTAAGTATAATATGTGCAAGCTCGTTACTGAATGTGCCTTCTTCTGTCAGCGTTGAAATAAGCATGAGCGGTGCAACTCCATAATCTCTTGCAATATTAATCAATTCTTCATCATCTATTCCTATAAGATCCCCTTCTGAAGTTATCCCGTAAGTAAAAATTGTTAAAAATGTCAGATAAGGAAGTGTCTTCATCAAAACTGTTCTGTCTATACTTGGATATGCATATCCCAGTACACGAATAGGACCTCTTTTCTCTTCAGAAAGCGAAATTGTTAATTGATCTCCGGGGAAAATAGCATCCGCATATGCTATCTGAGGATTATACTGAAGCAGCTCTAAAACTGTTGTTCCGTATCTTTGTGCGATGCTCTCCAGTGTATCACCCGGCTGCACTGTATGAACCTGGTCGGGTACAAGTATAACAAGTGTCTGCCCCACTACCAGTTCATTGGGATTTTGGAGCTCATTATCTGCAATTATTTTCTGTGGCGAAGTGTTGTATTGCCTTGCAATTGTATATATGGTATCACCTGATTGGACTACATGAATTATCATAATTCTCTCCTTTCTTTCTCCACCATTATATGCAGAAAAGAACCATAGGTGAACCATTGCTGAACAATTGATGGCATCAGCCCGTTGTCATCTATTGGCTATCAATTGCTTTACCATCTCTGTTGCCAGTGCAGCATCTGCTTTTCCTTTTGTTTCTTTCATTATAAAGCCAATAATAGCGGCAAGAGCCTTTTCCTTACCAGACAAATATTGTTTTACGGCATTTTCATTAGTTTCAACCGCATTCTTACAAATTTTTCTTAAGTCATCCTCATCAATCCCTGCCATTTCATTTTCGGATATAACTTCCATGACCGGCTTCCCTGTATCAAGCATTTGCCCAAGAGCAGTTCGCGCCATGTTGAAATTAATCTTTTTGTTCTCCACTAATATTACAAGCTCATTCAAGTATTCAGGAGAAATTGATATCCTGCATTCTTCCTTTTCACTCTCAGTGTCTAATCTCCTGAATATTGGACCTAAAATAAAATTTGCAGTCAATTTTTTATTTTTAACATCCTTTGCCGCTTCTTCAAAATATTCAGCTACTCTTTTATATTTAACCAAAAGCTGCGCATCTGCTTCCGGCAATTCAAATTCATTTATAAATCTTTGAAGTTTTACATCCGGAAGCTCCGGAAGTTCGCTTTTATACTTATTTATTTCATCCTCTGAAATTGTAAGGGTAACCAGATCCGGTTCTCTGAAATACCTGTAATCCGTTGCATCTTCTTTTCCTCTCATACTTTCGGTAATATTCAAATCGGAATTATACCGCCTGGTTTCCTGCTCTATTTCTCCGCCGCTCTCAATAATATCAATTTGTCTGTTAAATTCATATTCCATTGCCTTAGCAATAAAGTTAACAGAGTTCATATTCTTAATTTCAGTCCTTGTACCAAGGGACTTACTTCCTTTTTTTCTGACTGATATATTAACATCACATCTGAGAGAACCTTCCTGCATCTTAACATCTGACACACCTGTATACTTCATTATAAGTCTCAGCTTATCAATATACTCCACAGCTTCATCAATACTTCTTAAATCCGGTTCAGACACAATTTCTATCAGAGGGACTCCACCCCTGTTGTAATCAATAAAAGTATTTCCTCTTTCATGAATAAGTTTACCTGCATCCTCTTCAATGTGTATACGCTCAATATTGATATTTTTACCCGAAGACAGAGTTATGAATCCGTGCCTGCAAATAGGCTTATCATACTGAGATATCTGGTATGCCTTTGGCAGGTCAGGGTATACATAATTCTTACGATCCATTTTGGAAATATTGCTTATTTTGCAGTTTGTGGCAAGCCCTGCTTTAACCGCATACTCAACAACCGCTCTGTTCAGCTTGGGGAGAGTCCCCGGTAATCCTATACATACAGGACAGCAATGGGTGTTAGGTTCTCCTCCAAACTGCGTGGTGCACCGGCAGAATATTTTTGTTTTTGTAGAAAGCTCAACATGGGTTTCCAGTCCTGCTACTAACTCCCAAGTCATATTCTCACGCCCCTTTCGAGTTTTTTATATATCTTTTCTTTCATCTGTTGTTCATATTGATATGCTGCATTTAAAACCTTATAATCCTCAAAGCTGTTCCCTATAAGCTGCATACCCACAGGAAGCCCCTTTGAATCAAAACCGCAGGGAATTGACAGAGCGGGAAGACCTGCAATGTTTGCAGACACCGTACATATATCAGTCAGATAGGTTTCCACCGGATCCCTTGATGTAAAATTCAGTTCAAATGCTGTAGTTGGAACCGTAGGTGCCAGCATAACGTCACATAATCCGAACGCATCCCTGAATGCCTTTACAATTGATCCCCTTAGCTTCTGTGCTTTTTTGTAATAAGCATCGTAGTATCCGGCACTTAATACATATGTTCCAAGCATAATTCTTTTTTTAACTTCTTCCCCAAAGCCCTCGCTTCTTGTCCTGCATATCATATCATCTATATCACTGTAAGACTCAGTCCTGTATCCGTACCGTATTCCGTCATATCTCCCTAAATTTGATGAAGCCTCCGCACATGCAATTATATAATAAACAGGAAGAACATATTTAATTTGAGGCAGACTGAAATATACAATTTCAGCACCTGAATCCTCATAAACCTTTACTGCATTCTCTATGGATTTTTGAATGTCCCCATCTATGCCATCAAAATACTCCCGTGCAATACCTATTCTCATTCCCTTGATGCTTTTGTCTAATTTATCCGATGAGGTAGTTCCTGCTCCCCGGGATGTAGCATCTTTCGGGTCATAAAGAGCTATAGAATCATAAATAATTGCAGCATCCTCCACATCAGAAGCTATGAGACCTACCTGATCAAGGCTGGAGGCATATGCTATCAGTCCATACCTTGATACAGCTCCGTAAGTGGGTTTCATACCAACCAGTCCGCAAAAGCTTGCAGGCTGCCTGACAGAGCCTCCCGTATCAGAACCCAGTCCATAGACCGCAATATTTCCTGATACAGATGAAGCCGCTCCCCCAGAACTTCCTCCTGCCACATGCTTTGTATTATGAGGATTTAATGCACCTCCAAAGCAGGAAGTTTCGCAGGATGACCCCATGGCAAACTCATCCATGTTGGTCTTCCCCAGCAGTACCGCATTCTGCTTTTTTAATACATCCCATACCGTTGCATCATAAATGGGAACAAATCCCTTTAACATGCGAGAACAGCAGGTTGTTTCAATATCTTTTGTAACTATGTTATCCTTTAATGACATGGGAATGCCTTCCAAAGGCATAAGCTTTTCCCCTCTTGATATTCTATCATCTACCTGCTCAGCGGTTCTTAAAGCTTCCTGATCTGTTATCTTTACATATGCATTCAGCAGTTTGTTTTCTTTCTCAATGGCATTTAAATACTTTCGGGTAAGTTCAACACAGGAGAGCTGTTTTGTTCCCAAAAGATTTTGTATATATTTTATATCACTCACAAATTCACCTTCTTAATTAATTTCTTTTATCTGTTTGAAAAATGTTTTTTAATAACAAACATTCCGTTTTCGCCGCCCTCTCTGTTTTTCAGAATATCATCTCTGTTAAATGATTCAACGGTTATGTCTTCATGAAAAGCATTAACTATTCCGGCAATACCATCAAATTCTTCTTCACTATCTTCAACGGCGTTGTTTATTGTATCTGCGAAACAAATTATTTCGGACATATCCCGTGCAAGTCGTTCCGTCTCTTCATCTTTTACCCTCAGTTTTGCAAGTTTTGCTATTTTTACAATATCTTTACCGGTTACCATTTCTTCCTCCTACCGTATTTTTATATGAACATCTCGAAGCTGCTGTTCGGTCACTTCACCGGGAGCATTTGTCATTAAATCCTGGGCACTGCTATTCATAGGGAAGGCAATAACTTCCCTTATGTTTTCCTCACCGGTTAAAAGCATCACTATTCTGTCAATTCCTGGTGCCATACCTGCGTGAGGAGGCGCACCGTACATAAATGCATTGAACAATGCTGCAAACTTCGTCTGCAACTCATCTTTCGTATATCCGGCAATCTCAAATGCCTTAATCATTACCTCAAGATCATGATTTCTTACCGCTCCCGATGAAAGCTCCACTCCATTACATACAATATCATACTGCCATGCCAAAATGTCAAGAGGATCCTTTCCAATTAATGCCTCAATACCTCCCTGAGGCATTGAAAACGGGTTATGAGTAAATACTGTTTTTCCCGTATCTTCATCCTCCTCAAACATGGGAAAATCAACTATGAAGCACATTTCAAACCTGTCTTCGTCAATTAAGCCCAGCCTTTTTGCAAGCTCAGTTCTTATCTGACCTGCCAGCTCAGGAGCGTACTCCTCATCGTCTGCTATAAAGAACAACACGCATCCCGGCTCTAAGCCTGCACGTTGTTTAAGCACATTTCTGTCTTCACATGTAAGGAACTTGTCAATTGGTCCATGATAGTTCATTTCATCATCAACCTTAATATACCCAAGACCTTTCATTCCTATTTTCATTGCAAACTCCAGCATTTTCTCAAAGAAGCCTTTTGGCTGCGATGCACAGTCCAAAACATTAATGGCTCTGACCGTTTTTTTCCTAAAAGGCAGAAAATCCGTTTCTACGAACAAATCGCTGATATCTATTATCCTTAGAGGGTTTCTTAAATCAGGTTTGTCGGTTCCGTATTCGAGCATTGCCCGGCTGTAAGGAATTCTGATAAATGGAGGCCTTGAAATCTGTTTATCTGAAAAATTAACGAACGTATCGTATAAAACTTCTTCCGCAACTGAAAAAACATCCTCTTGTGTTGCAAATGCCATTTCAAAATCCAGCTGATAAAATTCTCCCGGTGAACGGTCTGCACGCGCATCCTCGTCCCTGAAGCATGGTGCTATCTGAAAATATCTGTCAAATCCTGATACCATCAACAGTTGTTTAAACATCTGCGGCGCCTGAGGAAGGGCATAAAATTTGCCGGGGTGTTTTCTGCTGGGAACTATATAGTCTCTTGCTCCCTCAGGTGATGAGGCTGTCAATATGGGAGTATGAATTTCCAAAAAACCAAGCTCGGTCATTTTTCTTCTTAAATGAGAAATTACCTGTGAACGCATAACAATATTATTATGAACTTCCCTGTTCCTTAAATCCAGGTATCTGTACTTCAATCTAAGGTCTTCCCTAATACCTTTTGATGAAGTGATTTCAAAGGGAAGAGATGCTCTTGTTTTTCCAAGCACTTTTACGTTAAATGCTTCAACCTCAACAGTTCCGGTTTCTATTTTTTCGTTAATTGTATCTTCATCTCTTTTTACAACTTTCCCTGAAACTGAAACCGTACTTTCTTTTGTTATCCCTTCAATAAGAGATTCATTTTCCACAACTATCTGAGTTATACCGTAATGATCTCTTAAATCAAGGAATTTAACTCCTCCGTGGTCTCTCACATTTTCAAGCCATCCGGCAACTCTTACTTCTTTTCCAATATCACTTTCTCTTAATTCCCCGCAAGTATGGGTGCGGTACTCGTTTGCTCTAATCATAAAATCAATCCTTTCATATAATACGCAGTTGAGCTTCACCAATGTATTTGCTCCCTTTCGGTCGCATACATTGGGAGTTCGTTGCGGTTGACCTACCAACCATTTTTCAGAAAAAAGACTCTGAAAAATGGGGTTAGGGCATACACAGTCTCCACTCACCAATGTATTTGCTCCCTTTCGGTCGCATACATTGGGAGTTCGTTGCGGTTGACCTACCAACCATTTTTCAGAAAAAAGACTCTGAAAAATGGGGTTAGGGCATACACAGTCTCCACTCACCAATGTATTTGCTCCCTTTCGGTCGCATACATTGGGAGTTCGTTGCGGTTGACCTACCAACCATTTTTCAGAAAAAAGACTCTGAAAAATGGGGTTAGGGCATACAAAAACTCCTCCATCCCTGGAAAAGGGACGAAGGAGTTTAATTCGCGGTACCACCCTAATTAGCATATACTTACATACAGGCTCACTCAAAAGACACAATCATGTCTTTGCCGCTTTATCGCTCGGTTGCGTCTGAGCCTACTCTTGCACTTTTTGCATTTGCAATTTGGGTCAAAAGCTCAAGGATGTTCTTCGTTTAAAACCATTGTAATAGACTCTCACCACCGCTATCTCTCTGTAACATAAAATCTTAAAGTACTCTTCCCATCATCGCTGTTTATTGTTTTAAATAATTATATTTGTTTTTTAAAATTTGTCAACAGCTTTTTACTGTTTATTTATAACAATTTCTTAATAACATTACTATTTTTAGAAAATTCTTTATTGTACAGTACTGATTTCACCGTAATCAATAATTATATCGGGGACTTGGTTTTATTATTATAAGCTTATATTAAGCTGTAGTTTTATGCTAAGATATCATTTCTAAAAATGCTTCTAATCTTGTTTGAATTTGACCGCTGTCCGATGAAGAAAAATCAGTGTCAATACGAATATACGGAATATTAAGCTCATCTTTTATAAATCTTTCCGTTGTATGAGCTTCAATGGCAAATGTGTGACAGGCAAAAAGAACCATTTCAATAACGCCGTCTACTTTGTATTCCTCAATTACCGCTTTCATATCTTTCAGCCTCCCATTATTGGGAGTCATAACAGAACAGTTAATTTTCAGATATTTTTCCGCCAAAGCTTCATAAGGATCTTTGGTTTCATCTACGGGAATACGCTGGGTTCTCGGACCGGCACAGCTATCTAACACGACAATATCTGCACCTAAATCCTCAACTTTTTTTATGATTTTTTCACGTACTCCAGTATGAGGACATCCGGTCAGCATAAGCCTTGGCCTGGGTTTTTTATCTGAATCCTGAGGTTTGTAATCAGATAAAAACTCACGGGTCTTTGATTCTAAATATTCAACAATATCATCATCTGTGAAGTGAAAATCCGTTGCTTCAATAACAGTGCTCAGCTCATAGCCCGATATGGGTGACGGAACTAACTTTGTTACCTCATAGGCATTTAAAATTGCCCTGCGTATTCTGTTTCTCTCAACAATAGCTTCATGAAGCTTTTCCTCTGTAATTTCGGTATTGAAGAAATCTCCTATATATTTCGCCGTCTGTCTGATTTGTTCAGTCCATTCCTGAAGAGCAAGAGGACCATTCTGACCCTGGGGCAGGTGCATCACGTGTACAGGCTTTATTTCATTTAGCAATTCATACATTTTCTTTTTCCCATCACAAGTCGTCTCAGCTAAAATCATATCGGAAAAATAAAAATACGGACACCTGTCTGTTGCTGCAAGCCCATAGCTTGATTTTATCAACGGACATAATGTTTTTGGAAGTACCGCTTCTGCCTCCGGAATTCCCAGCTCGCTGTTGCCGCATAAGCTGACAGATACAGCCCCTGCTGCCATTATGAGTTCAACAGGAGTATAGGTACAAAACGTGCCTACAACTTTTTTACCTTTTTCTTTCTCTTCCATTAACGCTATAAATCCTTTTTTTCGTTTTTCATCAAATGTTTCAAAATTCTCAGGAAGCTTAACCATTATATGCACCTTCTTTAAATATTAAAGTATCAGTTACTATTTGTTGCCTTCTATTTCAACACCTTTAAGCAGAGGATTCCAGATAACAGCCAAAGTTTTTTCTGTATCAAGACTTGCATCAATTAAACCAAAGCTTTTGTAGTCATTTATTATGTTTGTTAAAGTTTTTTCTGTATCCTCATCCGAAATCTTAAAGTTATAGGATTCCATCATTCTTACAGACTGGTCAAAATCTCCTGTGGCCCAGTCATTATCAAATAAAACCTGTGTAGCTTCAGCTTTGTTTTCTTCGATCCAGTATGCTGCCTGCTTAATGGCAAGAGTAATTTTTTTAGCTGTAATCGGATTTTCTTTTACAAACTCCTTATTTAGTGCGTGTATACAGCAAGGTTCATTTTTGAAATCTTCATCCCATGTAAGGGAGCGAATGGCTTTCAGCGTTCCGTCCTTAACAAATTTTTCTGCAAACTGGTCTGTAAGAATTCCTCCCTGTATTTCTCCATTCTGCATTGCCAGAACAACGGCACTGGTTTCAACAGGTTTAAAGTTCACTGTGTTCGGGTCAATATCGTCATGATTGAAAAACCTTAACGCTATGTTATGGTCTGAGCCTCCGATTCCGTTGGGAATAGCCACTGTATTATTTACAAGATCACTTGTGGAGTTTATATCCGAATCATTAAGAACATATAAAGATTTACACCCAGTATGTGCTCCTGTTGTAAATACAGCATTTACTCCATTTACTGCAGGAACTAAAAACTCTGCAATATGGGTTGTATATACCTGAACCTGATTTGTGCCTAAGGAATCAATTCCTGACTGCACTTTGACAATTTCCGCTTTTATACCATTTTGCTCATAGAATCCTTTTACAAGTGCAACCGCCGGCGATGATGTACAAAGCCCGCCATTATATCCGATTTTTATTGTCTGACCATATGCAGGCTCTAATTTCCATGCTTCTTCTTCAGATAATTCTGACTGCTGCTGAGTATCAGGCTCTGCGGCAGCACCGTCTCCTGCTGGAGCACCGGCTTGTCCGCTCTGTGCACAACCTGTCAATAGTGCAAATATGCATATAATTGATGTTAATAAAGTTACAAATTTTTTCATTTATTTTTCTCCTCTTTTTTCATGCTTCTTTTTTTCCAAAGTCTAACATACCCAGTATTTCCCTCCGATAAGACACAAAATTATCACTTAGTCTGTTTCTTGGATATTCTAAATTAATGTCTATACATTCTCGAATTCTTCCCGGACGTGGTGCCATCACTATTACCCTGTTGCTCATGTATATGGCCTCATCCACATCATGAGTGACCATTACAGTAATCTGACTGTTTTCTCTCCACATGTTTAACAGTTCGTCCTGCATATTCATCCTTGTAAATGCGTCCAATGCCCCCAAAGGCTCGTCCAGCAAGCAAACCCGCGGTTTATTTATCATTGTCCTTATTAACGAAACACGCTGTGCCATACCTCCGGATAACTGATGAGGATATGAATCCTTAAATTCATCTAACCCAACCTTCGAAATAAGCCGGTCAACCTCGTCCTTTTCATCATTATATTTCTTCTGAACCTTTAAACTGTATGCTACATTTTCCCTGACCGTAAGCCATGGAAACAATGTGGGCTTTTGAAATACCATCCCTCTGTCAGGGTTAGCTCCCTCAACCTTTTCTTTATCAAGCTTAATCTCACCTGTGGTAGGATAAATAAGCCCTGCAATCAGCCTTAATAATGTGGATTTTCCACATCCGCTGGGTCCTACCACACTGACAAATTCACCCTGCCTCACCGTTAAATTAATACTGTCCAGGGCATGAGTAATTGCATCAGCATCTGTTCTTGCAAAGCTCTTAGATACATTATCAAGAACTAAAATACTTTCTGTCATTATTGAACAACTCCCTCCTGCCATTTAAGTATGTGTTTTTTTACTATAGCCAAAACCTTATTGACTACAATAAATATTAAACAAATCAGTATTATGGCACCATACATCTTGCTGAATTCTGCCCATGATTTCTGCCAATTTATATACCAGCCGAGACCTGATTCAACTCCTAACATTTCTGCAACCATTAAAGATGTACATGCTGAACTCATTCCCTGTGTAAGCCCCTGAAGTATGTTAGGCATTGCATATGGAATTGCAATACCAAAAATAAGCTGCCTCGAGGTTGCACCAAGTGTCTTTGCAGCATCAAAATAATCAGCCTCAACACTGCTTATTCCTGTAATAGTTGCAATAGTAACTGAAAACCATACTCCCAAGGCAATAATAAACACAGCTCCTTTAAACAACGAAGCCATAATTACCATTACAATAGGAATCCAGGTAGTTGACGGAATCGGACCTAAAAGCTTAATAAAGGGTGATACCCAGTAATTGATTTTCTTGCTGTACCCACAGGCAATCCCAGTGATTAATCCAAGTATTGCTCCGGAAAAATAGCCTGTAAATAAAAGAATTAATGAATTTTTAGCACAGTCTGACAGGTATCTCCAATCAGAAATCATAGCATTTAGCACGCGGTCTGCCCACGGAAAATACGGTAGCATCAGAGTTCCTGTTTTTAATGTTAAAAAATCATAAACTGTCAGCAAAATAAAAACAAAAGAGTAAAAAGGTGCTTTATACCTTAATTTATTAAAAACCGTTTTACTTTTAAATGACACAATAAATGCTGCCAAAAATAATGAAATTATAATACCTATAAATACACCATAAACATTTGTATTTGTATTAATCTCATAATTTGGCAGCAGATAATACTCCAGCAGGCAAAATGCACCTGCTAAAACAGGTAAAAAACAGACAACATAATCGACTAAAATGTCTGCCTTTGTTTTTGGAGCTCTTTCCATCTCCATCAATTCCTGCTTTGTTAAAATTTGAAGCTCCATAAAAAGTTCCTCCTTTCCTAAAACATTGCTCCCTTGACTAACCCTTCCTATTATAATGTACTCGACTATATTTTAACAAATAGAAGTTTTTTATTGATATCTCTGACTCCATAATTTTTTATAATATCAAACGCTTCACCGTGCGAATATTATTACATCTTACAGAATTTACATTGTTATATAAAAAACATTTGATAATCATAAAAAACAAAGTATAAATAATTGGATGTTATAATGGAACAACATTCAGGAAAAAAACTTTCATTGTTTGAATTTGATAATTTAATAATTAAAGATGAAAACAAATATGAACTGATTGATGTAATTGTTTTAATGTCTCCAAGGAGTACTATCAAACATCAGGAAATTATGGGCACTGCTACCACCATATTGGGAAATCAGTAAATTTTGGGGTTGACTTATGACTTATAAAATTTACATCGAAAAGAAAGCGTTAAAATTCGTCCAGGTTGTGTTCCACATACTTCATATTATTATCCTTATCCTTAAAAATCAGCAGCTTTTTTGTTCTGTCATAAAGCAGAACATCCATATATTCATATTCTTCGGTATCTATGGTATAAAACAGTGCAATTAAATCTCCGTCCTGGGGAGTAATGGGGTGTTTATTAAAAAATTTGTGGTAAAACTCCCTTTCTTCTTCAGTTGGATTGTAATTCTGCGGAAACAGCATTGCATCGAACAGAAGCCCGGCGTTACTCACGTCTCTGAAATTACTGTCTTCTCCAACATAATTCACATCATACCACTGGGCAGAAAAATACTTTCTTTTTGATTTATCAAAATCTCTGAATTCTTTCATGGTTCCCGACAACTTGCTTAAAAGAGACTCTGAATTATACTTGACTGTATGTATACCAACACGTCGCTCATGTGCAAAATCTTTCTCTACCCATACTAATCTGCCGGTATATCTTTTATTATTTAAGTAATCAACCCACACTCTGTATTCCAAATCAGAATATGGCTCATTAATTTTTTGACTCCTCAAATTTTGTACCTCTTCATAAATTGTGTTCATGTAAGAACTGCTTTCCTTAAGCAGCAGGCTACGACTTTGACCGCTGCTGCCATATTCATTTCCTACCATCAACGAATCATTAGAAAAAATATGAATTTCCGTCGGAAGAAATTTGTTTTTACCGTCCAGACTCTCTATTGGTTTGCTTAGCTGATGATATAAATAACTGCTGTGAAGAAAGAACATTACATTAAGTACGGCTATTGCAATAACAGTAGTTATCACGGTTTTCTTCAAAGTACGGATGCTTTTCTTATTATATACAGAGTATATGGCAAATCCAAGGAGCCCTCCTGCTGCTGCACAAATAAGGTCTGGATAAAACCCGGGTAAAAAAATATCCGGTACAACAGGGCTGAAAGACAGCATAACTCTGTATAACAGGTTTTCCAAACGTCCTTTAAGCACCAGCCCTGCTAAAACTCCTGCTATTACTGCAAATATCCAGTCTATGTTTAACATTTTTACATATGCTTTTAATCTTTCCATGTCTTCCTCCCTTATTCTTTTATATTTATGCAGGTGTCTACAAAATTCTGAGGCACTTCGTAAACATCTCCGTTGTCAAGATAGAGCAGGTTATTTTGTACGTCAAGCATTGCCTTTACTTCAAAATGCCATTTCCCCAAAATAGTTACAGGCATCATATTGCTGTAGTCCCCTCCTGCTAAATTCACATCTGTTTTTTTGCTTTTATTTAACCCGTTCACAAGGTTTTCAAATTCCCTGCCGTACCTGTCATGGTATACTCCTGTTGAGCCGTCATATACTGTACCGTTTGAAGAAGTAGATATCATAAAGCCTGAAATATCTTCAAACTGGTAGGATGCATCCGATACATAATGATATGTTCCAAATAAAAGTCCCACACACAAAATCGCTGCAACAACCCACTTTGATATAAAAACAATGAATTTTTTCAGGGTAAGTATATTTTTATCTCCTGTTATATAGCCTATGCCGCCGTAAATACAGCCTCCTATAATGCATGGCAGCACCCGCTCGGCAACGGCATTAAGTATCCAGAATTTTAAAAATATACTGCTATGCATGTAACCCATATATCCCATATAGTCGTATGAAAATATGTTTATAACCTCAGGGCGTATATACAGCATTACCATCTCCATTATTTTGTAGGGAACTGATAATAATAGTTTGAGAATAAAAATATTCTGCTCTGTGTATCTATAGGAAAAAAAGCCCATAACCATGCCTATTATACTGAAGATAAGTATCCTCTTCGCCTCTTTTTTCTTTTCAAGAACCTTCTTCAACAGGTTTGTATTTTCATCTATCGCAGTTTCCTTTGGCAGTTCAATACTTTGCGTAGTGGTATCCAAAAGCTTCCTGCATTCCTCGCAATTTGAAATATGCTCCTCAACCTCAACAATTTTTGCAAAATTATCACAATACCACTGGGTCTTTTCTTTAAATTCACATGACATTATCGCTTCCTCCCAACTCTGAATATATTTGTTTGAATTTCTGCCTTGCACGAAACAACGTAATTTTTACATTTGAAAGGGTGAAATCCATGACTTTGGCTATTTCATCATAAGACAGCCCCTCCTGGTCTCTTAAAATTATAATCGTTCTGTAATTTTCGGGCAAACCCCTTAACGCCTCAATTATTAATCGTCCCTTATCCCTGTTTATGGCATGCTGTTCAGGATCCTGTGTGTAATCCATAATTGTTACCTCCTCAACAGGAAGCAAATCCGAATTGTTCTTTCTCACATAATTTATGTACGTGTTGCGGGCAATTTTTAAAATCCAGGTTTTTAAGCTGCTTTCTCCTTTAAAATGTTTAATTCCGGAATAAACTTTTAAGAACACATCCTGAGAAATATCTTCGGCAAGAAAATGATCATATGTTAAATGATACAGGTATGTATAAACTGTGTTTTTATAATTTTCATATACAATTTCAAACTCTTCCTTCAACTTTCCATCATCCTCCGCCCTGAAAATAGTCTCTAACCTATAGACAATAATAACACATAAAGGTTACAGTTTATTTTAAAATTATTAAAAAAAGCACATAAAAAAGCGATACTGAAATTGATATAGCAATCCCACGTATCGCCTATAAATTTTTAATGATTATCTGCTGTTGCTGAATACAAGTTCCTTATCGTCTGTGCTTACTTTAATGGTGTCAGATTTTTGTATCGTTCCCTTTAACAGTTCTTCGGACAATCGGTCTTCGATTTTCCTTCTTATTTCTCTTTGAAGAGGTCTTGCTCCGAACAATGGGTCAAATCCTTCTTCAGCCAGCATTTCCTTGGCCTTGTCATCCACCTGTATTTTAATATCCATCTGTTCAAGACGTTTAGACAAATTATTAATCATAAGTGAAACAATACTTTTAATATTTTCCTTATTCAGAGAGTGGAATACAATTATTTCATCTATACGGTTAAGGAACTCCGGTCTGAAAGTTTTCTTTAATTCATCCAGTACATTTTCTTTCATTTTAGCATATTCATCTTTTTCTTCATCCGTTGCGCTTGAAGAAAACCCTAAGGTTCTCTGCTTCTTGATGGTGTTGGCACCAACATTGGATGTCATGATTATAACTGTGTTTTTAAAGTCTACTGTTCTTCCCTTTGCATCTGTAAGACGTCCGTCATCAAGTATTTGAAGCAATATGTTAAATACATCAGGATGAGCTTTCTCTATTTCATCAAACAATACAACAGAATATGGCTTTCTTCTTATTTTTTCTGTTAATTGTCCGCCTTCATCATATCCCACATATCCGGGAGGTGAACCAACCAGTTTGGAAACCGAATGTTTCTCCATGTATTCGGACATATCCACCCTTATCATGGCATTCTCATCACCGAACATAGCCTCTGCCAATGCCTTTGAAAGCTCCGTCTTTCCAACCCCTGTAGGTCCAAGGAATATAAATGAACCAATTGGCTTCTTAGGGTCTTTAAGCCCGACCCTTGACCTTCTTATGGCTTTTGACAAAGCCTCTACAGCCTGTTCCTGACCGATTACTCTCTTGTGTAGTATCTCTTCCATATTCAGAAGCCTTTCCGACTCGTCACCCTGAAGCTTTTTCACAGGTATTCCGGTCCATTGAGAAACTACATCTGCTATTTCCTCATATCCGATCTTTGAATCTTTTGAATTTTTGGTTGCCCATAGTTTTTTCTTCTTTTCAAGCTCTTCTGTCAAACTTTTTTCTTCATCTCTGAAGGAAGCAGCTTTTTCAAAATCCTGGTTGTTAATTGCAGTCTTCTTTTCAGTCTTGATTTCATCTATTCTTTCTTCGATTTCCTTTAATCCCTTTGGAGCTGTTGAAGATTTTAGCCTTGTTCTTGATGCGGCTTCATCTATTAAATCAATTGCCTTATCAGGAAGAAATCTGTCTGAAATATATCTGTGTGAAAGATTTGCTGCAGCATCAATGGCTTCATCTGTTATAGCAACCTTGTGGTGGGCTTCATATTTATCTCTCAGACCCTTCAGAATTTTAATTGTATCTTCCACACTTGGTTCTTCCACTGTAACCGGCTGGAATCTTCTTTCCAGGGCAGCATCTTTTTCAATGTGCTTTTTGTATTCATCAATTGTTGTGGCACCAACAACCTGCAGCTCCCCTCTTGCCAGTGTAGGTTTCAGTATATTGGAAGCGTCTATGGCACCTTCTGCTGCACCTGCACCAATTATTGTGTGCAGCTCATCTATAAACAATATTATATTCCCGTCGGATTTAATTTCATCAATAGCATTTTTAAGTCTTTCCTCAAATTCTCCTCTGTACTTGGCGCCGGCAACCATTCCCGCCATATCAAGAGTAACGACTCTCTTCCCCCTCAGGGTTTCAGGAACATTCCCTTTGACTATTTCCTGCGCAAGTCCCTCTGCAATGGCAGTCTTACCAACACCTGGTTCACCTATGAGGCATGGATTGTTTTTAGTCCTTCTGGACAGTATCTGTATTACCCTTTCAATAACATCTTCTCTGCCGATTACAGGATCTAATTTACCTTCCTTTGCTCTTTGATTCAGATCTGTACCGTATTTATCTATTGTCTTAGTTCCGGCACTGGACTGCTGTGCATCACCGCCTCCAAAATTGGGAGTATCTCCGGCTTCACCACTATTTTGATGTATTGCCTCAATCACTTCATTGCGCAGTTCTTTTAAGTTTGTAACAGATTTAATAATTTGTGCTCCTATTCCTTCTCCTTCATCTATTAATGCAAGCAGTATATGCTCTGTTCCAATATAAGGCAATCCCATCTGCACCGAATACTGACGGGCAAGTTCTACTATATACTTGCTTCTTGGGCTTATTGCAATAAACTCCGGCATTTCTTCTCCAATGCCCGTAGAATTTTTTATAATTTCCCTGACTGTATCCACATCTATTTTATTTCTAAGTATTTTCCCTGCAATTCCTTCCTGTTCAAGCATCAATCCTAAAAGAATATGCTCCGTACCAAGGACATTTTGCCTGAACCTTTTAACTTCCTCCTGTGCCAAATCTAATGACATTTTGGCTGAATTATTGAATCCACTTACCATTTATTTCATCTCCCTTATTTTATATTGTTGTGAGTCTGATTGTTTAATAATTCTCCCTTAATAATTTCAACTCTTCTTTTATCCCGTTCTATTGGAAGCATTTCCTTGCCTGTCGTATACAGCAGGTTACCCGGCTGTATTTTAGTCATCAATTCATACAAATCGATATTCCCCGCAAAATCTATTATTTTCATTTCCTTCCCTAGTTTAATCAGTGATATAAGCTTCATTGCCTCCTCAGTTGTCATTTTTTTTGCATTTGTCAAAAGACCGTATGCTCTGTAAACTTCATCCTCAAGTTCGTCTGAATTATTATTTTTCAGATATTCTCTGGTTTTTTCTTCCTTGTCTGCAATTTGCTTAACTATCTGTGTAATCTTATCAATCAGAGTTTCTTCAGATACTCCAAGAGTTCCCTGATTTGAAATTTGGTACAGATGTCCCATAGATTTAGTTCCTTCACCATATACTCCCCTTACCGCAACGCCTAACTGTGAAACTCCATAAAGCAGCTTATCAGTCTGATTTGTTATGGATAATGCCGGCAGGTGAATCATTACTGACGCTCTCATTCCTGTGCCTATATTTGTAGGACAGGATGTTACATATCCTAAGTCTCTATCAAAGGCATAATCAACTGATTCTTCAATTACATCATCTATCTTATTTCCTAAATCCCAACATTCATTAAGAGCAAGACCACTCTCAAGTGTTTGAATCCTCACATGATCCTCTTCATTAAGCATGATGGAAACCTTCCTGTCCGGACTTAAAAGCACTGCACCCTCTGACTTGTTTTCCGCCAGATCCGGGCTTATAAGATGATTCTCCATTAATGAATTTTTCTCAACATCAGACAAATCTTTCATATTTTTTAACTCGTAATTTAGATTTGTTCTGTCGATGGCATCATTTACTTCCTGTACAACCTTCTGACCTTCTTCACGGTTCATCTTAACAGGAAATCTGTAATTTTTTAGATTTCTTGCAAGCCTTATTCTGCTTGTTATTACTATACCCATATTTTCCATGCTCACACCACCTTATTTATTGTTTTCCATTTCACGAATTTTATCTCTAATCTTTGCAGCTTTCTCGTATTCTTCCTTTTCTATTGACTGCTGCAACTGGAACTTAAGTTTTTCAATATCCTTTTTAACCTTAAAGCTTCCTCCTGCTCTTTTAGGAATTTTGCCAGTGTGGGAATCATATCCCTGAATACTGTTTATAACAGGCATAAGCCTTTCTTTAAATGTGTCAATGCATTCACCACATCCAAATTTTCCTGTACTCCTGAACTCATCATATGTCATTCCACACTTTGAACAGCCTTTAACAGGAGTATAGGCGGATGTGCTGAAAGCATTATTCAACATTGCTGAAAACAAACTTTCCATTGAGAATCCGGCATTAAATGATGCCTGATGCTTCTTTGCACATTCTTCACAAAGATGACTTTCCGTTTTCTTCCCATTTATAATTTGTGTTACATGAACCTTAGCTTCATTTTTACCACATTCACTGCATAACATAAAAATAACCTCCTTTATTAATCAGCATCTACTGACGCTAAAATCATTTCTTTTAATAAATTCGCACGAATAATATTTCTATAGTCATAAGAAATATTATTTAGCGACCTGTCACTCAGCACACTTTGCATAATTTTCATTTCTCTTTGTGATATTACCCCTCTGTCTTCAAGAGCAAACAGCAAATCTGATGATTTATTGAGAGTAATACTTTCTCCAATACTTTCATTCAATATTCTTTCCAGTTCACCCTCCATTGAAGAGTGCACCTTGAAAATTCTGATGTATCCTCCGCCACCTCTTCTGCTCTCAACTATATAACCTCTGTCATTATTAAAACGGGTTGAAAGCACATAATTTATTTGGGAAGGGGAACAATCAAACTGCTGCGCAAGAATATTTCTTTGAATTTCCACTGCACTGTAGTTGTTGGCTTCAAGCAATTCCTTTATAAAATTCTCAATTATATCACTTAAGTTACTGGACATTATTTCACATCCTTTGTTTGACTTTAACTTTGACTTTCTTTGACCTTAATCTAATTATAACATTGAATTGCAAATTATCAATATTTATTTTTTTATATTTCCATTTATTTATTCATAAAATAAACAAATTAATTCTAAGATTCTTTAATTATCTGCTTTTTTCTTGATTTTTCTCTGCTAAACAAAAAAGACGAACTTATTCGTCTTTTTTGAACAGGCTTTGCATATTACAAAAATAACTCTTCCAATTTTTCTTTATTTGCTTCGTTTGTCAATACCAATATTTCATCATCAACTAAAATCTGGGTATCCCCATTTGGTATAAACAGTGTCTCATCACGGATAACAGATATTAATACTGAATCTTTTGGCACGGACAACTCTTTGACAGTCTTATTAGCTACCACGGCATCTTGTTGAACCTTCATCTGAACAATTGAATATTTATCGCGATTCAATTTGAAAATAGTCAGCATATCATTTAAATTCATTCTTTCAACTACAAAATGTGCCATTATGTCTGCTTGGTTGACTCCTACGTCCACACCCATCCCACTGTTAAAGAGCCATTTATTTTTTGGATTGTTTACTCTTGCAACAACACGCTGAACTCCAAATTCCATTTTTGACAATGTGGAAACAACCAGGTTAACCTCATCAGCACCAGTTACCGCCGCAACAACATCAGCAGAAGATATTCCTGCTCTTTCCAACATTTTAGGATCTGTACCGCTGCCATATAACAGCATGTTGGCAGGAAATTCATTTTGTATTTTTGTAAAAACTGTTTCACGATTTTCTATAAGACAAAACTCATGTCCGCCGGATAATAATAAAGAAGCCATGTAAGACCCCACTTGTCCTCCCCCAACTATTACAACTTTCATTTTCTTCCTCCCTACATTATACCAAGCATAGATTTAAATTTGTCTATTGCTGATATGATAACAGAAATATAAATTATATCATCTGTTTCAAATATAGTACCTGTTGTAGGAATGAACGTCTTGTTGCCCCGTCTCAAGGCAACAACTTGAATTTCTCCCACAACTGTAATCTCATTTACCATATGTCCGATCAATAGTGGCGGAACCTCAATCCTGACAAGGTTAACACTTCCATTTCCCATTTCATAGACACTGTCCAATTGGTTGTAAGTCAGCATTTCTGTCGCTCTTTCTATTCCCCATGAGGTTGTTGAAATTGTTTGTATTCCCAATCTGTGGTATATATCTGCCTTCATAGGTTCATACAGCCTTGCAACAACTCTGGGAACACGGTAAATATTCTTTGCTATTCTGGCAACAACTACATTAACTTCATCACTTGAAGTGCATGAAACCAAGGCATCAGCCTGATCTATTTTCGCATCCTTAAGTACATCTCTGTCAAATCCCACACCAACAACCTTGTCTCCAGAAAAATTTTGCCCTATTGATTCAAATGATTCAGGATCTAAGTCTATAACAGTTACATTATGACCTTTTTTAGTAAGATTAAGGGACAAACCTGCCCCCATTCTTCCGCAACCTATTACAATAATTTTCATTCTAAACACCTCCTATTTTTATTATTTTTTGCGAATCCATAACTTTCTAACTTCTTCGATAAACAATATAACGGGTGGCCACACACACAGCAACATCCAATCTGATTTATCCAACGGAGCAGTATGGAATATTGACTGCAGTGACGGCAGATAAACAATGGTGATTATTAATATAACTTCAAATATAACGCCTAAATTTATCTGCTTATTGCTGAACAGACCAACTTTAAACAAAGACTGTTTTTCTGTACGACAGTTAAAAACTGCACCTATCTGGCAAAACACTATTGAAGCCAGGGTCATTGTCGTAGCCTTAACATATACAGTATCCATTTCTCCTGCAAAAGGCACAGCCGGCCAGCCGTTTTCCATATTTATAAAGAAATATGAAAATACCGAGGCTACAGATCCTAATAATCCGTACCATAAAAAAGCTTTGAGCAATAATTTTTTATTTAACAGCGGTTCGTTTTGGCTTCTGGGCGGCTTATTCATTATATCTCTTTCGGGCTTTTCAGTACCCAGTCCCAATGCAGGAAGCATATCCGTACCCAAGTCTATTGTAAGAATCTGCATTACTGTAAGCGGAAGAGGTATCGCTCCTTTTGAAAACAAAAATAATGCAGATGGCACCGCTTCCGGCATATTCGAATTTAATATATAAAGAAGGAATTTTTGTATATTGCTGTAAACTGCTCTTCCTTCTTCAATAGCATGAACGATTGAAGCAAAATTATCATCCATTAATATCATATCCGCAGATTCTTTAGCTACGTCAGTGCCTGCAATACCCATTGCCACACCTATGTCAGCCTTTTTAAGGGCAGGTGAATCATTTACTCCATCCCCTGTGACAGCAACTATTTCTCCCATTTCCTGCAAGTTGGTAACAACTCTCAGCTTTTGCTCGGGTGCCACACGTGCAAATATAACTTCATCTTTTAAATATCCCTTTAATTTATCGTCTGAAATTTTCTCTAATTCTATACCGGACATTACCCGTGGATGTGAACCTCTGACAATACCGATTCGTTTTGCAATGCTTTCCGCAGTTAAGCCATAGTCACCCGTAATCATTATTATTCTAATACCTGCATTCCGGCACTGTTCAACAGCCGATGCAACTTCAGGTCTCGGCGGGTCAGCCATAACTATAAGTCCAGCAAATACAAGGTTTTGTTCTATAATTTCCGGAGTATAGGAGCTCATTGCGGCTGGAATATTATCTTCCTCACGTATTAGTCTGTAAGAAACAGCCAAAACACGTAAGCCCTCACGGGCATATTTATCGTTGATATCCATAACCTCTTTTTTCTGGATGCTGCTCATAGGAACAGCTTTCCCATCAATGTGTATGAATTCGCTTAATTCAATAACTTCCTTCGGAGCACCTTTGACATAAGCAATACACCTCGCCCCATCAATGGGCTTCTCTAATTGGTGTATTGTAGTCATTCTTTTTCGTCTCGATTCAAAGGGAAGTTCTTTCAGCCTTGGGCTTAATTCCATTTGCCTGTGAACATCTATACCGGCTTTTGCTGCAACAACTCCAAGGCAGGCTTCTGTTGGGTCGCCCAGGACTGTGTAATTGGCAGATTCCTCATTTGGAGGAATTAACTTTGCATTGCTGCACAGAGAAGCTCCAGTAAGCAATAAATTTAAGTCCATATCATCCTGGGCAAAAACCTTCTTACCTTTTAATACAATATTACCTTCCATACCGTAGCCGACACCTGTCACATCAAACTCCCTGCCTGCCATCCACAGATGGTTTACAGTCATTTCATTTTGAGTCAATGTGCCTGTTTTATTTGTACAGATAACGGTAGTACTTCCCAAAGTTTCAACGCTTGAAAGCTTTTTAACCAGTGCATTCCTTTTCGACATACGTTGCACTGCCATGGCAAGTGATAATGTTACTGTGGGAAGCAGACCTTCAGGTATAAATGCAACAACCATCCCCAGCGCAAAAATAAATGATGATGCTAAAGGTTCTTTAACTAAGTAGAATGAAGCTGCAAAAAATAAAACTCCAAATAATATGGCTATTAATGAAACCTGTTTTGTTAAACGATCCAATTCTTTTTGCAGAGGGCTTGGGGATTCCTCCATATTCTGAGTCAAATTTGCTATTTTACCAAACTCGGTATTCATACCGATATCAGTTACAATAGCTTTAGCGTTACCTTCTGAAACACTTGTTCCCGCAAAAATTAAATTTGGTATTTCAGCTTTAGTCAAGTCATCTTTTAATACAGCATCCTTTGTTTTCCTTACAGGGTTGGATTCTCCTGTCAAGGTTGACTGGTTCACCTGCAAGTCACTTGATTCAATTAAACGTGCATCTGCAGAAATTCTGTCCCCTTCTTCTAAAAGCATTATATCACCAATAACCAAATCTTCAGCAAGTATTTTTTGCTCTTTACCACTGCGTATAACCCGTGCATATGACGGTAGCATGCTCCTTAATGCTTCTGTTGCCTTTCCTGCACGATGCTCCTGCCAAAAACTAAAAACACCGTTAATAATATTAACAAGCCATATTGCAATTGCTAATTGGAGCATATCTGCAAAATAGGCCATAATTCCACCAATCCATAGTAAAATTGCCATCAGACTTGAAAAATTTTTAAGAAAAAATAATTAACACAGATTCTTTTTTCTTTTCATCAATAAGATTTTTACCTTGGATTTTTTGCTTTTCCTCTGCCTGTTGTTGCGTTAATCCATCGGGAGTGGATTTAAGCACCTCATATATTTTATCTATAGGAAATTTGTATATATATTCTTTTGTATTCAATGTTTGATTCATTTCCTCATTCGTCATAATTGCATCCTTCCTTCTAAATAACGTGAATAACTGTTACATCCCTGTAAGATAACAAGTATTATAAGCTGATATTTCACAATATGCAATATGATTTTTGCATCTTTATACAATCTTAATGCTACTAAGAAAAGAAGTAATACAAAATTCCGCCTATTTCAACATCCCATGCAGAGAGCTTCCCTGAATCTTTATATAAAATTTATACCATTACTTATTTCCGCAAAACTTAACCAAACAGTTATAACAAAAAACACCCTTATCACTTGATATGACCCTTGTCTACTTGACAAGGGTCATATCACTTTTAAAAGGTGTTTCTTACATTTTACAATTCTTCTACCATTCTGTATCCTACTCCAACCTCTGTCACAATATATTTAGGTTCTGCAGGATTTACTTCTATTTTTCTTCTTATGTTGGCCATATTTACTCTAAGTGTTTGTATTTCATTTATGTAGGGTCCCCATACTTCTTTCACAATATAATCATGTGTCAGAACCTTGCCGATGTTTTTAGAAAGCAGCACAATAATTTTATATTCTATAGGTGTCAGATGTACTTTTCTTCCTGCCACAGTAACAAGCCTTTTTTTATAATCAATAACAAGATCCTCAATTACTACCCTGTCTGGTTCGGAAGAAACCGAACCTTGATTAATTTGGCTGTGACGAAGCTCTGTTCTAATCCTTGCTAAAAGCTCCGAAGTACCAAATGGCTTTGTTATATAATCATCTGCTCCCAAATCTAATATCTCAACTTTTTCACGCTCATGGCCACGTGCAGAAACTACAATCACCGGTATAACTGTCCACTGCCTGATAGTTTTTAAAACCTCGGCTCCATCTATATCGGGCAATCCCAAATCCAGCAGTACTAAATCCGGGCAATGGGAATAAACCATGGAAACAGCTTCTCTGCCCTTTGTTGCCTTAATTACCTCATAGTTATTTGACAACAATATTGCAGAAATAAAATTACTTATTGCTTCATCATCTTCAACAATCATAATTAACGGATTATCCATTTCTTTCACTCCATTCGATAGGTAAGGAAAACCTGAAGACCGCTCCTCCTGTATTTTTGTTAAATGCCTCCATTTTACCGTTATGCGCCTTTATTATTGACATGCAGATTGACAATCCAATTCCCATGCCCCTTGTGGAATCAGAACTGCGTTTTCCGTTAGGAACAAAACTTTCAAACAAATATGGAATATCATCTTCAGCTATTCCCTTTCCGTAATCAGACACCTCAAATACGGCATACTGCCCGTTTTTTTTCAATATCACCTCGACAGGCGAGTTATCTGGTGAATGTTTTATTGCATTTTCCAATAAATTTATTATTACCTGCTCAATCAGGGTTCAATCCATTGGAACCATCAGCAGTTCATCAGGAATCACAACAGATATTATACTGTCCGGAAATCTTTTCCTGATACGGCTGACCGCTTCCGCTATGATTTCTTCGGCAGCCTCTGATAATTTAGTAACACTCATGGTTCCTGCATTAATTCGTGTTACGGATAAAAGATTTTCGACCATACGAATCAGCCATTGAGAATCTTCTTTTATATTATAAAGAAGTTTATCATGAGTTTCCTTGCTTATTTGATCTCCTCCCTCAAGTATTGTGGAGCAGGAACCCAGGATTCCGGTAATAGGAGTTCTAAGATCATGGGATATTGCCCTAAGCAGATTGCTTCGCATCTTTTCTTTTTCTGATTCAATTAATATTTTATGCTGCTCGTCTGATAAATATTGCATTTCTAATGCCATTGCAACCAGCGAACATATAATCTGCAAAAATGAACGGTTGCTTTGGTCAAGATTTCCATTTATGCAAGATATGCCTATTACTCCAAGCGTTTTATTATGAGAAGTTAAAGGAATATAAAAAGCCTGTGACTCCATAAGAATATCCGTTCCCGAGCCGGCGACCTTCTGATTAATAAATACCCATTCCATAACAGCATGTTCATCTTCCTGCAACATGAAAGCTGAATCCTCATCAATATCTGACTGCATAAACGTAACTTTTAACCCTGTTCCAGGCTCTTGACTATAGAAAATTTCCGAACGTCCAAAAAGTTTAATCAAATATTCATTTGTCAATGCCGCTATATTATCCGTTCCTCTTGTTTTTAGAAGCTCTTTATTAATATCATAAAGTATCTGCGTACGGTGCTCTTTTTCAACCGCAAGCTTTGTCTGTGTTTTTATACGGTTAGTCAAGGCACTTGTAATTAAAGCAATAATAAACATAATTACAAATGTAATCGGATATTCCTGATTTGCAGACTTAAGCGTATAATATGGATAAGTAAAAAAATAATTATACATAATAACACTTAATAAGGATGCAGCACCGCCATAAGCATAGCCGGTTGTTATCCTTGAAACTATCAGAACAGATAGTATATATACCATAATTATATTCTGATTGTCAATGTGAAATATTTGAAGTATATAACAAATTACCGTAGCAGCAGTCAAAAGCCCAATTGTTCTAAAAATGTCACCCCATGATAAAACTAAATCCTCTTTACTCATTATATGCTTTCTCCTTCGAGAATTATAACATTAACTGCCAAACGTGGCTAATTCAACATATTATAACCTGATCGGAATTCATTATAACATATATTCCATATACATCAAGAATTAAATAAGCATTTAAGATTAAATAAGGCTCCCTCCTAAGAGGCAGCCTCAAAATATTACGTTGTATGTTTAATTTGATTTTGAAGTCACTTCTTTTCCGCTGTACCCGCCTGATTTTATGAACGAACCTATTATTCCGCATAATACTGCAGGCAGAACCCATCCAAATCCAAACTGTGATAATGGAAGATTATAAATAAATTCCATTCCAAAACCCTGAGCTGCACATGTTTCCATGATACTTACAACAAGTGCTCCTATTGCAGCTCCTCTAAATACATTGTCGTTCTTAATTTTATCTCCAAAGTAAGACAGAATAATTACCGTCAAGGCTGCAGGATAAACAATGTTTAATACCGGACCTGCAACAGATATTATTGTATCCAGACCCATTGTAGCAATAAGTGCGCTTGCTACACATGTTACTATTACTATGGTTTTATAGCCCAATTTACCGTTTGTAAGACGCTCAAAATATGTTCCGGTTGATCCGACCAGAGCAACTGCCGTTGTTATGCACGCTAAGGCAACAACAATTCCTAATATTACAATTCCGGGCTGTCCCAAAATTTCTCTTATTATACTTAATAATAATACTGATCTGTTAATATCTTTTGGATATAGCAGAGACGCAGTAGCCCCCAGATATGTCAGTCCACCATATACTATCAATAGCCCCACACCTGCAACTATACTTGATCCTGCAATTATTTTATTCTTTTCTTTTTCCGTTACATAGCCTTTATCCGTAACAGATTTTACAACCATTACTCCAAATATGAGTGCTGCCATCACATCCATTGTCTGGTAACCTGAAGAAATTGAATTAACTACCAGGCCGTTTTCCAATTGGATATCTGCTATTGTTCCGATTGGTGACACTGCTCCCTTTATTATCAGAATTAATAATCCGGCAAACAGTGTTGGTGTTAAATACTTTCCTACAATATCTACAACCGAAGATTCGTTAATACATAAAGCTAAAATAATTGCAAAATATACCACAATTGTTATTATAGATACCATGTTTCCGGACATTCCTGTTATAGGTACAACAGTCATTTCATAAGTTGATGCTGCCGTTCGAGGTATGGCTACCAATGGTCCTATACATAAAACTATAATTGAGGTTAACAGCATACCTGATTTTTTTCCCAGCCTTCCTGTCATTCCATCAACATCTTTTCCGGTCTTAATCATGGCAAATATCGCTACTAATGCCAGACCTATGTCTGCAATGTAGTATAAAAAGAATGAAAGCAACCAATTAGATCCGGCCTCCAACCCTAAGTATGGAGGAAAGATTACGTTTCCCGCTCCAAAAAAACTGGAGAATAATGCAAAACCTACTACTAAAATATCCATTATTTCTTTTTTCTTCATATGTTTCTCCTTTTAGACATCGTTTTCTGTATTAAACATATTAATATATTTTATTTCATTTATAAAATAAAGTCAAACGAGCATAAATGTATTTTAAATAAACATATCAGCTTGTTTGATTCATATCATGATACAAAGTAACTTATTATAAAATTAAATATTTTTTTATTTTGCTAAATTTAATTAATTTATGGATTTGTTTATTATTAAGAAACATAAAAATTCATTTGTGTGAATAAAGTAACAAAAGTATTTATTTGCAGTTTCTTGACATTCATTTTTTTTATTATATACTAAAGTTTCAAAGTTATATGTTAAAATAGCTTCTGATATTTTAATTTTATGGTTTACGATAAGGAGGCTGACAAATGTCTAATGAATTATTAGAATATATTGGAAGTCAAATAAAAATGTTTAGGAAAATAAAAAAACTGACTATTGAGGAACTTGCAAAAATGATAAACAAGAGCAAGTCAACTGTATCCAAGTACGAATCGGGAGAAATAGCCATTGATATCGTAACATTATTTGACATTTCAAGGGCATTGAATATTAATATAGTAAATTTGATAGATTATGAGGATGAAAAAGATACTGATACTGATCAGACATATTTCTGGGAGACAAGGCACTTATACATGTATCATCAGATTGGCAAAAAAATATATTGTTCTCTGTTAAAGCTTCGAAAGGAAGAAAGCAGCAATAAAGCTTTGGCAACACTATACTTTAATGTTAGTGATATAAATAACCCAAATAGTTGTGAATGTGTATATCAGGGAAAAATGAATCTTTATAATAATATATTGAACTTTAACCTTACAAATTGTTTATACGATTCAGAATCTGTTTTAATTAACTTTTTTATTCCCATGAAAAAAGTAACCTTCGCAGTGGGTCTGATAAGCGGTCTTGAGGGGATTTCTCTGAGACCTACAAGTTACAAGGTGGTTCTGTCAAAAGATCCATTGCCGGATGAAAAACAAAGAGAACTTCTACAGATTTCAAAGGATGTAATAAAAAAGCTTAAGAACGAACATGTATTTAGAATTGATGACTAATAAAATCACTGATAGCACTCAGTGATTTTATTTTTGTAAATATTTCATGTCGTTTACCTATTGTTATTATTGTAAAACAGAATATTAAAAAGCAATACGCTCTAAATAACGTCCGCCTTTTTAACTTTAAATATTACGGCACTGATTGCACATTTAAACACCTGGTCAATCGCCATGCAAAGCCAGATAAATATAATATCTAATTTTAAAACATATGTAAACAGCAATGCCAAAGGAACTCTTACAACCCAAATTCCTATAAATGAAATAATCATCGGAATATTCTTATATCCGGCTGAACGGATAGTTCCGTTTAATACTTTTGATAAATTTTGAGGCACCTGTATAAATCCCATAACTATCAGATAATTAATTCCTATTGCTTTTATCTCCGGGTTATTAGTGAAAAAATCCATAAATATCCCCGGAAATAGTATAATAAACAGTGATGAAAACATACTTATTGCCATCGAAGTGGTAATCAATTGCTTTGAATATATTTTCAGCAAGGCACTGTCTTTTTTCCCAATTGCATTTGCAGTCAATGAAGTGGCGGCAATGCCTACTCCTACCGCAGGCATTTCAGACATGAGCTCAGCCTGAAGTCCCAATTGATATGCAGCAAAAGTAACTTCCCCATAAGAAAGTATTATTTTACTCATTATAATTGCTGACAGCTGCCAAAACACATTTTCAAAAGCAGCCGGTACTCCTACAGAATAAATCTGTTTTACAAGGTCTAAATCTATTCTCAGGAAATTGTCTTTGCTTAAAATAGTGCTAAACAAACCATTTCTTCTGTTATATAGCAAATAAATTCCAAGCATTGCTCCGCAAGCTTGAGAAATTAGTAAAGATATAGCTGCACCAATAAGTGATAAATTTGGAAAGCCAAACTTTCCGTAAATAAGCAAATATCCCAAAACTACGTTTATAATATTAACAACTATTGCAATATACATCGGAGTTCTGGTATTTCCACATGCCTGGAAGGATGCAGTCACCGCTGACATAATCATTAAAAAAGGTGATGTCATAATTACTATTTTTAAATATTCACCTGTTGCATGCATTGTGTCACTACTTGACGTAAAAAAGGATATAATACTATCAGAGCTTATAAGTACAACAAATATCAGCAAGACTGAAAGCAGACATCCTGTTAGGCAAGTTTGTTCAAAAGTTTTTTTGCTCTTTGCCATATCGCTCTCACCACGATTTTTAGCTATAACTACTGTTGCACCAACACCGATGCCCTTAAACAGGCACCACAGCACACCGGTTATTCTTGAGCATATTCCCTGAGCTGAAATAAGCATTGGTGAAAGTCTTCCTATCATCGCAGCCGAAACAAGACCTGCAGACACCTGAAAAATATTTTCCAGCATTACAGGAATTATCAGTAAAAAAATCTGTTTTCTAATAGCCTTGGGATCGTATACTTTTTCTGTCATATTAACCTCTTTTTTTCACATTACAATACTACAACATTTTACATCACAGTAAGAAACCTTTCAAGCTAATAATTCCTCATTTTACAAAATATTTAAAAAAATCTGGGGTACAGCCATATGGCATACCCCAGAATTTTTATAATTTATTTTTTATCTTTGTCCCATTTCACCGTCAAGAATATATAGCCCGCTCCACTGACCGTTAATTCTTTCTAATCTTTCAACCAATACCATAAAATTATCTTCTTCTTCTATTTGTTCATCAACAAACCACGCAAGAAGATTGAGCACCCTTTGCTCTCCTTCTTCTCTTGCTTGTGCGACTAAATCATGAATTTTTGATGTTACAACCTTTTCGTGAGCCAGGGCTTTTTGAAACACTTCATCAATAGAAGCAAATTTTCCTTCTCCCGGATTTAGGGCACGATATTTTATACCATATCCCGTTTCCTGAAGAAAGTGTTTGATTTTTTCTGCATGTTCCATTTCTTCTTTTACCTGTTTATCAATAAAATGGGTCATACCTTTCATGTTTTGCCCATCCAAATATGCCGACATGGTTGCATATATGTATGCAGATTCCAGTTCAAAATTCATTTGTTCATTTAAACCATCATATAATTTATTCATTTTAAATCTCCTTTTAATTATTTATAAATGTCATAATTATATTATACCACCTTAGGTATATTTGAAACATAAAACTTTTTTAAATTACCAAGTATCGTCAAATATCGTATGGAACTACAAGTACAATGAACTCTTTATGCTTATTGCTTAAAGCAAAATGAATTAATAAGCTATGGGTCTTTACTTTTGCTTTTTATCGTTTTTTATAATCTAATTTTTATTACTCTTCGCCATAAAAAACACCTCTTGTTATTATATCCAAGAGGCGTTAATTAAGTCAGATTTTATTTTAAATAGTCAAGCTTTATTTTAAAACCACAGATTTAATTTTCATTCTTTGCCTTGTAATCAGCTATAACTTTTTCTGACATGTTGAAGGGCATTTCATCATATCTGAGGAATTCCATTTCAAAGCTGCCTCTTGCCTGGGTCATGGATTTTAAATCAATGGCATAGGTGTACATTTCTGCCATTGGTGCTTCTGCCAGCACCTTTTGGATGCCGTCTTCCTGCTGCTCCATTCCAAGAATTTTCCCTCTTCTCTTGTTCATGTCGCCCATTATGTCTCCCATGTATTCGTCGGGAACATATATTTCAACCTTTGATATTGGTTCCAGTATAACTGGCTTAGCTTCCTGCATTCCTTTTTTAAAGGCTATTGATGCCGCCATCTTGAATGATGTTTCGTTTGAGTCAACATCGTGGTATGAGCCGTCATAAAGGATTGCTTTTATGTTAACTACCTTACAGCCTGCCAATACTCCCTTATCCAGGCATTCTCTCAGCCCTTTTTCAACGGCAGGTATGAAGTTTCTCGGTACAGCTCCTCCCACAACCTGGTCTACAAATTCAAAGTCTTCATTTGAGGGTTCAAAACGAATATGAACATCGCCATATTGCCCTGCACCGCCTGATTGTTTTTTATGCTTACCCTGAACATCAGACTTTCCTCTTATAGTCTCCCTGTAAGCAACCTTTGGAGTTGTCAAATCGACGTCTACCTTGAAATTATTCTTAAGTTTATTTGCGATAACAGCAAGTTGAATATTTCCGTATCCGCCGATTATTAACTCTTTCGTTTCTGTATTTCTTTCTATTTTGAATGTGGGATCCTCTTCGTTTAACCTGTGAAGCCCTGTGCCTACCTTTTCATCGCTGTCCTTGGTTTTGGCACTTATTGACATAAAGTATGACGGTTTTGGAAAGTCTATTCCCTTGTATACAATCGGACTTGCTTTTACGGAAATTGTATCTCCTGTATTAAAATTCATTAATTTTGAAGTAGCACCTATATCGCCAGCCACAATTTCTGAAGCCTCAATCTGATCCTTTCCTCTTACCAGGAATATATTTCCTATTCTTTCTGTTTCTCTATTAACATCGTTATAAACTTCCGTATCCTTCTTCATAACTCCGGACATTACCTTAAACAGGGAAATTTTGCCTACAAACGGATCCACAATTGTCTTGAAAACAAGCGCTGACAGGGGCTGAGTTGAAGTTACCTTCCTCGTTGTTGTCTTTCCGTCCACCATTCCTGTTACTTCCCCCGTATCTCCGGAATTAGGCAGATATTCTTTTATCATGTGCATCAGGCATTTAATGCCCATTGCATTAGTAGCAGAGGACACTATAACCGGAACAACCTCTCCTGCCAGCACTGCTTTTTTCAGACCGGTACTAACCTCTTCGTATGTAAACTCTTCTTCGTTAAAAAATTTATCAAGCAGCAGCTCATCTGTTTCCGCAACAGATTCCATTAAAACGCCTCTCAGCTCTTCAACCTTGTCAGTCAAATCTTCCGGTACTTCTATCTTTACATTATCCATGTTTTCTATCAATCGTCCCTGACGGTCAACTATATCAACATAGCCCTTGAAGCTTTCACCCTCGCCTATGGGCAATGCGAAGGGAACAACCTTTTTACCGAATCTTTCTCTTAATTGTTCCAGCAGTGCATCAAACTTAACGTTTTCTTTATCCATTTTGTTAAGGACAATAATTCTCGGCATGTTCCTTTGTTCAAGGTATTTCCAAACCTTTTCGGTTCCAACTTCAATCCCCGAGCTTGCATCCACAACCACAACCGCTCCGCCGGCAACACGCAATCCTCCATAAACCTCACCTACGAAATCAAAATATCCAGGAGTATCAAGAAAATTTATTTTAGTATCTTCGAACTCTATAGGTATAACCGATGTACCAATTGAAACTTGTCTATCTTTTTCTTCTTTATCGAAATCTGATACTGTATTTCCATCTTCAACTTTTCCCATACGATTTGTAACTTTAGTAACATATAATAGTGCTTCTGTTAATGTGGTTTTACCACAATTACTATGTCCTACTAATGCAACGTTCCTAATTTTGTCAATGTTATACGTTTTCATTTACCTTATTCCTCCTAATAGATTCTGCTAATTTATTATATTTTACATTAAAGTTATTAATTAATCAATATAATTTTAATTATGTGACTTATTTGTAAACTTATGCAAATAATATTAAAACCATCAAAGCATCAAAGTGAATTGCAAATTATAGTATGCGGTGGTATAATTTTCGAAAGTTCTAAAGTTCAATTGGAAAGGTAACATAATGAATGAAATAATACTAAATTACATAGTACAGGCAATCCTCGGAGGAGCTTCAGGATATATAACAAACGACTACGCTATAAATATGCTGTTCAAGGAATACACGCCTTTAAAAATAGGGGGAGTTATTAAGAAAACCAGACCGGAGTTTATTGATAACCTAAGCTCAATGGTTGAAAATGACATAATTAACAAAGAAAAGCTTCAGGAAATAATAAATGACGAAAGCTTTAAAAAAGAGTTTGAAAAATTGACTGCTGATTTTTATGAAAATTGCCTGTATGAAGCCACAGGCAACAGCACTTTTGCCGATATCAGCGGTTTTGACTCAACAATAAAATCTACAGATTTTTTTATTGCTGAAATGATTAATGAACATTTACCTTCAATTGCTGAAATGCTCTTGAATAATGTGAATATCAATATGTTCTTAAATGAAAAGCAGCTTAGCCACATAAGCGATTCAATATATACTATATTCACAGATATTTTCAGCAGTTCAGATATGTTTGAAAATATTTTATTCTCAATATACGAAAACAACAGCGAATTGACTCCTGATACTATTTTGGGCAAAGGTATCTATGAGCCGGCTATTAATAACCTGGTGAAAGCAATGGCACAGGCTGCATCGAACTCTGACAGCTCACAAGTAAAAGAAATCTTAATCACAACAGGAATAGCAGAAAGTCTCGGCTCGTCCATGCAAATGCTTTTAAAAAGGAAGGTCAGTGATGTTGTAAGTATAGACAGCCATACATTGGAAAGCATCAATGCTGCCTTAATATCCTGGGTTAATTCGGAAAATGGCAACAGCAGTATTAACAGTTTAACCAATTCTATATTTTCATATGGAAGGGAATGTAACAAATCTGTATTTCAGCTATTAGATTCTGATTTTGAAAGAAATTTAAATCAGTACTTAGTAAGGATTATTCCTTCGTTCACCGATAGCATCGTGAATTTGATTAATGAAAACAGTAATTTAATAGACTTTTTAATTGAAGAATCCATTGATGAAGTAATAAGGGAATCAGACGGAATAAAAGCAAAACTGCTGTCCACCATTAAAAATACCTACCTGAAGGGTTCGGGTAAGAAATACAGCGTAGCAGATAAAATTGTTTCCTATGTCAGGAAGGAAGCGAAGCCGGAAGAATTAAGCAAAAATATTTGTGTTAAATTAATTGGCTTACTGGATGAAATAACCATAGGCGATATTGTAGAAGAGATAGAGCTTAAAGCTTCTCCTGAAAATGCGGTTAAAGCTATCATTGATTACATAAACAAAGATTCTAAAGCCTTGCTTGAAAAGTTCACTGCATATTTAGGTAATATGAACTTGAATCAAATAATTCCCTATGAGCAGTCAGATGATAAACTTGCAACAGCATTAGCAGACATTCCTCAAAAACTATGTGAGTCGAATAAAGTTAAGTCCTACATTTCAGATAATCTGACAAAACATGCGGACGGTATTATGTCTGCAAAATTAGGCTCCATGATTGACAAAGATGGTGTACAGTCATTTGCACCAAAAATAAAGAATTTTGTAAAAACAATAATTATTTCAAATGAGGACTCAATAAAAAAATGGATTGAAACCCAGGCAGGGAAAGCGGCACTTACATTTCCCCCAAGGGAATTAAACCCAAATTACATTAACCTGTTAAATAATGAATTATATAAAAAATACAAGAATGAAGCTGACAAGCTGAAGGATACTCCTATTTCAGCAGCATTGGATAAATTAAATTCAATCGAAAGCTTAAGCCGAAACAGCTCTGAAGCTCTTCGTGAATACACTGCTGATAATGCAGGCGTAATATTGAGCGGCTCAATAAAAACAATTGTGGCAGACAATTTAAATAAATTCAGCGATGATGAACTGGTTAATTTCGCCAATGACTTTATAGGAAGAAACCTGAAGCCCATTATGTATTTCGGCGGAGTTCTGGGCGTTATTGCGGGAGTAATACTGGCTGCTTTTCAGCGTTCTCCCCTTGACCCCGCAAAAATCAGCATAGCCAACATGGCTGTATACTCATTTGTGGGATTCATCACAAATGTGATTGCCATCAACATGATATTCAAGCCATATAGAGAAAATAAGCTTCTTTCTAAAATACCTTTTTTCAGAAATTTTTCTTTAGGCTATATTGTTAAAAATCAAAAAATATTTGCTGAAAGCACTGCAAGTTTAATTGAGAATTATCTTCTTAACAAGAAGAGCATAAATGAGCTGTTTGATAAGTACAGGGATAAAATAAAGGATCTGTTTAACGAAAATATTACACAGCCGGGTTACAAAACCATGAACAGGCTATTTGAGAATAACAAGCACAATTTTGTAAAAAAGCCTTTTTCTTATTTAAAGAATAAAGTCACATCTAACTTGAACAGGATATGCCGCTTTTTATTCAGTAAGGTAAAAACCATAAAAATAGACTCGGTAATAAATGAAAAAATGTCGGCCAAGGCAGGTTCGTTATTAACAAAAAAGATGCAGGAACATAGTTACGAAAATACTGTTTATTCCTTAGTGAACTCTGAAAGTACCCTTGAAAGCAAAATTTCTTATGAGGGATTAAAAAAATATATTTCCGGTTTTCAGGAAGGATATTATGATAAATTGTGCAATATCCTTTCAAGGGAAGATGAATTTAAAGGTCAGATAATTAAGCTTGAAAATGTATATGGGGATTTAATGAACAGGCAATTAGATGAATTTATTGATTCTGAAAAACAGGAAAAGCTTGCTCATTCGGCTGCAGAAAAACTAAACGGAATTGTTCTGTCAAAGGATTCCAGAGACAGAATTATACAAGGAGTATTATCCGCACTTGATAATTCAGTGAATAAGAACCAGAATTTTGAAGAAGTTTTTAATGGAAGGCTTAAAGACTACATTGATTCACACATACCAGGTATCATAGACAGTTTATCTGAAGCCGCTAAGGTCACTGCAGGTAAAAATAAGGGCAAAATAACTGCAATGATCCAGTCAGCAATAAAAGACAATCTTGGTTTCATTGAAAAGGGAATGTATAATCTGATTGGCGGAGACGAGATTACAGATGAACTGATTACAAATATTATAGCTATGAAACTTCCTAAATTACTTAATGATAAGAAACCTGAATTAAACGACATTGTGGAACAATTACTAAAGGATAGGTTTTACAAAACAAAAGTAAATACCTTATACACAGGAATAAACAAACAGGAACTAAGCAGGCTGACAGATGATTGTTTCAGCCAGGAAAACTCAATAAATTTCAGCAATAGAATTAACAAAATAACTAAGGATATGTTCTCAAAGGCAGGGACTTTAAAACTCGGCACTATATTTTCAGTATTTAAGGCAACAGATTTAAGTAGTTTCCTGGATCAATATACTAAGGAAATAAATGAATTTTCCAATATGCTTGCAACAAATTTAAAGGATAACAGAGCTCAGGTTACTGATATAATTAACGAATATTCCTATTCGCTGATTGATGAATTGATGAAATCCAAATTTAAAGATTTATTTGACGGCATATCCTATGAAGATGTGAGCAGTGTAATTAATAAGGCATCTGATGAGCTTATCAGCAACAACCTTGAGGAAATAATATCCTCTTCAATAATGAATCTAAAAGATTACCTGCACATCAGCGTGGAAGACTTAATTGATAAAGAAGAATTTATTAAGTCTGCCGAAAATTGTTTTATTGACTTGCTTGATAATAAGGATTTTGAAAGAAAGATTCAGGAGCATATTGAGGCAATAATTGAAGATGCTGTTTCATCTGATTTCAGTTTCATTGACAATGAAACTAAGAAGCATGTATTAAATATATTTACCGATTCCTGTGTCAACAGCCTTAAAAGAAATTTGGATGAATTGCTTCGTGCAGTGGAATTTGATGTGATTGCTAAAGAAGAAATCGAAAAAATGGAGCCTGAGAAAATACATCAAATGTTTAATTCCTTTGCAGGAAAATATTTCAGGACGTTGATGCTCTACGGATTTGGAGGATTTGTATTTGGCATAAATACCTATGTGGGCATGTCATTGACATTGCTGAAAATATTATCTGAAGTTAAAAATAATGTTAAATCAAAGAAATCAAAACAACCCGACTGATTTTTAAAAGGCAATATGTATGTTCACATATTGCCTTTTATATTTTTTATTATTTGTCTGCAGATGTTCCCATCAAATTTGAATTATCAAAAACCATCTTGCTCATATTATATGCTGCCAATAATTGATATTGCCCTATCTCTGCCTGTGCAAGGCTTGTATCTGCCTCTAAAACATCTAAGGACGTTGCCATTCCATTCTCATAAAGAAGCTTGTTTACTCGTGAGGATTCCCTGGCAAGTTCAACGGTCTTATTCATGTTAACAAGTGCCCTTTCAGCCTCTACAAGATTTAGGTACGCTTTTCTTACGTCAAGCTCAACATCCTTGTATGCCTGAGGAACGTCAAGCTTGGCGTCCTCCAGTTGTTTTACTGCCACCTGGTTCTGCCACATATTAGAAGTATAATAAGCTGTGTCTGCATGAGTTTTTATTTCCTGTAATTTAAGATTGTTTTCTGCAGTAAGTATTTCAGGTCTCTCTTTTTTGGCTTTTTCTATTGCCTCATTCAAATCAAGTTTTTCTGTTGGAACATAAGATAATTCTTTTTCTGTTAAAACTATTTCCTGATCTAAGGGCAAGTCCAATCTGTTTAACAAATTAAGCTTTGCGGTACTCAACTCATCCACCGCCGAGTCCATGTCAGTCTTAGCCTGTTGTACAGCCATTTCACCATTCAGAACCTCTGCTTTTGTAGCCGAACCGTTATCAAACTTCAAATTTACAACTCTCAACTGCTCGTTTGCCTTATTGAGCTTTGCCTGGTTTATTTCAATTGCCTTTTCTGCCAGAAGCACGTTGTAATATAATGATTTGGTCTGTGCTTCAATGCCTTTGGTCAGCACATCCTTGCTTTTTTCCAGCTGCGTTATCTGAGCATCTGCCAATGTAACATAGTAACCATTTTTGGCTAATATCATATCTGCCTGGTTATCTATAATTTGACTTCCTGAGGCTTCCAAAGCAGATAGTGCCGCCAGTGGCATTTCCATAAGTGCCTTTGCATTTTCCTTGGCATCTTTACCCTGCCTTCTTGCGTCTTTAGCCTGTTTAATACCATTATCAATTTCCCACATTTCTCTGTCGCTTTCTGTTGCCAGTTTTACCGCATCGGCTATTGAAATACTTAAAACTCCATTTTCTTTTTCAATGGATTCATTTTCTGTCACTGTTTCTTCAGCTAAAGCAATATTGGTTAAAGAGCTTAGCATCAATATCATTGCCAGCATTAGTGATATCTTTCTCTTCATAACTTCCTCCGATTTTTTCTTTGCTGCATTAAAACTAACTTATTTACTAACAGTTTAGCTTTAAATAATTATATCACCGGTATTTTATGCTGTCAATTAATTGAGGATTAATTCAATTGCATAAAAATTGAAGGATTTGAACAAATTCTCAAATCCTTCATTGTCGTTAATATGCTCTTGCTACATAAATCATGTGTTTTGCTTCTTTTCCGCAAATGTGACATTTGTGTCCTAATTCTTCCTGCTCAAATGGAATACATCTTATAGTAGCCCCGGTTTCTTCCTTTAATTTATCTTCACATTCCCTGTCACCGCACCACATCATCTTTGCAAAACCCGGACGATTAGGCAAATCCTTTTTATACTGTTCATAGTCATCAACCACATATGTGTTTGCTTCCCTATGGACCCTTGCTCTTTCAAACATGTCATTCTGCATGGATTCAAGCATATCTGAAATTGCACTATCAATATTTTCCAGAGAAACAATCTCTTTTTCAAGCTTATCCCTTCTTACCGCAACAGCCTGATTGTTTTCTATGTCTTTAGGACCTATTTCTATACGAATTGGGTAGCCCTTCATTTCATATTGATTAAATTTCCATCCCGGTGAATTTTCTGTGCTGTCATCAAGTTCAACGCTTATACCCTTAGCTTTTAAGCTGTCATAAACTGCATTGGCTTTTTCTAATACTCCTTCTTTCTTTTGTGCTATGGGAATTATCACAACCTGAGTAGGAGCCATTTTTGGTGGAAGCACAAGGCCTCTGTTATCTGAATGAACCATTATGAGTCCGCCTATCAGCCTTGTTGAAATTCCCCAAGAAGTATGATACGGATACTGCTCCTGCCCGTTTCTTCCCTGATATTTTATTTCAAAGGCTTTAGTGAAGTGCTGTCCTAAGTTATGAGATGTTCCTGCCTGCAACGCCTGACCGTCGTGCATCATGGCTTCCATAGTATAGGTGGCATAAGCACCTGCAAATTTTTCTTTTTCACTTTTTTGACCTACAACCACAGGCATAGCCATTAAATCCTCCGCAACCTGCCTGTAAATCTCAAGCATCTGCAGAGTTTCTGCCTGCGCTTCTTCTTCTGTTTCATGAAGAGTATGACCCTCCTGCCATAAAAACTCAGAGGTTCTCAAAAAGGGTCTTGTGGTTTTTTCCCATCTTACAACATTGCACCACTGATTATACAGGTATGGTAAATCCCTGTAAGAATTCAGCCATTTTGCATACATGTGGCAGATAATTGTCTCTGAAGTAGGTCTTACCACCAGTCTTTCGCTAAGTTCCTGATTTCCACCCTGAGTAACCCATGCCACTTCGGGAGCAAAACCCTCTACATGTTCCTTTTCCTTTGCCAGCAGGCTTTCAGGAATTAAAAGGGGAAAATACATATTTTTATGCCCCGTAGCTTTAAACTTTTCATCGGCAAACTGTTGAATTTTCTCCCATAGAGCATAGCCATAGGGTCTGATAACCATGAACCCCTTAACCGGTGAATAATCCACAAGTTCATTTTTTAATATAACATCCGTATACCATCTGCTGAAGTCTTCTTCCATTGGTGTAATTTCTTTTACAAAATCTTTTTCTTTTTTAGACATATACTCACTCCTAATTTTACAATCTCGCCACATAAATGTATGGTTTTTTACATATTTCCACTGCGGGTGCAAAAAAATAAACCGTCCCCTGTGTAAGAGGCGGTTTCCCACGGTACCACTCTAATTGCTGCAATAACAGCATCTCATTTAAATAAGGGATTTGCCCTTTGGGTTGTTACTCCCAAATACTCCGAGGCGGGTTCAAAATACAGGGGGTCGAAAATCTTCCACCTTTGATTTTCTCTCTATAGACCATGTAGGATTACTACTCCTCTTCAACGTATATATATTTGTATACATATTATAAAATCTTTTCATTTTTGTCAACAATTTTCGGATATTTTATTTAAAAACTTGTGAATATGAAAATGTTATCTTGATATTATGAATTTATGTTTGTATAATATAAATATGGAAAAAATAATAATAGGAGGAAAGAAAAGTATGAACAAAAGGATTACAAGTATAGTATTAGCGGTATTATTAGTTTTGAGCAGCTTCAGCTTTGCATTTGCACAGGATGCCGAAACTACCAAAATTACTATTATTCACACTAATGACACCCATTCCAGGCTGGCAGGTACCGAAACTGAAATAGGTTTTGCAAAAATAGCTACTTTAATTAAAGAAGCTAAGGAAGCAAACCCAAACACATTGGTCCTTGATGCGGGTGACACACTCCACGGAATGCCAATAGTTAATATCAGCAAGGGAGAAAACGCACTGAAGGTTTTGGAAGCTGCAGGATATGACTGCATGACCATAGGCAACCACGATTTTAATTATGGTCAGGAAAGATTGATGGAATTAAAGAAAATGGCCAAATTAGATATTGTGAGCGCTAACATATTAAATGAAAAAGGTGAAAGCATATTTACACCATATGTAATAAAAGAGGTTGATGGAATAAAGATTGGTATATTCGGTCTTACCACTCCTGAAACGGCATATAAAACAAGCCCTACAAATGTAACAGGTCTGACCTTTGCAGACCCTGTGGAAATTTCTAAAAAAATGGTTGACGAATTAAAGGATAAAACCGATGTAATCATTGCACTGGCTCATATTGGCTTAGATGAAAGTTCAGTTGTTACTTCAAAACAAATAGCTGAAAAGGTAGAGGGAATTGATGTTATAATTGACGGTCACAGCCACACTCTTTTAGAAAAAGGGATGCTTGTTAATGATACCTTAATCGCTCAGACAGGACAGTATGACCAAAATTTAGGATATGTAGACATTGAGGTTAAAAACGGAGAAGTTGTAAGTAAGTCAGCACGATTGCTTGCGGCTGCAGATACAGCAACTACGGCTGCAGACCCTGGACTGACAAAGACTATTGAAGAAATAAACGAGGCAAATAAAGAAGTGTTTTCAAAAGTAGTTGCAAAGGCTGACGAATTTCTTGACGGAGCCAGAGAAAATGTAAGAACAAAGGAAACAAATCTTGGAAACCTGTCGGCAGATGCAGTCAGAGCAGCAGCTTCAGCCGATATCGGATTTGTTAACGGCGGAAACATAAGAATATCTATTGAACCCGGAGATATTACTTACGGCATGCTGGCAGAACTGTTCCCATTTGGAAATACTGTTCAAGTCAAAAAAATTACCGGTGAAGATTTAGTAAAGGTTCTGGAACAATCAGTAAGCGGATATCCTGCAACTCAGGGCGGATTCCTCCAGGTAAGCGGTTTGGAATTCACATTTGACCCTGCACAGCCTGCCGGCTCAAGGGTCGTTGAGGTTACAGTGGGAAACAAAGCATTAGACAAGACAGCAGAATATTCGGTTGCCATAAATGATTTCCTTGGAATAGGCGGAGACGGTTTTACAATGTTTGAAAAATATCCTGTAACAGCCGAAGTAGGAACATATGAAGAAGTATTCGCAGACTATCTGAATGCAAACGGAACTAAGGGCAGCGATGTTTCCGGAAGAATAACAGTAAAAGAACCCATTGCAGAAGAACCTGCTCCTGTTCAGCCGGCAGAACCAACTCCTGCTCCCGTTCAGCCAGCTCCGACGGCTCCTTCTGAAGAAGTCATTTACATAGTTGTTCCGGGAGACGTACTATGGAAAATAGCAGAAAAATACGGTACTACATGGGAAGATTTAGCTAAATACAACAATTTGGCAAATCCACATTTAATATTCCCAGATCAGGTAATAAAGGTTCCGGGAAAATAATAACAATACGAAGTATATGACTAAAAAGGGTATGAGTACTCATACCCTTTAACATTATATTCAAATCTTTCCATCAAATTGTAATAATCAAGTACTTCTTGACCTTCTTTTGGTGTTATGTACATAACAAGACGCAGACATATATCTCTGCAACCGGTTCTCTCTTTAACAACTTTCTTTATTGTTTTAATCATCTCTATATAAGGTTCCCCCCATAATTAGAAATTCATTATTATTTCTTTTCTCATAAAAATAGAATAATTACATATAAATTACACCATTGTGTTTTAATAATGTCAATATAATATAGCAAAAAAATAAACAAATTTGTTATATTATTATCTATATTATATTGTTATTGAAATTTACATATTTAATGTTTAAAAATAGCCATAATTAATATAATGTATTATCGCTTATAGATATTAATTCCCTTGACAAAAATCTTACAACAAAGTATAATTATTTATAGAATCAATTATAGTATTTTCTCATAAAATCATTATTAAGGTTCTAAAATATTACTTTTATAGAATTTATTACGATATTATAGTTAAATAGGAGGTCATTGTGCAAAGGAGCAAATAAGATCATAATTTAAAGTTATCAACCCTAAAAAGAATAGAAGAATAGAAGGAGAAACTTATGAAAGAAAATATGCAAAAATTATGGACCCCTTTTAATATTGGCAAAGTTCAAATAAAGAACAGATTCGCTATGGGTCCTATGGGAGACGGAACTCTTTTTGATTCCCGTGCCGGTTATACGGATCAAGCTGTTGAATTTTATACAGAACGTGCAAAAGGAGGATTTGGACTTATATACACTGGTGTTATGTTCTGCGATACAACTATAGATCCCGGTTCAGGCAACAGTCCTTTGGTGTATGCCAGTCATTTTCTTGATAGAGCAAGCCGATTAAATGAACGATGTAATGCCTATGATGCAAAGGTTTTTGCAGAAATCGGATTGGGTACAGGCAGGAACTATCCGGGAATGCGCGCACCTTCTCCAGTAGAAGTTTTTAATTATCCTGCTTATAAGGGAATAGAAATTACAGTGGATGAAATCCATAAAAAAACAGAGCAGTTCGTTAAGTGTTCAGCTATTATGAAAAAATCCGGATTTGCAGGTATTGATATTCACACCTTACATTGGGGTTATTTATTAGATGAATTTGTTCTTTCTCTCACGAACAAGCGTGAAGATGAATATGGAGGTAGTTTAGAAAATAGAATGCGCCTTGTAAAAGAGCTTATCACAGGTATAAAGCAAGTCTGCGGTTCTGACTATCCTGTTACTATCGGATTAGGTGTTAAGAGTTTTGTTAAAGCATTGAACAAAGCTTCACTAACAGGTGAAGAAGAGGCCGGCCGTACTGTAGAAGAAGCAGTTGAAATTGCAAAAATGCTTGAAGGCATGGGCTTTGATGCAATAATGACTGATACTGGTATCTATGATTCTTTCTATTATGCCTGCCCGCCAAGTTATATGCCGAAAGGTCACGGGCTTGATTTATATGCTACAGTCAAAGAGGCTGTTAAAATTCCTGTTTTAGGACGTTCCAGAATGGGAGACCCCGAGCTTTGTGCTCAGGCAGTTAATGACGGAAAAATTGATGCAGTCGTATTAGCAAGACCTTCTCTCGCTGATCCTTATTTCCCCAGAAAAATTGCCGACAACAAATGCGATAGAATACGTCCTTGTATCGGATGTAATGTAGGCTGTATCGGATATCTTTTAGAGCAGGGGAAAGGAATTCATTGCGCCGTTAACCCAAGAACAGGGAAAGAACTTTTCTCAAGGCCAAAGAAAAGTGTTTTACCCAGGAAAATTGCAATTATTGGTGGCGGACCGGGTGGTATGCAAGCTGCATTAACAGCCTCTGATTGCGGTCATACTGTTGAATTATTTGAAAAAGAAAACAAATTAGGCGGCGAACTTATTTCTGCAGGTGCTCACAAAAAAACAAAAGAAGATATTAGCATTTATTGTAAATGGCTAATAAATGAAATGAACGAGAATAAAATTCCTGTTCATCTCAATAGTGAATTCAATGCCGATATGGTTAAAAAGGAAAGATTTGACACCGTTATACTTGCCACAGGTGCTTCTCCAATTGTTCCATCTTCAATTCACGGCATAGAAAAAGCCGTCACTGCTGTAGATTTTCTTGAAGGTAAATGCTCTGTTGGAAATGATGTTATAGTTGTTGGCGGCGGCATGGTTGGAGCAGAAACTGCCGTTGAATTAGCTATGGAGGGTAAAAATGTTACCTTGGTAGAGAGGCTAAATGAAATTATGTCAGCAGAATTTGTTCCCCAACAACACAAAATGATGCTTAATGATATGTTAGCGCATTATAATGTTAATGTATTGACCGGACACGGATTAACGAAAGTCACAGATGAAGGCGCTGTTGTTAAGGCTGCCGCAGATGGAAATGAAAAGCTCCTTAAAGCGGACAATGTCATTCTATCCATAGGAATGAAGCCTAACCCTACAATTTATTATGACCTGGTTCAAACCGGCGCTGATGTTTATACAATTGGCTCAGCTAAACGACCCGGAAATATTATTCTTGCTGTTGAAGATGCATTTGAAATTGTTTATAATTTTGACTAAACATTTTTAGGCGGAAACGAAAAGCCATACTATTCTAATATTCCAACTTTCCGTAATATTAGAATAGTATGGCTTAAATATTGAATTATTTTTTATCAACTGAAATCATTTCTATAAAATTTGAAATAATTTTATCAGTTCTATAATTAATGTCAAACCCATGGCTTGAAAAACGATAATGTGAACCAAGTCCGTAAATAATATATAATGCCATCTCAACTGTAACTTCAATATCCAAGCAAGCCTTAAAGACTCCTTCTGTTATTCCCTGTTCTATAGCCTCGAAAAGCATTCGGGAAAATTTACTATCTTTTGAATAAACTTCTTTACATACAACAATTCCCATTGGTATATTTGCTTCTTCAGCAAACTCCACCCACTTTGTAGAAAATGATATTTTAGTAATCATTAGCTGACGAATTCGATCTTTTACCGGCGCTGCTGTGACAAAATCAACAATCATTTCCAAATGATTATCAATTGCTGCTGCATACTCTTCCAGGAGATTCTTTTTTGATGAGTAGTAATTATAGAATGTTCCAAGAGATACATTTGCTTCTTTGCAAATATCAGCGACTTTAACAGCATCATAACCATTTTCAGTAAACAGCTCAATAGCCGCATAATATATTTTTTCACGCATCTGCACTACTTTTTTTTCTCTTTTTGTAAGTTTTTGCTCGATCAATCTAACCTCCATATCGTAAATGTTTTACCATCAAGTTAACCAACACAGTAGTATAACCGGTCATAACATAACGGTTTTATTTAAATAGTTTATACTATATTCTATTATTCGTCCAGCATATTTTTTAAAAATATTGTAAGACCTTAAAATCATCGTTCCTTATTTATCTTTAAAAGGGTAGAATTTGTTCTACCTTGGGAAAAAATGTAGCCAGATGAATTAAAATGCTAACTTCCCAACACCCGATTTTTTATGATTTTGCAGTTTCATCAATTATTTATCGTAAGCACCGTAAGCTCCGGTGGCGCCATGAATCTCAGGGGAATTTTGGATGTACCCAGGCCTATATTTACATAAAGCATTGTCTGCCTGAAATTATTGAAAGTATACATTCCCCCGGTATATTTTTGACCCAGAGGCGGAAGAAATTTTATTACCGGAAGATTAACCTGACCTCCATGGCTGTGACCGGATATAAAAAGATCTATATTGTATTCAAGCATTGAATCTACAACATCAGGCTCATGACTGAGCACGATGTTGTAGCTGTCTTCATCCAGAAATCCGATGATTTTTTCCTTTTCAATTTCGCCGAATATGGAGTCATCCATACCAATAATATTAATATTATAATCCTTTAGTGTAATCTTTTCATTTTTAAGCAGAACAAATCCGCTGTTTTCCATTATATTTTTATATACGTACTCTGCCCCGCCTCCATAATCGTGGTTGCCGTAAACGGCATACTTCCCCAAAGGCGCATTTATAAGGCTAAGCTCTTCCCATATTTCATTTATTCTGTCCTTTTTTTCATAGCTGCTATATTCATCTATTAAATCCCCTGTAAAAAAAACTACATCAGGTTTTTCCTCATTAATTTTTTCTACAACTTTTTTTATATCTTTTTCATCGAAGTACTTGGATATATGCATATCGGAAAACTGGAGTATTTTTAATTCATCCCGTTCTTCGTTTATGCAGCTGTTTTTTATATTTTCATAGTGCACAGTTAAAAGGTTGGGTTCTATGAATCGGGCATATACAAAGACAGCAGCTATTATAAAAAGAACAATAGATAAAAGACTAAAAAATTTTTTCAATTTTTCTCTCCCTATAAGCTTTCAGGTTGTAGTATATCAAATAATACAAAAAAAATAAAGCGAAACTTGATTCACAGAAAATTTATTTCTTATACTAATTAACATTAAATATTTCCCTGAAGTAAAATTAGTATATTTAGTATACTGATCCGATGCTGCGGACAAACATTTGTTCACATTTTAAAATTATCAGTATTTACCGATGAATTAGTTTTACTTTATTTTCAAAATTCTATTTCTATACAATTTTTGTTTCTTCCTCATCACATATGAAAAACTCAACATGGTTTGTCAGAATATCAATGTAGTTAAATGAAACAACTCTTTTTAACCCTCTATTCTCAACATGTACTGTAAATACCGAAGGATAGGTGCCGGCTATTATACCTTCACTAATCTGAGATCTGCTCTTTCCTTTTCTTACTTTAAATTTAACCTTCTGCCCAACACAGCCTTCAACTAAGCCCTTGACTCTTGCCACAGAATTTCCTGCCAAAAAATCACCTTCCACACTGTATTAAATGAAAAATAAGTAAAATTTATTCATTTACAGTATGTTTACCATTTGAATAAAATTTATGTGTCTTTTCTCTAATTCGCCATGTTTTCCTTAAAAAATGAATAGCACCCGGTTTCTTCAACTTCACACTAAAAACCGGGTGCTATTCATTTTTGATATCTGATTCTGCTTTTGGGGGACTCACCTCTTCCGTCAGTCTATATATAAACATTCATTTTACTAAATTCTTCATACTGATTATCACCAATAACTGTGTTTTGATTTTCTTATCAGGATTTAAGCTTAATTAATGTTTAACCTCCGATCTGTGACTTTCACACTAAACCGTCCCTCCTGGCACATGGTCTAATGTTGTATGAATTAATCATTCTCGACTATCGTTATCTCTATAAACTATACTTAGCTTAAATCAATATCATAAATCTTACACTCTGCTTAAATCAGTAAAATTCAGTAAAACTTATGTTGTATTTATTGTATACCCATAAAAATTTATATTAAACATAAAAAGATAAATTTTTTTAAAAATTTTTTAAGTTGTTAATCCTTGCCTGTTAATATATAATATTTATATCAATTACAATGAGGCTGTTATGATAAAACTTTATTCCTACGGAAAAATTAATTTGTTTTTAAATGTTAAGGAAAAACTTAAAACCGGCTACCATTCATTAAGTTCTGTAATGCAGTCTGTTGAAATGCACGATGAAATTTTACTTGAATCTTCCCATAACAATGAAATTGTTGTTGAATGCAATGACCCGTTTGTACCTGTGAATGAAAAAAACACATGCTACAAAGCAGCATCAATAATAAAAGAAATATATCATATAAAATTCGGAGTAATCATAAAAATAAATAAGACAATACCATCCGAAGCCGGATTGGCCGGAGGCAGCGGCAACTGTGCGGCAGTTATACAAGGGTTAAACATTCTTTGGAACTTGAACCTGACGGAAGATGAAATGTCAAAAATAGGACTCGAAATAGGAGCTGATGTACCCTTTTGCCTTACAGGAGGAACCTGTCTGGCCGAGGGAATTGGTGATGAACTCACCAAATTGAAGGACTTTGTCTGGAATGACATTCTAATTGTAAAACCCGGCTTTTCCATGTCAACGGCATTTGTATACAATAACCTTACCCCTGATTATTATAATTTATATAAAGCTAATGATATGTTAAATTATATAAGCTTATGCGATTACGATTGTGCTGCCCTTTCCGTAAAAAATACCCTTGAAGGGGTGGTTGAAAAGTTTCATCCTGAAATATATGACATTAAGAAAAGCATGATACAAAACGGAGCTTTATCTTCTATTATGACGGGAAGCGGCTCTGCTGTTTTCGGGTTGTTCCCGGACAGGAAAAGCATAGAAACTGCTTATGCAAAAATATCCTCAATATACCCTCAAACATTTATAACAGGAACAACAACCGAAGGAATCAAATTATTTGTTTAGAACATCCTTAGTTGGGTAATAGCACAATATAGTTAGAAAGGTAGGAACCTTATGAGAAAATTATTATTGACCTTAGCACTGATTGCTGTTTTAACCGTTGGATGTTCCAATAAAAATATTGTTGAGCCTCCTTCCGGCACGCCTGAACAAAATGTTGAAATCCAACCTGAACAGAATGATGATAATCAGCAGGACAACCAAAAACCCATAATTGCGCCTGACTTTGAGCTTAATTCACCGGATGGCAGCACTGTGAAACTAAGCGAACTGAGAGATAAGAATGTAATACTGAATTTTTGGGCAACCTGGTGCGGTTATTGCATACTGGAAATGCCTGACTTGCAAAAGCTTCAGGATGCACACGCAGATGATCTTCTGGTGCTGACTGTCAATGTGGGTGAATCTAAGGAAGAGGTTGAAAAATTCATGGAAGATAATAACCTGGATCTGGCAGTTGTTCTTGATGAAAAAATGGATGTTTCAAACACATACGGAATTCGTTCTTTCCCCACCACAATCGCCATAAATAAAAAAGGAGAAGCGGTAAAGGGATTTGTTGGAATGCTCACCTACGAACAAATGGAACAGCTTTACAGCTTTTTTGAAGAATGATTAAAACATACCGATAATATATGCACTTAACCATTATATGATTCCGGGGACAGTCGTCCCCAAATCGTGTTCTTTATTTACCATAATCCTGGTAATTTTCCAGATCATATTTTCCTATTCCATTTTCAATAAAGTCCAATATTTCCGAAACATCATTAAATTCTTCACAAATGCACTTCATGTTTATGTTTTCATTCTTAAGTTTCTTTAAAATTTCAACAACCATACTACAGTCGCCGTACAAACAGGAAAATTCATATATTATAACCTCATATCCCGGTTTTAATAATTTAAGCATCTTGGAAAACTCTGAGCCTTCAAGCGACAGACTATCGGTTCTGTCTAAAAACATCTTGTCCACACCATACCTGGATAACGCTTTAACCTGTTCAGTTATTTTAGATGCTTTGCTTGAATGTACATAACCTATTTTCATTACAAAATCCCCCCATGGATTAGTTTAAACAATTTTATTAATTCTTTGTTTATATCCTACTGTTTATATTATAATGCATTTTTTTATTTATGTCAAAATACTAACTGAACTGATTGAATCCACAGCTTTTAGCAGAACCTGTGCAACAATATTATTCAACACTTAGGAATATAAAATTTAAAATTAATTAAGACATATAAAAAATGCCAAATTTTATTTTTTATAAAGATATAAGCATTTTTATATTATAACTGTCCTAAAAGTAAGGGAGTTTGTATTAAATACCCGTTAACTCCACAATGCTTGTCATATTTTTTTCATCTACATATAATAATATTACCCTTGTCTATAGCAAAAAACAAAAAATAGTAACCCATAATTCAACACATGAACATCAAAGATTTTAAGCTATAAAAGATTTTTTATCTTGGTGCTATAAGGATTATTTGGAAAGGAAATGTAATAGTGAAAATATTTCATTATTATAAAGTAAAAAAATGAGCAATAATTTATATGAAGTCTTTAAAAAAGCACAAGGCGGAAGTGGAGAGCATACAATTGAACTGTATTATAAATTTTTACCATTAATAAAAAAGTATGGAAAAAAACTTAATTACGAAGAAGCAGAAATTGATTTAACCATTTTTTTATTAGAGTTTATTAAAAAAATGGATTTGAATAAATTTGAAAATAGAAGTGATGGTGAAATAGTTAACTATATTAATTTGATATTCAAAAATAAATACATTGATCTATTGAGACAATTAATGAATAAAAAAATTGAAACACCAATGACATTGGAAATGGAATTAATATTTAATGATTATTATAAAAGAAAAAGATATATAATAGCTAAATTTTATAGGAGATGTTTTTATGGCACTTTCAAGTAACAAAGTATATTTTATTAAATCTTATGCAAATTTAGCAAGATACTTGGATGTATATGGGAACAACCAAGTAATAAACGGAAGTAATGTGATTACCTGGGATGTAGATTCCACAGCTATGACGCAAAAATGGAAACTAAAAAACAACAATACAAATACTAAGATTTTATCTAATTTCAAACCAACATTTTCTTTAGATCATTGGGTTGGTTCAACTAATTATGGAAAATGTGATATGTATGATGATAAACCCGAAAATGATACCGACCAATTGGTAACTTTAATATCTTATAAAGAAAGTCAAAATTTATATAAAATTAAGCTTGTTAATCATAATAAGTTCCTGACGGCCGCAACAAACAATGGAAATACAATGTTTTGGCTTGCTGCAAATGATCAAAATAATCAGATTTGGAAATTCGAGGAATATATAGCTCCTCAATTCACTATAGTTGATGCAAGTATCACTGTAGCTACAGATAAATATACAAAAGACTATTTTTCAGCAGAACCAGGTGCTATAGTTATCACTTCTAAGCGGACAATTACTCCTCCTTCGGTAGTGAGTGGTGAAAAAAAGATTCTAAATATGAGTCTTCCATTTGCCCAAACAAGTAGCGAAATACAATCAATAAACTTTAGTTATGGTTCTTCTTGTAAAGCATTTGCAGTGGCTGCATTATTGACATATTATTCAAAAAAATTGATAAGCCCGCATTGGTTTACACAATTCGGATGGGTACCACCGGAATGTGACAATGCGCATGTTACAAATGCAGTAACCTACGGAGGAAAGGGTGCATTTAAGCTTGTTTCCTTATCTACAAACACATCACTCTCCCAGCTCAAAGTCAAAATTGATGCAGGCATACCAGTATTATTGCGTTGTACAGGAAACAGTGCAGGTAAACAACATTGGGTTGTTGTTTATGGTTATAAAGGAGAAGGAACTGCAAACTCTGCCTTCTTAGTAGTTGATTCTGCAAACACAACAATAGGGACTACACCAAGATACGGAAGGTATGACACTCTAACTGGGGCCATGTCTTGGAGTTATGTTAGTGATAGTAATGGAATTTTCACTATCAAGGAGTCATATTATATGACAGATAACTAAATTGTATAAAAGGAGGAACAATTGCTCCTCCTTTTTAATGATATCTATGGGATTAAATATAAATAGAAATCAACGATATATTATAAAAAAACATTTGCATGAAAGCATTCTTTATACTATAATTAAAGTAACAAAATTTGCATATACTTAATGCCTAAAATAACCAAATACGTTAGAAATGCAAGCGAAAACAATAAGAATAATTAGTTAATTACTTATCTCAGTAATAGATAAGTAGTTTTAAAGTATATGAAATTTAATCTTCATGTTTATTAAGGAGCCATTATGAAAAATAATCTCTATAAATTTATGTATCAAATAATTTCGATGATTATTTTATTATTTGTGGCTATAACGACTTTAACATCATGTTCAATTAACAGCACGAAAGTGAAAGATAATTTTAGGGAAAAAGCAGAAAGTTCAGAAGAAAAGGTTAAAAATGAGAATAGGTCAGAAGAACCAAATAAAACCGTAGTTAATGGTAAACTTAGATTTTATAGCGGAGAATTAGCAGACACAGCAAAACAACTATTAGAAAACAGCTTATTATTAAATGATGTAACGACAGGCATTGGTTTCTCAATAGATATAATTGATGATAAGGTAATTGACAACTCTGTACCATATTGTAGGATCTATAGTAACGAATATAATTTTAAATCAGCAGAGGAAATAGAACAACTTTTCTTTAATACCTATTCTGACAAAGATACAATCTATAAATTAAGCCACACAGGAGATATACCATTATTTATAGATTTTGACGGACAGCTATATGCCTACGAGAGTATAAATAGTACTTCACAGCTATATTTAATTATGGATTGGTCTAATATTTACATAACTGATGCTACAGGTAGCACTGCAGTTATAAACTATCCATTATACTACTTTAGGGATGGAATAGATGGGGTGAAAATGTACAAAAATACAATTTCAAAAGTTGACGGGATTTGGTTACTGGATGATGTTTTAGAATCAGAAGTAATCGAATTGGATGAAACAAGCAAGAAGACTTTAGGAATTAGAAGTATCGCATTAGAAAGAATCAACAGTTTACAATTAACTAAGTTTATCGGTACAAAAGGGGAATCAATTGAACAAGATGGTGTTGAATATACAAACATAGGCTATTCGCCAGATTCTGCACAATATGAATCATATACGAATGAAAACTTATTAGCATATTGTGAAAATTACACAAGTAATATACATCCCATTCTGTATTCATATTTTAGGGAAATAGATGGCAAGCTTTATGCCAAAAGCATAGATTCCATACACAAAGAATATATGAGAGATTACAAACCAGAAACATTAGAGGTATTAAATGTGAGTAATACAGAAGCAAGTTTGAGAATAAAATATTTAGATTCGACTAATCAGGAAAGATCGTTACAGTTTAAGATGTATCCGGATGCGGTTATGTACTGGAGATGGTTACCGGATACCATTATATAAAAAATGGGACACAGGGTCACCCCCATGTTCCCACATAAACACTATCTCCCTGCGAGCTCCTTCATAGAGCTTATTACATAATCAATGTCTTCTCTGGTAACTCCTATGTGGGAAACGAATCTGTATTCGCCGTCTTCCGCACCGCTTACTTTTATGTTTTTCTCATATAATTTTTCAATGAGTATGTTTTCGGGAATTACATCTTCCCCCATCGTAAAGAACACCATATCTATGTCAAGCCTGTCCTCTATGACCTGAACTCCAGGAATTTCCGAGAGCTTTTGTGCCATATATCTGGCATTTTCATGGTCTTCGTGAAGTCTAAGAGGCATTTTCTCCAGGGCAATGATTCCCGCAGCAGCAAGTATGCCCACCTGCCTCATACCGCCGCCCATAAGCTTTCTGTTCTTTCTTGCCCTGTCGATAAATTTTTTGCTTCCTGCCAGCATTGAACCTGAAGGAGCAGCCAGACCTTTTGAAAGGCAGAACATCACCGTATCACAGCATGCAGCTACTTCTTTCACATCAGCTCCTAAAGAAACGGCGGCGTTGAATATTCTTGCTCCGTCCATATGAACGGGAAGTGAATGTCTTTCTGCTATTTGTTTAATTTCCTTCAATGTTTCCAAGGGCACTACAGCTCCGCATCCGTGTGCTTCTTCGATGCAGATAAGTCCTGTCTCAGGTTCATGGATATCATCAATGCGTATTGCTTTTTCAACGTCTTTTGGATTCATTGCTCCGTTATGAGTTTCAAGGGTTCTTAGCTGAACTCCTGCAATTACCGCCGATGCTCCTACCTCATGAACTACTATGTGGTTGTTTCTTCCTATTATGACTTCCTGTCCCCTTTTCGCATGGGTAAACAATGCAAGCTGGTTTCCGAATGTGCCGCTCGGAACAAATATGGCAGCCTCCTTCCCAACCTTCTCTGCTGCTAATTTTTCAAGTTTGTTTATCGTAGGGTCATCTCCGTAAACATCATCGCCCACTTCAGCTGTTGCCATTGCCTGTCTCATTTCATCTGTTGGCATTGTAACTGTGTCACTTCTTAAATCAATATACCTCATTATTCTACTCCTCTGTTATTTATTATTTTACATGCTTTTACTACGTGCTTTGCCAGCACCGCAGTTGTTACCGAGCCTACTCCGGCAGGAACAGGTGTTATCATTGCTGCTTTTTCAACACAGTCCGATGTATTCACATCACCTGTTAAATTACCTTCTTCATCAACATTTATTCCTACGTCAATCACTGTGGCTCCCTCTTTAACATATTCGGCTGTAATCATATTTGGTTTCCCTATTGCGGCAATTAATATATCTGCTCTTTTTGTTACCTCCTGAAGGTTTTGTGTTCTGGAGTGACATATGGTAACCGTGGCATTTTCTTTCGTTAAGAGCATTGCTGCCGGCTTACCAACAACCATTGACCTGCCAACTACAGCAGCTTCTCTTCCCTTCAGCTCAACATTGTAATGTTTTAAGATTTCCATTGCCGCTGAAGGGGTACATGGCGGAAAGCCTGTTTCATCTCCTTCAAACACCTTTGCAACATTGATTGGATTGAAACAGTCAATATCTTTTTCCGCACTGATAATATACTTCAAATCATTTTCATTCAATTGCTTTGGCAAAGGTCTGAACAGCAATATTCCATGAACGGAATCGTCGTTGTTTACGGCTTTCAATTGTTCGGTGAAATCAGCCTGGCTTATATCAGCTGGCAATGCTAAAACCTCACAGTCAATATTACAGGCTGCCATTCGTTTAACTGCCGACCTTTCGTAAGCAAGATCGTCCTCCCTATCACCCACTCTTACGATTTTGAGTTTAGGTATAGTCCCACCTTGTCTTAAATCTGAAGCATTTTTCCTCACTTCCTCCGTAATTGCATCTGCAACCGGTTTTCCTTTAATTAAGATACCCATATCATTCTCCTGCCTAACTTAGTATTTTTAAAACCTTTTCATAAATCTCAGTTGATTTTTGGTTTCCATCCTTCAGCAGTTTTTCAGCTTCTTTTTTATTTTTGTCCACATAATCCTTATCTGTTATGGAGTTTATGTTTATCAATACATTTACATATGCACTGTTGAGCGCCGCCTTTAAAAGCTGGACTCCAACTCCTATGTCGCTTATAATGGTTTTGGAGCTTATGTCCGCAAGTTTTTCATGAAGAAGTATCCCTTCATATACAAGATTCAATGTTTCCATAGGAGTACTATTTGCAGCCTTCAAGCATTGCTGCATAACTTTTTCTTTGTTTGCTTTTTCTTCTGCTGTCGATGATGGCATAACATATGCTCTGGACAAAGGTTCAAAATTGTCTGCATCCTTTTGGATAGCAGATAAAAGCTCTGCTCTTAACCTTTCTCCTTCTTTTAAAATTTGTTCATGTTGTGCTTCAAATTCAATAAATTTTTTCTTCCCTTTGGAAAAATTTGCAACCATTGAGTTCAATGCAACTCCCAGGGCTCCTGCCAGTGCAGCGGCACCGCCTCCGCCCGGAACAGATTTTTTTGAAGCCAGCTCTTCTGCGAAATCTTCGCATGATAACTGTGATAAATTCATAGTATACCTCTTTCATATAATAATATTTGAAAAAATAAAATTTATAAAGATGGAGGTTCTTCTGCTAATACTCAAAATATTGTAAACAGTAGCGTCTAATGCTTTATTAGATCATTACATCCTGTCATTGTATGTGGCAAAATGAACATGGTCTTCCCATTTACCGTTTATTTCAAGATAGCGTCTCGAGAAACCTTCCTTCTCAAATTCAAGTTTTTCCATAACTTTCAATGACCTTGCATTTCTTGGAACAATGTTTGCTTCTATCCTGTGCAGCCCAAAGTCTTCAAACATAATATCCACTGTTTTTTTTATCGCTTCTGTCATGTAACCTTTATTAATTTCGTCCTTGTCCAATTTGTATCCCAAAAAGCATGATTTGAAATTGCCCATAACTATATTAGAATAGCATACATTTCCGATTAATTTATTGTCCTCCTTTTTAAAAATCCAAAACCTTACCATGGAATTTTCTTTAAAAAGTGTATATTCTGAACTTAGCTTGTTTTTTTGATAGCTCAGGGTGTAAAAATCTTTTGGATGCTTTGGTTCCCATTCGGTTAAAAAATTGTGATTTCTTTTATAGTATTCTAAAACCTCGCCTGCATAGTTGGGTTTTAAAATTTTTAAATAAAGCCTTTCCGAATCATATCTTGTCTGTTTGAACATTTCTTGCTCCTTTATTTTTATGATTAATTTTATAATTACCCCGGCTAATAGTCAACTTATTTTGCTTTACTATATATTTTTTTTATGATAGTATATTACAGAATTTAGTCGCAGCTGAAGGGACGAAAAATGACAACTAAAAGCAATAAAACATTTTTAATATTCACATTATTTTATATATACTTTACAATGGCTCTTTTTGACAGTGCCAAAGGAAACTTCATACCATTTTACATTGAAGAATTTCAGATAAATAACACTGTAATAAGCTTAATACTTAGTTTAAGCACACTGGGAAACATAATAGGAAGCTTCCTTGGAGGTCAGTTCTGCGAAAAATACGGTCATAAAACAGTGTACATAATAGGTTCTGTTACTTCAACAATAGGTGTGTTAATTGCTCCTTTTACACAAAACATATTCATGCTTGGTCTTTTTTACTTCATATATGGTGTCGGCCGTCAATTTTTATGCATTGGAATTGATTCCATGATTCCAATACTATCCGTGGGTTTTGAATCAATATTGATGAATATTACCCATTTTATGTTTGGGTTAGGAAGCTTTGCCGGCCAAAATGCTTATGGGAAATTACTTTCCCAGGGAATATCCTGGAGAACAATTTATTTTTACATCGGCATATTTTTTGTTGCCACAGTTATATTAACTGCAATAATTAAGGTTCCCAACATACAGGTAACTAATGATAAATCACTTAATAAAAAGGATTTGTACAAAAATCCATTAATATATATGTTTGTAATTGCACTTACATTCGGACTGGTAGCAGAATCAGTGATTCAAACCTGGTTTATTAGCTACATGAGAGAATCTTACAGTCTCAGCCCTGCTGATGCCTCAACATATGCTTCAATATTTTTCCTGCTGTTTGCCATAGGAAGATTATTCGGAGGCTTTATAATCAATAAGACTGGCAGCTGCAAGGGACTGAAGATATTTTTATTCTTAGCTGCCCTGTGCTTAACAGCAGGTCTTCAACTTAAACAGGACGGACTAATGTTGGTAGCTGCATCCGGATTATTTATATCAATCATATTCCCTACAATGATGGTAATAATCAGCTCAGCTTTCAAACAGAATTCATCCTTTGCAATCGGTCTGATTGTTACAATCAGCGACATATTGTATGTTGTCCTGTTTAACATGACTGGTGCGCTAAACGACTTGCTGGGAACTTATGCAGCCTTTTATGCCGCACCGGCATCCGTAGCAGGCTGTTTGCTAATGATGATATTCATAAGCAAAAAAGTTAAGCTATAGCTCGGCATTGTTCAGCATTCTCATATATGCAGCCTTCTTTTTATTTCTGCGCTTAGTTCCTTTTGTTTAAATATCATTATGAATGATAGGGATATCACACTTGTTACTATACATATGAGGGAAGGATACAGTGCGGTAAGCCATCCCGTAAATACAAATATTATCTGCGCCAGTCCAAAACATCCGTCTATTACTATATATAGAATGTAATCCTCCACATAAAGATCTCTGATTTTTGATATTATGACCATTGATATCATGGCAAAAAAGCATACAAAGGGTATGACATAAGTGATAGACCACCCTCTCCAACCTGTGAGCAAGTCCCACAATACAACTATTACAGAAATAATTATTACCTGGTACACTATATTTTTAGGAAGATTATTTCTTTTGTTTATTGCAGATATCATGCTTATCCAAGCCGAACCTATTCCACCCAGAACAAACAGCGACCATGCCCCGGCTCTGGGCAGCATAACATTCAATGCTACTGAAACAGAGGAAATTATTACTGATATTAAAAGCATTACTTTTAAAAACCCTCCATGCTCAGTATATACAAATGAAATTTTAGGAAACACTTCCTCCTGTTTTTCTCCTGCAAGCATGCCCTGGCAAAGAGGGCAGCTCTTTCTGTTTCCAACCACTTCTACTTTACAATTAGTACAATACATACCACACCTTCTATTCTTCATGAACCACATTTGATTCTATTGTTACAGGAATACCTAAATCCGTAAGAGTCTTAAAGAATCTTCTTTGAACCTCGGTACTGACAAAAGCAGATGTAAAGCTTATTCTCAGCCTGTTTTCATAGGAGCATACACATGCCTGCAGCTTATTTGTACTGACAAATACATCAAAAGATGAAATAAAGGGCTTAACTTCATCAGGCATATTAACCACTCCAACATTTGACAGTGTGGATGTATAGCTTTTGTCAGCTATGCTATTGGCAATCCTGAGAGCTACATCTTTAATAAATAAAGGGACTGCACGAAGTACATAGTTGTGTTCCAATGATGAAAGCATATTTATCCTGTTTTCCAAATGCTCATGCCTGAGATTTTCTTTAAAGCTGTTTTTCAGGCTATCCACTACATCCTGCAATTCACTGCTTCCTGCAGAAAAATCATAGCCAACATTAATTACCCCAAAAAAGTTTCTTGCAGTCTGAGAATTATAATAATTTCTTAAATTAACAGGAATACTTAAAACAACTGGTCTCTTTTTTAGCCTTAAGGGTATTTCTTCATTAATTGCCATCATTAAAATCGATGCAAGAAAAACAGTCAGTGACGCCTTATATTCCCTGGCTTTTGCCAATGTGCAGTCAACCGGAAGAATTCCTTCTATCACACTGACCCTGTACTCCGGTACTTTCGGGCCCCTTAGTTTAAATGCCTTTATACCTTTTTTCTTAACGCCTGATTGTTTTCCGGAGTAGTATTTTTGAAAGCTATCATCCATTTTTTGCGTATTGGAAGCATCTATATCTAAAACAGGAACTCTGTCCTTAAATCTATATTCGTTCTTCATAATAACATAATGGAATATCAAAGTTTTAAAAAACTGCAGCGCTCCTGCACCGTCAGATAATGCATGGTAGACCTCAAAGCTTATCCTCTTTTTATAATACATAACCCTGAACAGTAAACCCTTATTATTTTTATTATATAAAGCCGCACATGGAGGAAGTTTTTCTTCAGTAACTTCCGCCTTAAAATGGCTTCCTTCAAAATAATACCAGAACAACCCGCTCTTTATGATGGATTTATATAAAGGGAATGATTCCACCGTCATATCCAAAGCATTTTGCAGTACATTTTTATCAACAGGCTCATACAGCTCACATGCAAATCTAAATACTTTCGTATCGCTATTTTTGCTGTTTGGAGGAAATATTTTTGCCGCATTATCCAGTCGGCTCCACTCTGATATCCTTTTATTTTTCAATTATTTCACCTCATAAGTATAAAGAAAACTGTTAATCATTTCATAGGACAGCTTAACCTGAGGAAATCTTGGCGGAAGGGTGAAAAATCCGTGCAGGGCGTCTTTAATTCTGTATATTTCTACGTTATTCCCGGATTCTCTCAATTTCCTGCCATAAAGTTCACCCTCGTCTCTCAGTGGGCAGAATTCTGCTGTAATAATCAGAGTATCCGGCTGATTCGTAAAATTCTCTGTCAAAAGTGGAGCAAAGTACGGACTAAGGGCATCTTCATCCTTATTCTTATATAAATCCATGTAATCACCAATCCTTTTTGACGTCAGCAAAAAATCCGTCCCATTATCGTGTACCGACCTAAAAGGTGATGTTTCACCGTAATCATTGTAGGTTGCAGGATAAATCAAAATTTGCCTTTTTATCCTGAATTCATTTCTGTCTCTTGCCAAAAGCGAAAGGGCTGCGGCTAAGTTACCTCCTGCGCTATCTCCTATTATGGTAACCTCACTATTGTTTATATTATTATTTGTAATAAATGCTTTTGCAACCTGGTAGCAATCCTCCAGCCCTGCCGGAAACGGATGCTCCGGAGCAAGCCTGTAGTCCACAGACACAACCTTATGTCCGGTCATCTTTGCCATATTAGCACACACCTTGCTGTAGCTGTCAATATTTCCGGTAACCCATCCTCCGCCATGAAAAAATAACAGTACGGGATAATTTCCTTCTTCTTCAGGGGAATATATTCTCACAGGAATAGTATGATTCTCAGACTCCATGAGGAAATCCCATGTATTAGAAAGCGGTTTTAAATAATGTCTGTGCGTTAAATTTACAAAATTTCTGTGAAGCAGCAAATTTTTCTTTATATCAATATCATTGTAGGATATAGCTCTCAGAGCAGCTCTTGCAACCTTATTTATTGTCATGATTTCCTCACTTCATTAATTTACACTAATTCACATTAAATATTTCCCTTGAAGTGAATTAGTATACTGTTGAGGACAAATATTTATCTCAACATATTAGAACAGTATTATACCATTATACATGGTAAATTTAAATGTGTCCATAAAATTTAAGGGTGAGATAGACCGCTTTTTGGTACTATTCGCCCTCATATTTCAGTAAGAAGTTTCTTCTGTAAGTAGCAGAGATTATTTAACTCTTTAGTGGAATTACCCACCTTTTTTGTTGACATTTGCTTTTTATCAGTTAAAATATTAGTAAGTAAATATAAGGAGGATAAATTATGCAAAAATACGTATGCGATGCATGTGGTTATGTATATGACCCGGCTGAAGGAGATCCGGACAATGGAATAGCTCCCGGTACTTCATTTGAAGATTTGCCGGAAGATTGGGTTTGCCCGCTTTGCGGAGTAGGAAAAGACCAGTTCTCACCTGAAGATTAATTTTACAAAAATGGCGATGTAATCATCGCCATTCTTATAGAATATAAATCTGCAACAATCCAGCATCAGATATCAAATAATCGTGCCTCCTCCGATTACTATGTCGCCGTCATAAAATACTGCAGCCTGACCGGGTGTAATGGCGCGCTGTTTATTTTTAAATTCTACGAGAATTTTATCATCATCAATAGGGTGAAGCCTTGCTTCTGTCTCTATCTGACTGTACCTGGTTTTAACCGTGGCATTCATGGGTGCCGTAAGCTTTTCAACCGCAATCATATTTATATCTCCTGCTTTTAGCCTGTCGGTATACAATTCTTCATCGCTTCCTAATGTAACAGTATTTGCTGCTTTATTTTTACTTATTACATATGCAGGCTTTCCCAAAGCTATACCCAGCCCCTTTCGCTGCCCCACTGTATAATGGATAATACCCTGGTGCTCACCTAATACCTTTCCCTCAGTGTCAACAAAGCTTCCTTTTTTTGATTTCACACCCATTTTATTTTCAAGAAACCCGGCATAATCTCCGTCCTGAACAAAGCAGATGTCCTGACTGTCAGGCTTTCTTGCATTGACAAGGTTCCTTTCTTCTGCAATTTTACGAACCTCGGTTTTATGCATGGCTCCCAGGGGAAGAAGAGTCCTGGACAGATCATGCTGACTGAGTACATATAAAACATAGCTTTGGTCTTTTGATACGTCCACCGCTTTTTTTAAAAGATATCTTCCGCTTCCCTTGTCAAGCTCTATTTGTGCATAATGCCCTGTCGCAATATAATCTTTTTCCATTAATAGTGCTCTTTGTATAAGCCTGCTGAATTTAATGTATCTGTTACAGTCTATACAAGGATTGGGCGTTCTTCCTTCTTCATAGCTTTTTGCGAATTTCTTTATTACCTCATCCTTAAAGGCATCCCCAAAATTAAATACAAAGTGCTCGATGCCTAATTTATAGCACACGCTTCTTGCATCCTCAACATCCTCCAAGGAACAGCACGTCCTGGTTCTGCAAGAAGTGAGAACATCTTCGTTGCTGAACAATTTTAGTGTAGCACCACATATATCATAGCCCCGGTCCCTGAGCAGCACTGCAGCAACGGAACTGTCAACTCCTCCGCTCATGGCAACCATAACTTTTTCCTTCATACTTACTTTTTCTCCTGTTCTAAAAAACAGGACATCACTGTCCTGTAACTATATATATTATACAACCTGTGCAAAATGCTGTCAAATATTAAAACAACTGCCTGATGAAATATGTCAGGCAGTTGTTTATAATGGTCTAAGCCAACAATATTTTTAAATCGTCTTCTACAGTACCAATTCCTGCTATACCAAAGTTTTCAACTAATACCTTTGCAACGTTTGGTGATAAGA
>ENA-UOOR01000293-UOOR01000293.1-fermentation-metagenome-genome-assembly--contig:-NODE-293-length-76564-cov-102.530291_pt1 | contig 76564 bp, 87 predicted proteins | sample MGYA00245780_ERZ724029 | MGnify/ENA primary metagenome ERZ724029 (study PRJEB28704, sample SAMN03018315) | fermentation metagenome | biome: anthropogenic terrestrial biome; feature: soil...
GTGATGGATGCCGTCTGGGAGTGGCGGGAGGCGCAGACGGCCTCCGGGGCTCCAGATTTCCCGCTCCCCGGGGGCCGCATCGCCGGCGATCCCCCGCTGCTTGCGGATGCAGCCGCCGGAGCCTCGCCAAACGCCCCGGTAATTCTCCGGCGATGCTATGGCCCGGAGGAGTGATGCGCTCAGGGCTGCTGCCCGTCCCGGATCGCCCCAATCACCACCCCCACGAGCCGCTCGATCTCGTCGAACCGCGGCTCCGCCATGCCGTTCTTCACGATCCCGCACCCGGTCGCGACGACGTGCAGGTCCGGCTCGACCCCGATCTCCCGGAGTTTTTTGAGCGCACAGGTGTCTTCGCAGCCGTCCAGCGCGAGGACACGCCCCGCGGAGCGTGTCGCCTCCTCGAGCGAGGCCGGCGGGCGGTTTGCCGGGAGCAACGCCTCCACGGATTCCGGGTACCGCTGCCAGACCACCATGCCTGCCCGGGCGGTCAACTTCCCGGTGTTCGAGAGGCCTGAACACGTGACGAGGGTGACGGGCTCCGCCACGGACTCACTCCAGCTCAAGGGCTTTTGCGGCCGCCCGCCCGATCAGTTCCGGCGGGATTGCCTCGTACTCCTCGCCGTTGTAGCAGAGCGTCCGGCACTCCGCGTCTCCCCCGCAGGAGTCGCAGGATGCACAGGAGCAGGATGCGGCAGTCACCTCGACCCCCGCGAGAAGTTCCTCGATCGGCACCCCGTTGAAGAGGAGAGCCTCCGAACCGGCGGGGGCATCATCGGGGAGGACGGTCTCATCCACCCGGACGCTGATCCCCTCCATCTCGAGGAGCATCCGGATCTCCGCGAGAACGGCCGAGAGCGTCATTCCGGTCTCCTCAAACTCTTCGGCGGTCTTCTCGATCTCGTTCCCGATGTGCTTCCATTCGATGACGAGTTCCTTCTTCATGGTATCATCTTGGGAATCGACGGGACATCTTTCTGTCGCCTCTCCGCCATGCCACCGGTCCCGGAGCCGGGGGGCAGCGTTCAGCATCGCAGGTGATCGTCTCTGCAGACGTCTTCACCGCGGACATTCTCCTCATTCCCGGCGGCCCAGACCCGTCTCCGGTCGGGCCCGACTCAGGAGACGCCAGATCCCGACCAGCGCGATCATATTCATATATTTGAATATACCAATTTGTGGATATGCAGGGGAGGATAAAACTGCTGAAAGCTCTCGCCGACGAGACGCGGATAAAGATCGTCCAATGCCTGATGGACGGCGAGCGATGTGCGTGTACACTCGTGCCGGCCGTCGGAAAGGCACAGCCGACGGTTTCGCAGCATCTCAGGGTCCTGGAGGAGGCCGGGGTTCTCGAGTCGCGGAGGGACGGTGTGAACATCTGGTACAGGATCAGGTCGGGCCAGGCGGTCCAGATCCTGGAGATCCTCGATATTCAGAAGATTGAAGTACCGATTTCCTGTGGGGGATCACCATGACGAACAATGGTGTGAGAGTATTCGAAGGAGCGGTCTCCTGTTCGGGATCTCCACGCCAGGAGATGGAAGCGAGATGAGCACCGCATCATCAACATCCGATACCGATACGGTTACCCTGCAGATTCAGGGGATGGACTGCACCTGCAACGCCGACCTGCTCGCCCGGAAACTGGACGCCCTTGCCGGCGTCCGGGGCCACGAGATTACGCCGGTCACCGGCCAGGCCCGGATCACCTACGATCCCGCGATCGTCAGTGTCCAGGAGATCATCCGCACCGTCGCTGAGACGGGGATGACCGCCTCGCAGGTGCGGAGCGAGGGGCGGAAGAGCACCTGGTGGCGTGAGCCGCAACAGCTCGCCCTCTACGGGAGCTTCCTCACCGCGGTGATCGCCTTCGCCGCGGGATACCTCGGGACGTCGCTCACCATCGTGAACGGGCTCTACCTGCTCGCCGTGCTCATCGGCGTCTACTACCCGGCACGAAAGGCGCTGATCGCGCTCAAGAACCTGACGCCGACGATCCACCTGCTCATGCTGATCGGCTCTGTCGGCGCGATGGCGCTCGGACTCTGGGGGGAGGCCGCGGTCCTGATCATCGTCTACTCGCTCGGCGACGTCCTCGAGTCCTACGCCGTGGATAAAGCCCGGGGTGCGATCCGGTCGCTCATGGCGCTCGTGCCGAAAGAAGCGCTGGTCCGGCGCAACGGCCGCGAGACCATCTGTGCGGTCGAGACGATCAGCGTCGGCGAAGTCGTGATCGTCCGACCGGGCGAGCGGGTGCCGGTCGACGGCACGGTCGTCGCGGGGTCGTCGTATGTCGACCAGGCAGCGGTCACGGGAGAACCGGTTCCCGTGCACCGCGGCCCCGGCGAGGACGTTTTCGCCGGGACGATCAACCAGAACGGGTCACTCGAGGTCCGGGTCACAAAACCGGCGTCCGAAACGATGCTCTCCCGGATCATCCTCTCGGTCGAGGAGGCGCAGGCGAAACGGACATCATACCAGCGATTTTCGGACTCCTTCGGGAAGTGGTACACGCCGGTCATGTTCGTCCTCGGGGTGCTGGTCGCCACCGTGCCGCCGCTCTTCTTCGGTGCCGAGTGGTACCCGTTCATCTACCGCGGGCTCGTCGTCTTCGTGGTCTCGTGCTCCTGCGGCCTTGCGCTCTCCGTGCCCGTCGCGGTGGTGGGCGCAATGGCGAACGCTGCAAAGCAGGGAACCGTCTTCAAGGGCGGCGCCTACCTTGAGACCATCGAGACGGTGAAGGCGATCGCGTTCGACAAGACCGGGACCCTGACCATCGGACGGCCCGCGGTCACGGATGTCGTGACCTTTGACGATCTCACCGGGGATGAACTGCTCGACCTTGCCGCCTGCATCGAGTCGCGGTCAGGCCACCCCCTCGCGGCCGCGATCGTCCGGAAGGCTCGCGAGAGCGGGACGTTCTCGGGTCGGCCGGCCGTTCAGTTCGAGGAGACGGCCGGGCGCGGGGTCGCGGCGACGGTGGACGGCCAGGCATGCCGCATCGGCAGCCCCCGCGCCATGCTCGAAGAGGGTATCGAGATCGGTCACGCGGAGGAGACGATCGCCCGGATCGAGGGTGAAGGCCGGACCGTGGTCCTGGTCAGCCGCGACGGGACGCTCGCCGGCCTGGTCGCGATCGCCGATGAGGTGCGGCCCGGCGCTGTCGAGGCCTTGCAGCGGTTAAAACACGCCGGTGTCCGGACCGTGATGTTGACCGGGGACAACGAGCGGAGCGCCCGGGCCATCGCACAGCGTGTCGGTGTGGATGAATACCGGGCGCAGCTCCTGCCGACGGATAAGGTCGACGTGGTGCGGCAGTTGAGAGAGCGGTACGGTGCAGTGGCCATGGTCGGCGACGGCATCAACGACGCACCGGCCATGGCCGCCGCGGACGTCGGCATCGCGATGGGCGCGGCAGGCACGGACATCGCGATCGAGGCCGGCGACGTGGTGCTGATGTCCGACGACCTCGGGAAACTGGCGTATGTGCGTGAACTCTCGCACCGAACGGTCACCGTGATCCGGCAGAACATCGCCGTCTCGCTGATCAACGTCGCGTTCATGGTCGTGGCGGCCCTGCTCGGCTACCTCGGGCTGGTCACGGGCCTGCTCCTGAACGAGGGGAGCGCGGTCTTCGTGATCTTGAACGCCCTGCGTCTGTTGACGTGGCGGAGCGGTGCCGAACCTGAGAGCCCCGCTGTTGCCCAAATAGGGGCTCCCGCCATTCCGACTGCAGCGCAGGCGACGGCGACTGTTGGCTGCTGTTCCTGTGCCGCTCCTGCGGGCGATGTGCTACCCGTTCCTTCAACGGCCGGAGCCGGTTGCTGTTCGTGCGGAGAGCCGCAGATCTCCGTCGCCGCCGGGGCGACAGGTTCGTGCTGTTCCGGCGCGGAGGACGTTGGTGCGGCATCGACGGCGACAGCCTCCCCGGGGGCCGGATGTTCCTGCGGTGATACGTCGCTCGACTGGGATTTGCCGACCTCAATCCTCGTCGAGACAGAAGGTTGCTGTTGTTGCGGAGAGCCTGCCGACGAGGTGCTGCCTCCAGCCCCCATCCCCGGCAACGGTTCCGGATCGTCCGGTCCTGCGACCGCGACGTTCCGGCTCGAAGGGCTCGGTTGCGCCTGTGAGGGGCAGATGGTCGAGAGACGGGTGAAGGCCCTGAAGGGGGTGACCACTTTCACCCTGAATGGGATCACGAACCAGCTGAAGGTCGCCTACGACCCGGCCGCTGTCTCGGTCGACGATATCGTGATGGCGGTGAAGAAGGCGGGCGTGACCGCGGTCCCTGGGGACCGGCGCTGATTGCAGTTACACGGACCAAATCGAGGCGACTTGATGCAACAAAAGACGATGATTATGCTGGTCGATGGTCGATCCCCGGGGCTGGACGTCGCCAGCCCGGGGGCTGGCACACCCCCGGACACCACGGAGAACAACCATGGCTGAAACTATGAAACGGCTCTCGTTCCTTGATCGCTACCTGACTCTCTGGATCTTCCTTGCGATGGCGATCGGGATCGGGATCGGCTACTTCTTCCCCTCGGTCCCGCAGGCGATCACCGGCTTTGCGGTCGGCACGACCTCGATCCCGATTGCGATCGGCCTGATCGTGATGATGTACCCGCCGCTCGCGAAGGTCCGGTATGAGGAACTCGGCAGCGTCTTCCGCGACCGGAAGGTGCTGGGCTTATCGCTCTTCCAGAACTGGGTCGTCGGCCCGGTCCTGATGTTCGCCCTCGCGGTCCTCTTCCTCGCCGACCGGCCGGAGTTGATGTACGGCCTGATTTTGATCGGGATCGCGCGCTGTATTGCGATGGTGATCGTCTGGAACGACCTCGCTGGCGGGAGCTGCGACTACTGTGCCGCGGTGGTGGGCTTAAACTCCGTCTTCCAGGTCTTCTTCTACTCGATCTACGCGTACATCTTCATCACGGTTCTGCCGCCGCTCCTCGGGATCGGGACCGGCACCGCGATCAGCATCACGATCGCCGAGATCGCGACCTCGGTCTTCATCTACCTCGGCATCCCGTTCATCGCCGGGTTTCTGACCCGCTTTATCCTGCTTCGGGTACGATCGAAGGAGTGGTATGAGACCCGGTTCATCCCGCGGATCTCGCCCCTGACCCTCGTCGCCCTGCTCTTCACGATCATCGTGATGTTCTCGACCCAGGGGGCGAACATCATCCAGGTCCCGTTCGACGTCGTCCGGGTCGCGATCCCGCTCCTGATCTACTTCCTCGTGATGTTCTTCGTCGCGTTCTGGATGAGCCACCGGCTCAACGTCGACTACCCGCGTTCGGCGACCCTGGCCTTCACAGCAGCGTCGAACAACTTCGAACTCGCCATCGCCGTCGCTGTTGCGGTCTTCGGCATCGGCTCGCAGGTCGCATTCGCCACCGTGATCGGCCCGCTCATCGAGGTGCCGATCCTGATAGGGCTCGTCAACGTCGCGCTCTGGCTCAAAAAACGGTGGTACGCGAATGAGCCGGCCGCACAGTGCGCCATCGATCAGGGGGTCGTATGAACCCTGTCCTGCCTGCACCTGCGTGGAATTGAGGGGGAGGTCTTGACAGCCCGCGAAGAGGTTCGAGAGAGGGTTCGGCGATCAACGTCCGCCTGCTACCAGGAGGCGCCAACGGGGTCCCGGGGACAGGTCCTCTGCGACCCCGGCGCCTCCCCCCAATAACCGGGAGCCCTGATGGGCAGCGGATCTCCCGAGCGGCACGGGTATGATGCCGAAGAGGATGTGAGGGGATCTTGTTCAACGAGCGCTCTCATCTAGGCATTAATTCGGACCCGTTTCAGGTCGTACCACCCTTTTCCCAGCAGTGTAAGTCCGATGATGATGAAAATAGCGGAATGGATGCCGTAAACCCAGGTCTCAAACCCGGAGTCGCCATAAAACAGATTCAACCAGAAGAACGGGCACGCCAGTCCGAAGAACGCGAACCCTGCACCGACTTTCATCCGGCTTTTTATCCGTCGCTCGTTGGAAGACATGGGGCCTTTTCCGTGTAGAGTAATCTGTCCATGCACTACTTAATTGAAGTTCATGGTCCGTTTCTCATTCCGATAACATTGAATCCCTGTAGCACGCAGCAGGGACCTGCAGGACGGTTCAGACCGGTCACGGACAGGAGCCTGGTCCCCACGCATACGCGCCGCGTGGGGGAGGGAAACGGCGCGGGCCCGGAGAACGATGGTAGACCCTGCACGACGGTGGTATTCAACCTCACCCAATCAGCATTGCCGCGAGGAGGTAGACCCCGATCCCGATGAAGAGCACCCCGACGATGCGCCGCGTCCAGTACTCGAACCTCTCCGCCGCCTTCATCGCGCTCCCCACCTTCGCGATCCCGGTCACCATGATCAGCGAGAACGCGATCACCGGCAGAGCGGTCGCGACGGCAAAGACCGCCGGTACCCCGAGCGGGTCAGAGGTCCGGAGCGCCAGCGGGACGAGCATCGCAAAGAAGAGCACCGCCGAGAAGGGGCAGAAGGTCAATGCGAAGAGCACGCCGAGGATGAAACTTCCCGCGAGCCCCCGGTCGGCGACCCGCTCCTTGAATGCGGCAAACCGCCTGCTGCCGCCCCGAAAGGAGGGGAGCGGGACGAGATCGAGCATCACGACCCCGATCGCGATCAGCAGCGGGCCGACGAGCACCTCGCCCCAGGTCTGGAGGAAGAGCGAGATCCCCTGAACGGAGAGCCCGAGGGTCACAATCGCTGCGGCGATGCCGACGTAGACGACCATCCTCCCCGCGCTGTAGAGCGCCCCGGCGAGGAGGGTCTGCCCCGGGTTACCGATCCGGCGGGAAAGGTAACCGATCGCGGCGACGTTCGTCGCGAGCGGACAGGGCGAGAGGGCCATCATCAACCCGATGAAGAACGCGGCGACGAGGGGAACACTGCTCGTCCCCATCGTCTCCATGAACCCCATCAGGCTCATTGCGAGAAGTCCCCGGCGAGACGCATCCCGATCAGCGTCTTGAGATACTGCATGAATCCGGGCTTGTCGTTGAGTTTGTACCAGACCCGGGTATCCTCCTCTTTGGAGAACCCACCCTGGTCGTCGTAGGTGCCGATCCAGAGCGACGAGCCGGTCGCCCCGTAACGCTCGACGATCTCCTTCTTTTCCGGGTCGGCGACATCGACGTGATCGAAGACGAGCTTCCCTGAGCCGAGTTCACCGGGGAAGTGTGTCTTCACGGTCTCTTCGGCGTAGTCGCCGAGCACCACGCAGGAGTAGCACTGGTTCGGCGCGGTGAAGTGGATGACTTCGACTTTCGTGACGGTGCCGTTGAGCGGCGAGATGGTGGCTGCATCCGCTCCGCCTGGTGCTGCCGTACACCCTGCGAAGAGGGCGGTGAAGGCGAGGAGCACCGCCAGCGCAACTAATGGCAGGACCTTTCGTCCGGTTATGCTGCAGGCAGGCCCCCGGGGCACGCGCGGGGCATCAGGACTGCATGGTTGTTTTGTTTTCATCAAGGACACTCCTGTCGCTGGATTGGCTGTTACAATTTGGTTTGAAATGATTCTGTGTTCTTGTGCAGGTTGATATATATGCTTTATCCAGGGGTGCTCCATCACCGCATCCCCCTGCCGGAAATATCGGCTCTCCTCCACTGCGTGTCGGGGGCGATCCGCGGCAGCGGTCACTCCGGCTCACCCCGCTTCTTTGCCCGGGTGATCTTCCTGCGGTGGAGATCCTCCCGCTCCTGCTCCTCGATATACCGCAGGGTCTCGACGATGCGGGGTATCAGCACCCTGTCCATCGCGTTCACCTTCCGGCGTGTCCGTGTGATACTCCTCTCAAGCGCCCGGAGAGTCTCCTCCTCTTCCCCGAGAAGGAGCGCCAGGTACAGCACCCGAGAGAAGCAGGCTGCAGCAAGGACGATATGGGGCGACGCACGGTCGACGATCTCTATCCATGGTGTTCCGACCGCCACCTCGGACCTGACCACGGGCGTCCCGGCCGCTTCGAGAGTCCGGCTCCAGTCTTCGAGAACCTCGCTGGCGTATTCGATGGCCGCCCAGGAACGGCTTCCGCCTCCCGCTTCTCGACGGTATGGAAGAAGGCAATCTCGCCGGCCCCGGTGCCGACCAGCTCGCGGACGGTGCAGAACATCCGTTTGGTGGTGTCGGAGGGGGCGACTGGGAAGAGTACGGTTGAGAGCATCGAACTCGCCACGCTATAGTTGTCGCCGTAATATAACCGCTTCGAGGGTCATGGCACCCGGTGCGGGATCGCTGCCCGGTCCATCCGCCTGCCGCCCGGACAGTCGAGTTACGGGGCGAAAACGGCTGGTCGTCTCTCTAATGGCCAGCAAAGCGGCAGACACGCTCTCTCCGGCGTAATCGTCCATGGTCATCAGTGAAGTCCTCACTGTCACTGGTATCAAACCTTTTCAAAAAAAAATTGAATCAGTGCGGAAGGCTCATCCGTAACGAAGAACAGGCTGTTTGAAGTGGTATTGAGGAGACCACGCCGGACGGAGCGTCCCGGTGCACTTCAGGAATCGATGAAGCAGGAAACTAAATGATATCTGAGGATACTCATCCAATCCACAGAGAGGAGGCAGGGCATGCGAGCCGAGCGAGGAGCGTCAATCGACCTGGATATCCCATTTTACCGCCAGCATTACGACTTCACGTGCGGTCCGGCCGCACTGATGATGGCTCTGAAATACCTGGATGACAGCGTGCGCACTGGAACGGATCTCGAGATCGATATCTGGCGGGAAGCAAACCTCGTTGCCGTCCGCGGGACAAGCAGGTACGGCCTGGCATTTTCTGCGGCCGTCCGTGGATTTTCTGCCGGAGTTGCCAGCAACACGGGGAGAATCGATTTCGTTGAAAAGGTCGTTCCACCTCTGAGCGATCCGAAAATGCAACTGCTTAGAGAGCAATTTTTCGAAAGAAGAATCCGATGCAGAAGGCTGGGGGTCCGGGAACGACGGCAAGCAATCACCGGCAGAACCATCCGCACCTCGCTCTCCCTGAACCGTGTTCCGTTGATCGTGATAAACTCCCTGGTATGCAGCAACGAAGACCTGCCCCATTGGGTTGTGGTGACCGGAATCGATGACGCGTTCCTTTACTACAACAATCCCCTTGATGCCGTTCACCGAAAAAGAAAGACCAGGATATCCACTCTCAAGGAGTTTATCGGATACCATGGCGACCAATCCATGGTGGAGGTCTGGAGGGAGTGACCCCTGCCGTTCTGCGGTTCGTGCGTACCGGACCACTGAATCTACCGGGAGTGTGTCACATGTGATCAGGTATGGCCGGGCAACCCGCGGTTCATCCCCTGATCGCTTCAAGCACGGCAGCTGAAAGGCGCTCGATCTCGTCGAATCGCGGTTCGGCCATCCCATTCTTCTCGATACCGCAGTCAGTTGCGACAATATGCAGGTGCGGCTCGATTCCGAGCGCCTGCACCTTCTTCTTCCCGCAACAGTCGCCGCACCCATCCAGCACCAGGACGCGATCCGCGTGCCGGACCGCATTCTCCAAGGACGCCGTCGGCCGGGTGGCCGCAAGGCACGCCTCGACCATCCCGCCGTAGCGGCGCATGAGCGCCGCACCGGCCTGGGCGGTCAGTTTTCCGGTGTTCGAGATCCCGGAACAGGTGATGACGGTGACCGCCATCGTCACGCTTCTCCGAACGTCGTATCGATCCAGGCGGTGATCTCGTCCCGGATCCGCCGGACACCGGCCATGATCTCCTCATCGGTGCCGGTGAGGTTCGAGGGGTCCGGGAACTCCCGGTGGATCTCCTCCTTCGCCCAGGGGAAGAAGGGGCAGAGCCCTCCTTCACAGACGGCGACGAGGAGATCCATCTCCTGCTCGTCGAACACACCAAGATCCTTTGAGCGGTGGCCGGAGATGTCGATCCCGATCTCGGCCATCGCCCGGACCGCGTAGGGGTTCAGGGTTCCCGGCGCGGTGCCGGCCGAGAAGGCCTCATAGCGGTCGCCGTAGCGGGCGTTCAGGTAGCCTTCCGCCATCTGCGAGCGGGCAGCATTGTGGGTGCAGACGAAGAGGACTTTCTTCTTCATGGTATCACTCCAGCCCGAGCGCTTTGAGTGCCGCCCGGGCGATCAGCTCCGGCGGGATCGACTCGTAACGCTCGCCGTTATACTCGATTGCCCGGCACTCCGCGTTATCCTGCCCGGTGATGCAGGCGCAGGAGGCGCAGGGCGTAGTTGTGACCTCCATACCCTCGATGAGTTTCTCGAGCGGCACGCCGTTGAAGAGGATGCTGTTCGACTCTGCGATCGCTTCATTCTCGAGGGCGGTCTCGACAACCCGGACCGCGATGCCCTCCTCCTCTAAGATGGGGCGTATCTGCTCGACTACGTCTATCACCGTCCGTCCAGTCTCACCGCACCGCTCGCAGGTGTTCTCAATGTCTCTTCCGATATGCCGCCATTCGACGACGAGAGTCTCCGCCGGCCCCTCGCAACCGCAATCGGTACCGCAACCGCAGCCGCATCCACCGGAGACCTCAGACTTCTGCTCCTGCTTCTCTCTTCCCCGCCCCTCCCAGGCGGCGGAGACAACCTTCTCCACGTCTTCTTCGGAGAGATCGAGGCTTCCGCCCTTCTCGATCCCGAGGTCCGTGACCACGATCTCCTGGTCGGGTGTAATCCCGGCCCGCTCGGCGATCTGGCAGGCGCACCCGACCGGGCAGCCGTCGATGACGATCACCTCGTCCGCCGTCTCGACCTTCTTCTTGATCGAGGGTGTCCCGACGGCAAGTGAGGCCGTGCAGGCGATATTTCCGTATCCTTCCTCCGTCAACTGGACGGCAGCCTCGTTCGAGAGCTGGCCGGCCTTCGATGCGCCGGCGCAGGCGAAGATGATCCGCTTCGTTCCGCCTTCCGGCTCCGCACCACCCCCACAGGCACACCGGGGCACTGTCTGTTCTGCCATCTCACTTCTCTCCGAGCAGTATCTGTTTGATATCCTCAACGCAGGGGACGTGGCCGACGACTTTGGCCTCGCCGTCAACGTAGAGCGCCGGCGTCAGCATCACGCCCCGCTCGATCATCGCATCGAGGCTCTCGATCTTGCGGATCTCCGCATCGATCTTGAGTTCCCTGACCGCGATCTCGACATTTTTGATCATCCGCCCGCACTTGGCGCAGCCGGTCCCGAATACTTCAACCAGCACCATCTCTCAGACTCCTTTGCAGGGGAAGAGGGATCTCACCCCTGCAGGATCTCCTTGATCTCCTTGACGTCCGCCACCCGGCCCGAGACCTTCAGTTCCCCGTCGACGGCAAGAGCCGGCGTCAGCATCACGCCGCGGTCCATGATCTCGGTGATATCGTCGACCTTGACGACTTCGGCCTCGATGCCGAGTTCCTTGATTGCCGTCTCCACGTTCTTTGCGAGCCGCTTGCATTTGGCGCAGCCGGTTCCGAGCACTTCCACCTTCATCGTTTCTTCACCTCGTTCTGGTACTCACGAAGGAGCGCCGCCCGGTAGAGCGGTTCCGCTTCCTTCGGGATGTAGTTGTAGATCTTTACCTGTTTCATCAGTTCACCGCCGATAGCAATCTCGCCAGAGAGGTTAAGGGCGACCGTATCGGCCAGGATACCGTCGAGCATCGCAAGCCCAACGACGACCCCGCCGACATCGATCCGGCGGATCCGGCGCATGGCCTCGGCGGCGCAGCAGGGTTTCTCTCTCTTCTTTGTCTCCATAGGTTCTCCCCTATATGAGTAGCATCCCGTTCCCGAAGAGGAACCCGGCAATGGTCGCGAAGACGACCACCAGCGCCACGTAGGCCGCTGTCTTCTTCGCCCCCATGATCCGGTGGATGACGAGGACGGAGGGGAGGCTGATCGTCGGCCCGGATAGCAGGAGGGCGAGCGCCGGACCGCTGGCCATCAGCCCCGACGAGTAGCCAAAGGTCGTGCCGATGATCGGGACCTCAAGCAGCGTCGGCATGTAAAGGATCGACCCTGCGATCGCCGCAAGGAAGTTCGCGCCGAGCGAGTTGTTCCCGAAGTAGGGCTGGAAGGTCTCCGGCGGGAGGAAGAAGGCGATGATCCCGACAAGGAATGTCCCGGCGATCAGGATCGGAAAGATCTTCTTCGTGAGATCCCAGGTCTCCATCCCCCAGTCGGTCACCTCGTCCCGGTCGTAATAGTAAATGAGCAGGACGGCGATCGCGAGCGTGAGAATGTAGACGATGCCGAGCCGGAGCGCCCAGTCAAGCGGCGAAGCGCCGAAGACCAGCACCCCGACCAGGAGGGCGAAGAACGCCGGCGTGACCCAGCGCGGTTTCTCTTCCTCGCATGCCCCGGCGACACTCGGCGCCATCGCCTTCTTCTTGAGCGTCTCGACGTCCGTCGACCGGAAGATCAGCGCCATGAGAAGCCCGATGACGATCGCGAGCACGACCGCCGAGATCGCCCGTGCTATCCCGAGGTCGAAGCCGAGCACCCATGCGGTGTAGATGATCGCGAGGATGTTGATGGCGGGACCTGCAAAGAGGAACGTCGTTGCCGGGCCGATGCCGCTCCCTTTCTTGAGGATTCCGGCAAAGATCGGGAGAATGGTGCAGCTGCAGACCGCGAGGATCGTCCCCGAGACCGATGCTATCCCGTAGGAGATGTGCTTGGGCGTGTCCGGGCTGAAATACTTCAGTATTGCATCCTTCTTGACGAAGGCCGCGATGGCTCCGGCGATGAAGAACGCCGGCACCAGACAGGTAAGGACATGCGCCGAGAGGTAGTCGAGCACGGAGGCAAGCCCCGATGCAAGGGCGCCGATGAGTATGTCAATCATAGTTAGTTCCTTTACATTGCTCCAATGTCTGTATCGGTGTGTAATTCAGGCGATCCCGGCCGTGGTGACGGTGCCCGTTTCAGCTCCTCACCGCCCCCATGTCCCTTCGGACGGCTCCGGCTCCGCCTGCAGCATATAGTGACGGCTGTATTCGGTTATGGCTAGCAAATTCCTCATCGTCATCAGGAGGGCCACGCCGATCATGAAGGCGACCGCGACGATGAGGATAGCCAGCAGCACCCGGGGGAGTTCCACTCCGATCGGGACTGTCAGCAGGGGGTCGGCCGTCTTTATCCCCCCTGCTCCACCGCACTCTTCCGGAAGAAGAGGTTGCAATGGCAGTGACCCTCAACCGCGATCTCCTCCTTGTGGTAGACACAGGGGCAGGCAATCTTCGCATCTTCTTCCGGCACGCCTTTCCGGATGCGGCAGGGACAGAAGCGCTCGCCATGCCTGAGCTGGTTCCGGGCAAGCCCCCGGAGGACAGCGTTTCGCACCCGTTCGTCCGGGTTGAGCACCAGGTCGTGTTCGCGGGCGTACTTCTCCGCCCAGGTACGGATCTCTTCGACCAGTTCGTCCTCGGTCAGGGTCGTCGGTTCGTCGGCCATTCTCCGCTTCCGGTCACTCTTTCTTCTCGTCCGTCTTCTTCGACACGACCTTCACGCCGCCGCAACTGCAACTGCAGCCGCAGTCGTTTTCCGGCGCAAGGAGTCTCTTGATCCGTCCGGCGAGGCTTTCCTTTGGGTTCTTGCTGGTGTCGTCTGTCATGGTGCTACGCCCCACTCTGTTTCAATACTATTTGAAATAGTGTGAGCGCCACCACCCTATAATGGTTCTGGTTTCAAAACGAGTTGAAGGAGTTGTCACCAGGCATGACGACATCCGGTAGCCACCGGGGGTGGCAGGGCATTTCCCGTTGAGCTTGCGAGCCTGCCCCCTGTGCAGCCGCTCTTTGTCTGCTTCACCAGAGCGGTGCTCGGGCCGGCAGACTCAAAACCTTCCTGCCACCTCCCGGTCCTGGAGAAGGCAGGGCTGATCGTCGGCGGGCTGCAGGGGAACCGGATCCTCTACGCTCTCCCGATCCAGGGAGACCGGCGAGCTGCAGGAGGTTGCGGATGCCCGAACCGCCAAGACATCGGGAAGCATGCCAGGTTGCTTGCCGACGATATAATTCCCCAACACCAGGTAATCCAGACCGGTGGAGAAGAAGCAGCGGATAGCATCCTGCGGCGATTCCACGATCGGCTCGCCCATCACGTTGAAACTCGTGTTCAGTAATACCGGGACGCCGGTGAGTATCTCGAACTCCTTCAGCAGGCTTTTTGAGGGGGTCGAACCCCCATGGGGGGTCCCGGCGGCTCATCGGGCCGGCATTGTCGACCGATGAAAAGAGACAGCACCGTGGAAACCCGGGAGGTCCTCCGGCCGATGACAGCCGATCGTCGGAAGAGAAGATCCGATGCGTTCGTAGCCTTCGCTTGACCCCGGCGAGCGCCAACGGGTGCGCATCGCTGATGATGACCCGCTCCGGCCTTCTCCCCCACGGTCAGGATGCTCCGTACGACCCTGCTGCCGCCGATGGAACCGATGCTCATAGTGCCCATGCTTTTTTCTCCTCTGCTGTTGAACGGTTAGTTCGTACGCCGTGTGAGAGCAGCGAAAGGTTATAGATGTTTTCATTTCAGATTCTTTTGAAATATCGAGTGTGATGTCCCGATGGCAGAAGACAAAAAATACCAGGATGCATCCCTGCCCCTCCCTCCTGACGTCGAGGAGTCGCTCTGCCGGTGCGGGGGCATCGCAGGGCTGACGGGGCAGTTGCCGGGAGACGATCTCCTGAAAAGAGAGAGTGCTCTTTTTCGCGCACTCGCCGACCCCCTCCGCCTCAAGATCCTCGCCATGCTCGCGGTGCAGCCGCTCTGTGTCTGTGTCATCAAGGCGGTGCTCGGGATAGCGGACTCGAAGCTCTCCTACCACCTCTCCGTCCTGAAGAAGATGGGACTGATCGCCGGCGAGGCGCAGGGAAACTGGATCATCTACCGGCTGACCGCCGATGGCACCGCCTGGACAAGACAGGTGATAGGCGACGCCGGGAGTCGAAAAAACAGGTGAATCCCGGATCCTATATGCCGAGACCCTCTAAGAAGGTCCGGTGCAGGCGGAGATCTCCGCCAAGCTCCGGGTGGAAGGCGAACGCCATGTGCCGGCCGTGCCGGACGACGACGATCCCCTCCGGTATGCGGGCGAGCACCTCGACGCCGCTCCCGATCTCCGTCGCCGCCGGGGCCCGGATGAAGACCGCGCGGAAAGGGTCGGCGAGGCCCGCGATGTTGAGAGACGTTTCACGGGAGTCGACCTGCCGCCCGAAGGCGTTCCTCGCTACATGCATCGGGATGAGACCCAGGGTCCGCACCCGGGGATCGTCAACCCGGTCCGCCGCGAGGACCATCCCGGCGCAGGTAGCGAATATCCCGCCCTCGAACCCCACGAGCGGCTCATAGAGCCCATTTTTTTCAATCAGCCGGGAGATCGTGGTGGACTCCCCGCCCGGGATCGCGAGGGCGTCGAGGTCCGCAAGGTCCTCCGCATGCCGGACCGGACCGACCGTCGAACCCGGCCGGTCTATAAGCGCCTCGCGAAACGCCGCGATATGCTCCGCGACATCGCCCTGGAGCGCGAGAACGCCGACCTTAACGCCCACGGGTCTGCAACACCTCCCCTTCCCGGAGCATATGGACGTCGAGGCCCTTCATTGCCTCCCCGAGGCCCTTGCTCACCTCGGCGATGACCTTCGGTTCATCGTAGTGGTTCACCGCCTCCACGATCGCCCGGGCGGTCGCCTCGGGGTTTCCCGACTTGAAGATGCCAGACCCGACAAAGACCCCGTCGGCACCGAGCTGCATCATCAGCGCCGCATCGGCAGGCGTCGCGATCCCGCCGGCGGAGAAGTTCACCACGGGAAGGCGGCCGCGGTTCGCGCACTCGACGACGAGTTCCGCCGGCGCCTCGATCTCGCGGGCACGGTCGACGAGCTCCTGCCTGTTCATCCCCTGCAGGAGCCGGATCTCGCCCATGATCGCCCGCATGTGGCGGACCGCCTCCACCACGTTGCCGGTCCCGGCCTCGCCCTTCGTCCGGATCATCGCCGCCCCCTCGTTGATCCGCCGGAGCGCCTCCCCGAGGTCCCGGGCGCCGCAGACGAACGGGACCGAAAACCGGGTCTTATCGATATGGAACTGCTCGTCGGCCGGGGTCAGCACCTCGCTCTCGTCGATCATATCCACGCCGAGCGCTTCCAGGACCTGCGCCTCGACGAAGTGGCCGATCCGGGCCTTTCCCATCACCGGGATGGAGACCGCATCGATGATCTCGACGATCCTCTGCGGGTCGGCCATGCGGGCCACGCCCCCGGCCGCCCTGATATCGGCAGGGACTCGCTCAAGCGCCATGACGGCGACGGCGCCCGCCTCCTCGGCGAGCCGCGCCTGCTCTGCGTTGACCACGTCCATGATGACGCCGCCCTTCTGCATCGACGCAAAGCCGCGCTTGATAAGCTCGGTCCCAAACCTCAGTTCCTCGAGTTTCATTACCTATCTATAGCACATGTACCCCAATAAAAATAGTGCGGCGATCTCCAGGATCGCAAAGATGACCGTCGCCGCCCGGACCGCACGGACGATTCCGGCGCCCGCCTCCGCAAGGGTCCGCTCCGGGTCCCCTATCGTATAGACGCCGGGCTTCTCGAGCCGTATCCCGACGCCGCCGGCGATGACGGCCATCGGGATCCCGCCGTTGAACCCGGGGCGCTTCTTCCTGTCCCGGCAGAGCACCGCCCATGCCGGGGCGAACCGGCCCTTCGCCGCAAAGTAGGCGAGGAGGACGAGGCCCGTGAGCCGGGCCGGGATGAAGTTTGCGACATCGTCGACGCGGGCCGGAAACCACCCGATCCGGAGCCGCTCGTCCCGGTAACCGAGCATCGCGTCCAGGGTGTTGACCGCACGGAAACCGGCGGCTCCTGCAAGGCCGAAGATCCCGAAGTAGAAGAGCGGGGAGATGATGCTGTCGACGAGGTTCTCGGTCATCGACTCATAGGCAGCCGAGAGGACGTGCTCGCGGTCAAGGCGAGCCGTATCCCGGCTCACCATCATACCGACCGTCGAGCGGCCCGCATCGATGCCGCCGTCCCGAAGCGCCCGCGCCACAGCGACGGTATGCTCCTCGAGCGCCCGCCAGGCCAGGCAGACCTTGAGGAGGAAAGGCGCGATGAGGAGATAGAGATACCACGGGGCCGCAAACTCTACGAGAGCGAACGGCGCGGCAAAGAGCGCCACGGTCGCGAGGGTCCCCGCGACCCCGACCACCCGCTGGATGCGGAGCGGGTAGCGGTCCGGGACCCCCCACCACCCGATGAACCGGCCGAGGACCGCCACCGGATGATACCGGGAGTGCGGGTCGCCGAGCAGCCGGTCCACCAGCAGCGCCGCGGCGACTACGACCGCTGCCGCAGCCATGCGAGGATGACCCCGAGGAGCAGCGCCGCAAACGCCGCGGCGTTCAGGAGGTCGACCCGGTAGACCGCCCACAGCCCGTAGAGGGCCAGGGCAACGGCGCCGATGACGAGGACCGGGGCAAAAGGCCGCCACTCACGCGAGATCGCCGGGGCAACCGCTGTCGGAGCCATCTCGACCGGCTCGGGCTCCGGTGCTGCCCGCTCCCTGACTGCGACCCGAAACTCCGCTCTCCTGGTGCCGTACCCGGTGATGACCTCGACGGAAAAGACACCCGGACAGGCATTTTCCCGGATGGGGATGCGGAACTCCACGTCCTCGTCGACGTAGAGGTTCTCATGGTAAAAATCGGTGAAGGCCGAGGAGTCCCCCGAGGCGAGGGTGATGTGGAGCGGCGAGCCGTGGTTGACGATCCAGAGGACGAGGTCGCTTCCCGGGGTCGCCTCGACCTCGCCCGGGACCTCGATGGCGTTGATCCCCCGGCGGTTGAGATGAATCTCCGACACGGTGGGATCAGTCCTCGCAGGCGGTCTGCGGGAGGAGGTTCGGGATGCCTTCGCTGATGGGGTAGTCGACGCGACACGCCGCGCACCGGAGACTGCCCTCCAGCACCTCCTCACCGCTCTCCTCGGTCACCGAGAGGACGAGATCCCCCTTGCAGACCGGACAGCAGAGGATCTGCATGAGGCTCTTTCTCATAGTTCCCCCCGGAGATCGATGATCTGGGACATCTCGGGGCCGGTCGAGATCAGGGTGACGGGCTTGCCGATATCCTCCTCGGCCTGCGCGATGAAGTCTTTCGCCTTCCCGGTCAGCCGGTCGTAGTCCGTCGCGCCGAAACAGGCCGGGTCGATCCGATCGATGCCGGTGATCGCCGCCTGGGTGCACCCGTTGATCATCGCCGAGTAGTGCGCCATCTTCCCGTCCCAGGTGCCGATGCGGCGCTGCCGGTGGGTGACGGTGCCGAACTCCTCGATACCGAGTTCATGCGACCGCTCCACCGACATCTCGGTGGAGAAGGGGCCTTCGCCGACCCGGGTCGGGTAGGCCTTGAAGACGACGATGACATCGTCGATCCGGGTCGGGCCGACGCCGTTGTCGGCGGCGATCTGCGAGGCGGAAGTATCTTTGCTCGTCACGTAGGGGTAGGTCCCGAAGTAGAGCGAGATCCCGAAGCCCTGGGTCCCCTCGAGGAGGACCGTCTCACCCTTATCCAGGGCGCAATTGACGTCCTCGGCCACATCGGTGATGAAATCAGCCAGTTCCGGGACGTCTTTTGCCTGCCGGGACGTGCGGAGGACACGGTCGGCGTTCGCCGGACCGCACCCGGTCCCGGTGCTCCCGATCTTCTCCCGGAGGTGCTGGCTCCCCTTATCCCGGGCGATATGATCCTCTTCGATGATACCGCACCGCCCGTCGACAAAGGTCCTGTCCCGGGCACCGAGCAGGTCGACCTCACGCAGAAAGACCCGGGGATCGACGAGCACGCCGCTCCCGATCATGAGGGTCGCTTCCGGGTAGACGAACCCCGAGGGAACCATCCGGACCCCGTACGCCTTCTCTCCGATACGAACGGTGTGTCCTGCGTTCGGACCGACGCCGCCCCGGGAGATGATGGATGGTCTGTCCTGGTGAGCGACATGGGCCACTATCTTTCCCTTTCCTTCGTCACCAAAGAACCCGCCGACGATAATAGTACAACTCATTGTTCTATCATGTAGGATGGAGCGATACTTGGTGATAAACATTACAATGTGATACCGGAAAAGCGGTCGCCCCGTTAAAAAGGAGCCGGGACCGGCCCGCCCGGATATTTCCGCACAGCCGGCACTCCGCGCCGGGAACACGAGTATCGGCCAGAATAGGCCGCATTTTCCCGATCCGTCGGGAAGGGGAGGAGCGCAAGGCCCGGGATAAAATTATATCCGCCTTCGCGAGCGGGAACGATCGTTTCCGGCTGAGCACCATTCTTTCTGAACCCCTTTATTTCCACTGGAAACCTCATCATATGGATATCCGGGGCTGCCGCGTGGAGTTTTTCCCGGAACGACAGGCCGATCTGTCACTGGATTTACCCTATTGGAGTGCGGACGCGAACCTGATGATCCGCCCGGCGTTCCAGTGACGCGATGCGTACCCCGGGGCGGGTGCAACGCGAGCACCCCCGGCCGGTATCGCTGAATTAATCCACATCTCCAGTGGAAATAAAGGGGTTATCCGACCGTCATTCATCTGTCGGACACCAAACTACCGGTTGCCCGGTCAAGGACTTCGTTTAAAAGGGGTTTGATTTTTTCCCGGGGAAATATATGGGGTTATTTTTATTCTATCGATTCCAGGAAGGCGCCTATCCGGGCGAGCGCTTCTTTGAGATCGTCCCGCGAGACCGCGTAGGCGCACCGCACGTGCCCGACGCCGGACGGCCCGAGGACGCTCCCGGGGACGACCGCAACACGCTGTTCGCGAAGGAGGGACTCTGCAAACTCGGTATCGGAGAGACCGGTGCTCTTCACCGAGGGGAAGGCGTAGAACGCACCCTTCGGGATGTGGCAGGTAAGACCGAGTTTGTTCAACCCGTCGACGAAGAGGTTCCGCCGGAGCCGGTACTCCCGGACCATGGCGTCCTTCTCGGCTTCCCCGATCCTGAGCGCCTCGTAGGCGGCGACCTGCCCCATCACCGGGGCGCAGAGCGCGACGTACTGATGGATCTTCAAGGCCGCCGCGGTGATCGCCGGGGGGGCGCAGAGGTAGCCGATCCGCCACCCGGTCATGGCGAAGGCCTTCGAGAACCCATTCAGGGTGATCGTCCGGTCGCGAAGTTCGGGGATCCGCGCCGGCGAGAAATGGTCGCCGTCGTAGGTGAGCTCGGCGTAGACCTCGTCGCTGATGAGGAGGAGGTCGTGGTCGACCAGGAGATCGGCGATGCCGCGCCAGTCCGCTTCCTGCATCACGCCGCCGGTGGGGTTGTTCGGGAAGTTTGCGATGAGCGCCTTCGTCCGCGGGGTGATGCTTTCTGCAAGCGCATCGGCCGTCAGCCGGAACTCGTCTTCAGCACGGCAGGGGACGGTGACCGGGACCCCGCCGGCGAGGGAGACGCAGGGGGTATAGGAGACGTAGCAGGGCTCGGCGACCAGGACCTCGTCTCCCGGGTCCGTGACGGCCCGGATGGCAATGTCGGCCGCTTCCGAGACGCCGCAGGTGACGATGATCTCCTCCTCCGGACTGTAATGGGTGCCGAACCGGGAGCCAAGATAACGGCTGATGGCGCCCCGGAGCTGGGGCGTCCCCTTGTTCGAGGTGTATGCAGTCGATCCCTGCTCAATGGAGTAGATGGATGCCTCGCAGACGCACCAGGGGGTCACGAAGTCCGGTTCGCCGACGCCCAGGGATATGACGCCCTCCATCGTCTGGACGATGTCGAAGAACCGCCTGATGCCCGACGGGGGTATGGCACGGGCCCGTGCCGAGACGAAATCCCTCAACGCACCTCACCTCTAGAACGAGTAGGGGAGGCGCTCGACCTCGCCGCGCTCGGCGAAGGTGGTGCCGTTCTCCTTGTAGGTCTTCATGATGATATGCGTCGCCGTCTCCCGGATCCGGTCCATGGGAGCGATCTGCTCGGCTACGAACCGGGCGATCTCGTTCATGCTCGGCCCGGTGACCAGGAGCTGGAGGTCGTAGGCCCCGGTCATCAGCCGGAGAGACCGGACCTGCGGGAACCGGGCGATCCGCTCCGCGATCCGGTCGTAACCGAAGTCGCGCTCGGGAGAGACCTTCAGTTCGATCACCGCCGCGACGTTGCCGTCGCCGGCCCGCTCCCAGTCGACGACCGCCCCGTAACGGCGGATGACGCCGGCCGCTTCCAGACGACCGATCCGGTCTTTTACATCCTCTTCACTCACTTCGGCCAGCACCGCAAGTTCGCTTAACGGGGCGCGGCAGTTCTCCTCCAGAAGATGGAGGAGGGTACGGTCCTTCTCGTCCATAGTATCACCTGAACATTGCTTTTAAGCGATTGGTATCGAGTTCTTTGAGTCTCGGGTCGTCGAGCCTCGGGTCGCGGGTGACAACCTCTTCGATCTTGCTCGCCGTTGCATCGAACCACATCTCCTTCGTCCGACCGTAACGGCCCCGTGAGACGACCCGGGTGTTGATGACGCCGAGCATGTTGAGCTCGGAGATGAGGTCCGTGATCCGGCGGTGCGTCAGGACGTCGAGGTCGATGATCCGGGCGATCTCGCGGTAGACCACCGTGACCTCGCCGCTCGTAAAGATCCGTTTGCCCATCTGCTCAAGGATCAGCATCGCGTAGAGGACCGCCTTGCTCTGGGTCGGAAGAGTAGAGATGCACTCCACCATGCTGTCGGTCTCGATCTTCTCCTGAGCCATCCGGACGTGCTTCTCGCCCACGACCGTGGCGTTCTCGCGGTCGGCAAGTTCTCCCGAGACACGAAGGAGATCGAGCGCACGACGGGCGTCTCCGTGCTCCTGCGCCGCGAGCGCCGCACAGAGCGGGATGACCGCCTCCTCGAGCGCCTCCTCGATGAACGCCAGTTCGGCCCTCTGCTGGAGAATGTCGCAGAGCTGCGGGGCGTTGTAGGGGGGAAAGACGATCTCCTCCTCGGAGAGCGAGGAGAGGACCCGGGGGTCCAGGAAGTCGGTGAAACGGAGGTCGTTTGATATCCCGATGATGCTGACTTTTGCAAACTTCAGGTCGGAGTTGATCCGGGTGAGGTTGTAGAGGGTATCGTCGCCGCTCTTTTTCACGAGTTTGTCGATCTCGTCGAGGATGATGACCATGACCCCGCCGTTGTTTTCAAGCTGGTTCTTCAACTCCATATAGACCTGATCGGTCGGCCACCCGGTCATCGGGATGTGATTTCTGGTGCTGTCGCTCGGGTGCTGGTCGACGTCGTCGAGGCAGTTTGCGATCTGGGCAAGGACCCGGTACTGGGTATCGATTACCTCGCAGTTGAGGTGAACGATCTTGCACTTCGTCCCGGCAAGCGCACTGGCGTTTTCGAGTTCCGTTCCCACGTACCGGGCCGATGCAGTCTTCCCGGTCCCGGTCTTGCCGTAAATGAGGATGTTCGACGGGGTCTCGTTCGTGAGGGCAGGAGCAAGAATTGAAGCAAGTTCGTCGATCTGCGGCTTCCGGTGAGGGAGGATCTGGGGACGATAACTGTGGCGCAGTACTTCCCTGTTCTTAAATATACGCCTATTGGTCAGGTATTTTTTAAATAATCCCATTGGGTTGGTCTTATCGTCCGACATGATGTCACCGGAGGGGGTTACCAGGACAGGAGATTCTCGTGTCGAGGACCCTTAATGTGATCGCTCTCAGGACAGATAACCCCTTCGTTTCCAGTGGAACGCAAAAACGATCGATCATCGGTGAAAGAGGAAGGGAATGCACGGCCGATTGCCGATAGAATGAGATTGAATAAGTCGAAACAACGGTGATTCGAGAAGGATGTATCTTACGGACGGATCGGCTGCGGTGGCGGACTCCCGGAGGGGTGATCGGCGATCACCCCGACCCCTTCATTTCGACTGGAACGTGATGATGATACAGGAGACCTGTATCATTCAATCAAAAGTGATGATGAGCTATGTGTACCTCTGCAACTCAAGATATAAAGTTTTATCGTAACATGACAGGATAAACCGGATCGTCTCCAATTAATACAGGACCGCGGACTCCGGTTGAATTCTTCTCACCAGGTGGGTGCCTATCGAGGTTTCATTTTCCCCGCGAATTTCATCATGTTCTGTTGTGTCGTTTTCTCCTGTAACACTGCTCTCCTGTAAGTTTCGTCTCCTCCCCTCCTCTCCCTTCGTCATCCCCTTTCATAGTTCCAGTCGAAACAAAGGGGTCGGGGATTGAGCCACGCTTTTCAAGGATACAAAGAAGTAAAATACGCGGTAAAGGGTACTGGATGGTTCCTATGGAGAGCAATCATCTTAAACCAATCACCGTGACCGGTGCCGTCATCACCGTCTCCTCGACCCGGAAACCGGAGACCGACACCAGCGGGAAGACGCTTATTGACCTCTTCTCCGCCGACGGCATCGAGGTGACCCATTACGCCGTCATCCCCGACGACCTTGCGCGGATCCGCGCCGAGGTCCGTCTCGCACTTTCGCGTGCAACCTGCGTCGTCATCACCGGGGGCACCGGACTCACCCCCGACGATGTGACCATCGAGGCAGTCGCGCCGCTGCTTGAAAAGACCATCGACGGGTTCGGGGAACTCTTCCGGCTGAAGAGTTACGAGGAGATCGGGACCGCCGCGATCCTCTCGCGGGCGATCGCCGGCGTTATCGGCGGCCGTGCGGTCTTCTGCATCCCGGGTTCGACGAAGGCCGTGACGCTTGCCGCACGGGCGATCATCATCCCTGAGATCCGGCACATCCTCACCCACGCCTCGGCGCGCTAGCGATAAACGTCGAGAAGCGCCACCCGCTCGAGGACCAGGTCGCGGAACCGCGCCTCGCCGACGACGGCGATCTCTTCTGCCGTGATCGAGAAGAGGATCGCGAGGCGCGCCCGCTTCGCGGGGTCGAGCTCTTCCCAATCCCCGTCGACGAACGTCACGAGACCGGCAAGGCGGTCCCGGACGCCCGGCGCCGGGGGACAGACCGCGATGTAGGAACGGTTCTCTCCCGGGTGAATCCCGAAGGTCGCGGCCACCTGGCATTGCCGGGTCCCCGCGGCGTAGAGGAGCGCTTCCATCTCGATCGAGTTCGCTATCGCCTCACCGCCGGTCCACGACCGGCAGGCGTGCCGGAGTGCCGTCGTTACATGGTCGCGTCCGGCGATGTGGTCGGCATCAAAGAGGATGATATGGGTCCCGCACGCATCGGCCGCTTCCCGGACCTCGCGCAGGAAACCGACGCTGTCGTCGACGGTAAAAACCGCCTGGTAGATATCGCACGCTGGTTCTGCCATCCTTTATTCACCCGAACCGGAAGAGAGTCGACTGCTCGTCGCCGATCTCCCCGACCTCGTCCCGCGCCCCTTCGAGCTGCTCGAATATCCGGGCGGCGATGCCCTGCCCGAGGATCTTTCCGACCTTCTCCGGCCCGGCTTCGCGGAGCGCCTCGATCGACCCAAGGCCGTTGTTGAAGAGCCGGCGCGCCCGGGCGCGCCCGATCCCGCGAAGCCTGATGAGGGGCAGGAGTTCCTTCTTGATGCCGTGTTTCGTGCGGAGCTCCATCTCCTCAATCGGCCGGACAAGGTGCGGGGCAAAGAGCGCAGCGAGGTGCCGGCTCGCGTGGACCAGCCAGGCGACGCTCTCCACCATCCCGTAGATGTCTCCGGGGCCGACGCTGTAGCGCTCGCAGATCGTGTCTTCCCCGACCTCATCCGCCCAGTCGGCAAGGAGAAGCGCGGTCTTGAGGCTCCGATCGAACTCCTCGCCCGCATCCCAGGGGATCTCCACCCAGAGGTCTTTCCGGTGGTCGGCGAGGAATCGGTCGAGAAGGTACATGTCGTTTCTCCGGACGTAGAGCGTCGGCATATCCGGCGTGGAGCAGAGGAGGTGCAGGAGCCCGATGTCGGTATACTCCTTCTGTCCCGTCATCGCCGTCACGATCACCTCGGCGCTCCGGGGGTCGATATAGAGCCGGGAGACGAGCGACCCGTACTCGGTGGCCTCAAGCCACTCTCCCACCTCGGTGATCATCTCGGCTTCCCGCAGGAACTCGATCACCCGGTGGACCGCCCGCGAGAGCGCGAGCGGGCTCTCGCCCTGGTGGGCGTAGAACGTCCCGTCCATGAACCCCAGCACCTCGCCCGTCTCGCGGGCGAACCCCGTCGCGATGAGCGAGAGGATGTGGGTGCAGAGGACCGCTTCGTCCGCGCACCGGCTCCGGACGTCCTCGGCGGGCGCACCGATGTAGCAGTCGAAGAGTTCGTCGACCATCTCCTCGGCCTTCGCGATCAGGACGGCTTCGCCGTAGGGGTCGAGATGCGGCCGTCCGGCCCGCCCGGCCATCTGCCGGTACTCCCGGACCGGGATCGGGACCATCCCCTCCCCGGCGTTGAACCGGAGGTAGTCGCGGACGATCACCCGCCGGGCGGGGAGGTTCAGGCCGGCCGCGAGCGTCGGCGTCGAGGCGATAGCCTTGATCTGCCCCTCTCGAAACCCTGTTTCAACGATCCGGCGCTCCTCCCGCGAAAGCCCCGCATGGTGGAACGCCGCTCCCTGCGCGACGCAGGCGGCAAGGGTTCTCCCCATATCGGTCGCGGCATTCGAGCGGAGTTTGTCGGCGTACCCGGCGAGGACGGGGTTCGCGAGCTTCAGCCCCGACGCCGCTCGTTTTGCAAACGCCTCGGCGTTTTTACGGGAGCTGACGAAGACCAGGCACTGCCCCCCCTCCGCGACCGTGTCGAGGACGAGGTCGAGGTCCTCGTACTTGCTCCGGCGTTCGACTTCCCGGTCGTGATCGGCGAACCGGATGGTGTCCTGGTAGAAGACTCCCTCCCGGAGGTCGACCGGCCGCCAGTCGCTCTCGACGAGCTCGGCGTCCAGCCACCCGGCGAGGTCCTGCGGGTTGCCGATGGTGGCGGAGAGGGCGATGATCTGCATGCCCGGATTCTTGTGCCGGAGTTTTGCGATCACCATCTCGAGTGTCGCCCCCCGGGAGGAATCGTCGATCAGGTGGACCTCGTCGACGACGAGCATGGTGATCTCGGCAAGCCACGGCGTCCGGTTCCGGAGAAGCGAGTCCACCTTCTCGCTCGTTGCGACGATGATATCGTTTCTTCCCAGGTAGTCGTCCCGCCGGTCGAAGTCGCCGGTGGCGATGCCGACCCGGAGCCCTTTCCCCGAGAACTCCTCGAACTTCTCGCTTGCGAGCGCCCGCAGGGGAACGATGTAGAGGCACTTGCCGCCCCCCTCCACCTGGTGGTGCATCGCCATCTCGGCGACCAGGGTCTTGCCGCTCGCGGTCGGGATGGCAATCAGGAGGTTCTTCCCCGAAAAAAGCCCCGCTTCAACGCAGGCAGCCTGCGGCGGGTAGAGTTCCGTGATCCCCTGCTGAGCGTAGCCGGCCGCAAGCTCCGGCGGGACGGGAAGGTCGGCTATCTCCATGTATACCCCATCATTTCCAGTGCAAATCGCGTATCGTGTGTATTGTCATGGCGGGACCCGGGTCTCGCCCCGGCCCCGTCACGAGTAGTACTCCAGCATCGCCTGTTTGGCTTCCTTCTTCTTCCGGTCGAGGAAGGCGTAGACGTGCTCGTGAGGCACGCCCTGGATCAGCATCTCCACCGCTTTTCTCGTGGTCTCGACCTGATCCGGGAGGCCGATGATCGCGACCGTCTTGCCCTGGACCGAGATCTCCGTGCCGGTCATATCCTCGATCTGGGATCGGGACGTCCCCGCTTTGCCGATGATCCTGCCTCTGAGCCGTTCGAGCTGCCGGGTCGTGCCAGAGAGGTCGGAGAGGTCGATGATGTCGAGCGTCATATCCTCGTCGTCAAGGAGCCGGAACGCGCGCTCCGGCGAGAACCCCCGGTTGATTGCCTGGACGACGTTCTTTGCCGTCATGACGGCGACGGGGTCCTCTCCCTCCATCGTCACCGTCCCTTCCTCGCTGTCGATCCGGAGGGCTATTCCGGTCTTCTCTTCTATCTCGCGTTTTGTGGACCCGCTCTTACCTATGAGCACGCCGATCCTCGCGGCTGAAACTTTCATCTCCTCTGTGGTCATGGTTGCCTTCCTTCTCCCGGTATTCCGGGTTCCCGACGTCCGGTGATCGCGCGGAAGACCTCGTTCTCGTCCGGCACATCACAGTAGCGGGAGAAATACCGATTAAGGTTTCTGATGTCCCGGCTCAGGAATGCGGGCGCCCGGGGATGATCCGGAGTGACCGCCTGTCCCATATCGATCAGGTATGGTTTCTCGTGGTAGAGGATATTGTATTCGGAGAGGTCGGCATGGACCAGGCGGGCCTCCCGATAGAGCCGCTCGACGTAGCCGAGGATCTCGCCGTATACCCCTTTATAATCCTCTATCTCGGCGTTCCGGATCTGCGGGTATGGCGCCTCCCCTTCGCCGAGGAACTCCATCAGGAGGATGTTCCGGTCGAATGCGAGAGGTTCGGGAGCCGGGACTCCCGCGTCGTGCGCCCGGGCGAGGTTGCTGTACTCCTTCTTCGTCCAGGCGAAGATGATGCCTTTGCGCGTCCCCCGGACGCTTGAGAACCGGCGATCTCCCGCCAGGTACCCGGTCATCGCCCTGAAGTTCGCGGTCTGGATGCGGTAGATCTTGATCGCGATCCCCCGCCCGTCATGTTCGCCGTAGAAGACGTTCGCCTCCTTTCCGGTGCTGATCGGGCCGCCGATGACCGATATCAGTTTTCGGTGGACGAGTTTGTAGAGCGCCATGAGGGTGACGTCGTCAAAGACGTCGTCCCGTACCTTCATCGCATCGGCGTCTTTGATCCTGACGCCCATCGCCTCGATCTCGCGGTCGAACCGCTCGTACTCATCTTCGCGGCCCACGGCCGGATCACCTGCTATCGACGTAGTCGTGTACGGGGGTGAGGATATCGACGAGGCAGTCGGCGGTTGCCGATTTCAGGTCCAGGGGGTGGACCTCTCCGGCGGCGTAGGCCCGTTCGAGGTCTTCGTAGGCGGCAAATTCCCGGTCCCCGCCGAACTTTGCGGGCCGGCGGATGGTGACCGTACCGGTCCGGGGGAAGACGTGGTAGCGCAGGATCTGGAGGACCGGGTTATTCTCGACCTCGGGCGGGCAGAACGCCTTCTTCATCTTCTGTCTGATACCCTCTTCGGATTCGGCGACCGATATGACATTTCCGGCCGACGAGGACATCTTCTTTCCGTCGAGGCCGCTGATGATCGGCGTGTGGATGCAGACCGGCGCCGGATACCCGATCGAGGGGAGGTGTTCCCGCGCGAGCATGTGAATCTTTCGCTGGTCGATCCCGCCGACGGCGGCGTCCACGCCGAGGGTCGCGATGTCGACCATCTGCATGATCGGATAGACCATCTGCGAGACCGTGGGGTTCTCCATCTGCCGCCCGACCTCGTCCATGCTCCTCCTCGCCCGGTTGAGGGTGATTGCCTGAGAGAGTTTCAGGACGTTGAGCTCATACTCCGGTGCGAGCTGCACGTTCGACCCGAGGACGTAGTTTGCGCCGCGAAGGCCGAGCCCCTCGAAACAGCGGCGGTTGTACTTGGCGATCTCCCGGATCTCTTCCATGGTTCCCTTGCGGTTCAGGAATGCGTGGAGGTCGGCGATGAGCACGGTCACCTCAAACCCTGCTTTCTGCAGGTCCATCAATTTATTCACCGTCACCATGTGACCGAGGTGGATCTCTCCGCTCGGCTCGTAGCCGGTGTAGACCCGCCTGACCGGACGGTCGATGAGCGCACGCAGTTCCTCGTCGGTGACGACCTCTACGGTATTTCGCGTCACCAGTTCATACGGATCCATTGAAAGAGATGGGTCTGCCGGGGAGTTAAGGGTTCTTCTAGGCGTGCCGACTGCATACGCTTTCATTCCCCACCAGTTGAGTGTTTATCTTGCGGGGGTGAAGGGGGCGGAGCGGGAAGTCCCCGGTCTTTAGGCCGGGGATGACACGGCACAACCCTTTGGGTTGTGCCTGTCAGGAAGATGCAGAGCATCTTCCGTGAAGCGGAACCGCCCTTCCCATAATCAATTTCGATATGATATATTGTTCTATCTGTGTTGCGAGAACCAAGCAACCTGATATCAGGCGCGGAACGCGCCGTTGAGCCTGTGGACCTGCCTCAATGGAGGAGGAATGAAGCAGGAAGCCGCGCCCGAGAGCGCGGGGTAGTTCACATCCGTCTCACCCAGCCCTTCATGATGATGGTCTATCAGATTTTCTCGCCCTCTACCGGAAACGTTCGACCAGGGAGGCGTACGAGAGGGCCGTCCGGCGTTATCTTGAGTACGTCTACGACCTCCCCGGAGGGGAGCGCAAGGAGTACGATTATAGCGGGCTCTCGCTCCGATACCTGCAGGAAGACCGCGACCCCTTCACGGATCTGCGGGGGTTCATCGGTTTCCTGGGGACCATGCTCCGAAAACTGTTGGCCTCCATTGGACGGCCTCCCTTCTGTGGCTGGAGGAGACCAGCCTGTAGCTGAAAGCGCGCGAGCAGAAGCGTCTTGCCACCCGTCTCCTGAAGGGTGGCGCGCAGACGATGGATGCATCGATCGATCATTAGTTCCTCCAGCGGATCCTTCCTTACCTCTCTCCTGGGGCGGGCGCTCGTCCTGGTTCTTGCATTGTCGGGTATGGGGATCGGAGAGGCGTTTTTATCTCCTTTGATGATACTGATCTCGATGCCTCCCCCGCCCGGCTCTATGTGCAGGGATCGACGAGAAAGGTTAGTTCGGTAATATTAGTATAAATTGATATAATAATGTAAGTATTATATATAGGGTACATTAGAGTATAACGATGTAATACAATGCAAGCCGATGCAAGGTGTTACATTGCGGATATCTGGAATACAAGTGCAAGGGGCAGGCGCACTTGATCATGGCTTTGGATCTCTGAAAGGAGAGAACCCTGGGGAGGAGGTTTATGGCTGCATACACAATGAAAAATTCGTTTAACCATGAAAAAATTTAAACAAGTCTTACATTATGCCATTAGTCGTTCATGTCACGCTCCCAATGTCGGCAAAACAGTTCTCTACAAGATCCTGTATTTCGCCGAATTTGACTTCTATGAGTTATATGAGCGGAAGTTAACCGGCGAACGTTATTTCAGGCTTGAGCATGGTCCCGCTCCAAGTCATTTTGACGCAATTTTAACAGAACTGGAGACTGAAGGAAAAATAACTCAATTTATGGCAAAATATCACGGCTACGATCAAAAAAGATATGTTTCGAATGAGGAGCCTGACATAAGTTTATTAAGCGCCGAAGAGCTACAGCATATAGAAAATACCCTCGCAAAATATTCCAATATGACGGCGGCGCAAGTGAGCGCGTTGTCTCACATCGATCTCCCGTGGATGGCCACCGAACCTAACGGAGAAATTGACTACGAACTTGTGTTCTACAGAGACCCGCAAACTTCAGTGAGAGAATATGAACAACCTGTCTCCCCCTAATATCGCTTTTTGGGGGAATTTTGGCGGGATTTTAAAAAACTGAAGAAAAAATATAAGACTCTTGACAGTGATTGGGAAGTCTTTCAAAAGGCGTTTGTTGCGAAATATCCTCATCTATTACCCGAAACGTATCGCATCCCCTTAGGGCAAGAAGCAGGAGATGATCCAGTATATAAAGTAAAGCAATTTCGATGCCGATGTCTCAAAGGCGGCGCTCGGAGCGGTCTAAGAGTTATATATGCCATCGATCCTGCATGCAACGTTGTTACGTTTATAGAGATCTATCACAAAAGCCAACAAGAAAACCATAATGTAGAGAGGATACATGTATACTTCCAACGAAAGCGGGATTTGAGAGAGTAACTCTCAATCTCATGGGAAACCCGGACCTCTCCTAGAGTGATGTCCAGAACATCGTCACCGGGGATCAGGTTCTGGTGTGCCTTGAGGATCTCGACCGAAAAGTCTCGGCGCCGGAGAATCCCGGATGATGCCCTCGCTTCCCGGATCGGTCCGGATCGGCCGGGGGAGACTCAAACCGCCCGGTGCGTGAGGGGCGCCGCGCTCCCCCGGGAAAAATTGTTTTGGTGGGGGTGCGTGCCTTCCTCCCTCTGCCCTCCGTTCACCCGATGGCGACGAGACCGAGCGCTTTGTTGGTCGTCCTGATGGACTCTTCCGGGTCCTTCACGGTCCCCATCATGGCGCGGATGCAGTCGACGTTCTCGGGGACGACGTCGGCCTCCTGGTGGATGGCCTGGAAGCAGTAGAACTCCCTGCCGTTGAGGACCGCGACCGACTCCTCAAAGACCCCGTTCTCCCAGAGGTCCGTCCTCGGCCGGCCGAGGTCCTGGGTGTACTCCCGGAGCTGGGCGTTGCTCTTGATGCCGGTGGCCTTGCGGACGATCCCGATGCGGCTGTGGTTTTCAAGGACCTTCAGCGCCTCTTCCCGCGTGGTCTCGCGCTTCAGGTCGATCTGGACAGAGTGCATGTGCATCAACGTCGTCGGGACGATCATCGCGAGGGTGACGATGTTTACGCTCGGGAGGATGGTCTGGACATCGGGGCCGTGGTGGCTCGGGATGGTGACCGGGTTGAGGACGATGGCGTCAACCGGCCCCCGCTGGATGTCGTCGGGGTCCGCCGCCCGCCGGATCATCACCGCCCGGACCCGTTCGACGCCGAAGGCCCGATCCATGGCGGTGATGAGCCGGACGAGCCCGGTGGTGTTGCACGAGACGACCCGGGCGAACTGCCTGCCCATAGCCTCTTTGTAGTTCGCGTGGGCGTTGAAAGAGAATCCGGCGACCTCGTGCTCCTCGCCGCCCTGGAAGATCGCCTTCTTCCCGAGTTTTTCGTAGACTGGCCTGTTCTTCTCCCCGACGCCACCGGGTGTGGCGTCCACGATGATGTCGGCGGCTTTGAGCATCGTCTCCACGTCGCCGGCGACCTCAAGCCCGGCCTTCTCGAACGCCGGCTTTCTCCCGAGGTCTGCGATGTAGAGGGGGTACCCGCGCTCTTTTGCAATGTATGCTTCGGCGGAGACGCTTGTCTTTGAGACCCCTATGATCTCCATATCGGGCTGTGCGGCGACCGCATCGGCTACCCGTTTACCGATGGTGCCGTATCCGTTGATCGCGACTTTTATCATGCATGATGGAATACAGACCAAAAATTAATAAAGGTTGCTGGTTGGCGAATACAATCGATAATATACACCCTTCTCAAAAACCAGATTGCCTAACTCTCCGTCTGCATCGAACGCGCGATAATGCCGGGAAAGAAGACTCCCGATAGAATCGGGAAGATTTTTGTACGGGCGCCCGGGAGAGGGGCCGGACGGCGTCGCGGCAGGATTATTACCGGTCGGTGCCATGGGAGTATTCATGGGAACGCAACCCACCCTTGCCACCGACCGTCTGCTCCTGCGGTCGTTTACCCTCGCGGACGCTCACGCGGTTCAACGGCTGTGCGGCGACTACGCTGTTGCTGCAACGACCCTCCTCCCCTACCCCTACCCGGACGGCCTCGCGGAGGTCTGGATCACCTCCATCTGCGGGGGCATCGAGCGCGGCGACGCCGCAGCCTTCGCCGTTACGCTTGCCGGGAAGGGGACCCTCATCGGCGGCGTTCGCCTGCGGATCGACGCTGATCACGCCCGCGGCGAGCTCGGGTTCTGGGTCGCGCAACCCTGCTGGAGCCGGGGGTATGCTACCGAGGCGGTCCGTGCGGTGATCGATTACGGGTTTTGCGTTCTCGGACTGCACCGGATCTACGCCATGCACTTCTCCCGGAACCCGGCGTCCGGCCGGGTCATGGAGAAATGCGGGATGGTTCACGAAGGCTGTTTCCGGGAGCATGTCCGGAAATGGAGTGTTTATGAGGATGTGGACCTCTGGGGGATCGTCCGGGAGCCGGTCTCCCGTCCCGGGGCGTCCGCTCCCTCGCCGTTGCAGGAAAAGCCCGTATAGCCGCCGAATTGCCGCTCACAAACCTTAAGCCTTCTCCTTCGCCCAGTAGGCCTCCGCCTCGTCTTCCATCTTCTCAAGCCGGTCGTAGTAGTCCGGGAACTCGTTGAGGTGGGCAAGCGCGATCTTTGCCGTCAGGAGGAGGTCGTCGTCGGTGACGTTTGTTGCCGGGTCGCGGAGGCCGTGTTCGAGTTCGACGATCATGCCGCGCCGGAACTGTTCGACGTCGAATTCCTTCCAGGCGATCCCGATCTGCTCGCCCATCGCCTTTGCCTCTCTGGTGGTTACATCTCTTCGTGCCATGCAGGTATCCTCAAATGGAGAATAGCGTTCGAACGTTATGAGGTTGACGGGTGGGAGTGTACCCCGGGGTGGCGGGTGCGGGCCCCCCGGCGGCCGCAACCGCTATCACTACCATCGGCCACTACCCTCCGGTATGCCTCAACACTCAGCCGTGGGGATACAGTCCGTCGGCTACGACCCCACAACGAGGGCGCTCCTCATCGTCTGCGGAAACGCCAACGCCTACCGCTATGTCGGCGTTCCAAAGGATGTCTACGAAAGTCTCCTTTCCGCCGCGTCGAGGGAGCAGTTCGTCCGCGAATCGGTCCAGGGCAGGTACCCCCGGGAGAAGTATCCCTGTCTGGCGGTGGGAGAGGGCGTTTGACGCGGGATATGGGTAGGTTTATGCCGCTCGTTTGCGTAATTTCGTGAGGAGTAGACTCACTCCGGGAGAGACCATGATATGACGACCGTAATTGCCGTTGACCTCGGCGGGACCAACCTCCGTGCCGCCCTGGTGACCTCCGATGCGACCGTACTCGCCCATACCGCCGTCCCGACGCCGACTCTCGGGCCGTCCGGGACGGCGATCACCGCCGCGATCGCCGCCCGGGTGGAGGCTCTCCTTGCATCGCCGCGGGGGCGGGAGGCAACGGCTATCGGCGTCGCATCGGCCGGCCCCCTGGACCTCGGCCGCGGGCGGGTCGTCAACTCGCCGAACATGGCCTTTCCGGTCGTGGAGGTCACCGAACCCCTTGGGAAACGGTTCGGGTTGCCGGTCTCTCTGGTCAACGACGCCCGGGCAGGTGTCCTCGGCGAACGGTGGTCGGGCGCCGCCCGCGGCTCCGACAACGCCGTCTATATCACCCTCTCCACCGGGATCGGCGGTGGCGCGGTGGTGAACGGCCGTCTCCTCCTCGGAGCGGACGGCAATGCCGGCGAAGTCGGGCACATCCCCGTTGATACCCGCTACAACCTCGTCTGCGGGTGCGGCTACCGGGGCCACTGGGAGGGCTACGCCTCTGCAAAGAACATTCCGCGGTTCTTCGCGGCGTGGCGGGAGCGGGCCGGCGTCGGGCCGGTCGCCTTTGACGCCGGTTCGACCCGGGCGATCTTCGAGGCGGCCCGGGCGGGGGACCCCGTCGCCCTCGCCTTCATGGAGGCGCTCGGGGAGGTGAACGCGCGGGGCGTCTCGGCCGTCATCGTCGCCTACAACCCCGACGTGATCGTGATCGACGGGCCGCTCGCCCGCTACTACGGAGATACCGTGATCCGCTTTATGGAGCCCCGCATCGACCGTTACCTTCCCCTTCCCCGGATTGCCGTCTCCGAACTCGGCGGGCGGGCGCCGCTCCTCGGTGCTGCGGCCTACGTGCTTGAGACGGGAGGACGAAGCGCATGATCGAGATCTATCCGAACCTGTACATCGGAACACAGGAAGACTATGAGGTCGCGGTGGAAGCCCACGAGTCCTGGTGCGTGGTGCACGCCTGCCGGAGCCCCTACCACTGCCTGGCGGTCACCTACTCCCCCCTCGGCACGGTGCCGCCGGACCACCCCGAGCACCTGGTCGCCCGCCGGGGGAACCGGCTGATGCTCAACCTGATCGACTCAAGGGACCCCGCCGACGTTCCGAAGGAGGCGATAGACGCCGCTCTCGTCTTCATCGACCGGTGCCTCTCGGAGGGCCGCCAGGTGCTGGTCCATTGCGGCTTCGGGGTCTCCCGGTCGGCGGCGATCGGGCTCCTCTACCTCGCGGCCTACACCGACGTCCTGCCGACGGAGAGCCTTGCCGGCGCCGAGGAGGCTTACCGCCGGATCTATCCGCCGTACAAACCCGGCCGGGGTATCCGGGGGTTCCTTGAGGCCCACTGGGACGAATATGCGAAGAAGCGGATGGCCGCGTGACCGCAGAATGCCCCTTTCGCATGTATCCCGGGCGTTCCCGCGCTCACGGTGTATCCTCTCTCGAACCGGATTTCGGGAGCGCTACCCGGCCTTTATCGGTCAGAAGGTACTTCTGGTTCCGGCTGCCCGGTTTTTCGGGGATGGTGTACCGGATCATACGGTCGGCCAGGAGCTGACGGACGACCTTGTTGAGCTGCCCTGAGACCCTCTTCTGCCCGAGTTCCCGGGACAACTCCGCTTTTGACCTCGGGTCGCCCTCCAGGAGGAGAAGGATTCTCGTTTCTAGCGACTCTGGCTGTGACTCCGGCTGTGACTCTGGCTGCGACCCCCGCCCGGGAGCCGGAGCCCGGCGAATGATCGTCTGGAACCCGCACGCTCCCGGCAAAATCCGGCTCCGGCAGACCTGCCTCGATGCAGTGTCGGATCATGTCCCGCGTTCCCGTACCCATCCGCTCGATGTATCCGGCGAGATACATGGGCTCTGCGAGGAGCGGGTTGCCCGGTACCGACCCATGGGCCTGCCGGAGTTTTTCGAGGGTCAGGGACGGTGGGAGCTCGCCCGGGTTCCAGACCTCCAGGCGGTCCGAAAAGAGCATCACCTGCACGCTGCCGTTGCTGGTGTAATCGCGGTGGGCGACGGCGTTTACAATTGCTTCCGCCACCGCCTCTTTCGGGATCTCGTATTGTACCGGCGCCTGCGGGCCGGCCTCGCGTGTACCCACCGCGAGGGCGATCTTGCTGAGGACGAAATCCACCGCCGCGTTCACGAGATCGAAGACCGTGCCTTTGTAGACCTGATAGGATGGGATCGGTTTGGCCACCTCGGTACCGTGGAAGTGGGCGCACTTGAGCTCGGAAGAGATCAGGAATCGTTGCGGCTGTTTGCCGAAGAGGAGGACAGCCGCGTTCGTTAGTTGCCCGTCGTCGAGCAGGTTCAGATGCTCCAGCAGTTCCTGGGGAGAAGCGCCATCGACGAGGGGGAACTGTCGGGTCTTTCTGGCCGTACGAATGAACCGCGCTATACGCTCCGGATCCAGATCCTCTATCTTCGCCTTCGTGCACGGAGCCGCGTCGAAGGGACCGGAGCGGATCAACTGCTTCTCCTCCAGATATCCGACCAGCGCCGTATACAGTCCTGCGACAAGTTCGGCGGAGGTGTTGAACCGCTTTCGGATCAGGCTCGCCTGCGCCCTTCTAACGAGGGAACACATCTTCGGGTGGCGGGCCTCGTCGTCCGAGCCCTTGACGTAGATGAGCCGGTGCTTTCCTTCGGCAGTGGCGAGGTCAAACTCCCGCTCGGTCGGAGAGAGCCCCTCGGCGTTCTCGACGCCGTAGTCGTTTCCGAACAGCCCGACATAGAGGTCGCAGCGTCGAACTTCGTCCAGATACAGGTCATCTATGCGGCGGTCGGCGGCCGGGACGTCTTCGAAAAGGAAGACCTCGACGAATCGCCGCATCAGTGCGTCGCCTCGCAGGTAGTCACGGAGGGCCGCCCGCTCGTCGACAAACTCCTTCTGCACGCTGCTGATGAAGATGCGAACGGGGGTCATGCTCCCGTCTCCGCGGAGTTCAATCGCAACTGCCCCCGGATGAGCCGGAGAGTTCGGATCTTTTTGATTGCTGCTTCTTCCATCCTTATGTCGCTGATCACTTTCTGCATATCTTCCTGAGAAATACCCGCCAAAAGCAAGATAATGGGTTCAGCGTGTTTGTTGTGCCGCCTCTGTAGTGTATATTTCGGTATCTCCCGCACAGGTCTTGAAGCCGCGCCGTGCGCGGGGCGAATGTGTCAGTATCCCGGCATCTCCCACGCCTGCCACCTCGTCCGCCCGCGGGCGATGAGGAGCGCCGCCGGCGGGATGAGGAAGAGGCTCAAAAACGCGTAAGCCGGGTCGAGGATCGACGCAAAGATCAGGAGGAGGAGCGCCGGGCTTATCGCGAGCAGGTAGCAGAGGAAGACTCCGGCGTGGTAGAGCATGACGTTCGGGTGAAGCCCGGTGAGATAGACCGTCACCGAGAGGGTGTAGGCCGAGACCGAGATAAACGCGACGAAGGCCGGGAGGAACGCCCCCGCTTCGCCGGCGGTCGCCGCCGCAAGCACGAGCACCGCGACCGGGAGGATGCCGAGAAGGGCGTAACTCTTCAGTTTTCCGTCGATCACCTCCGAGACCTTCACCGGCAGGAAGGCGTAGGACGAGAAAGAGTCGAACTCGGTCAGCCAGTTATAGATGGTGGCCGAGAGCACCCCGAGAAGGACCGCAAAGACCACGAGGGGGTCGATGCCCGGGATGAACCGGATCAGGACCCGGAGACAGACCCAGACGAGGGCGAGGGGGAGGAGGAACGAGAAGATCACCTTTCCGGCGCCGCCCTCGCTCCGCAGCAGGTCGAGGGCGTCCTTGGCGATGAAGTGTGCGCTCCCGAGGGCGCGGAGCCTCCCGATGAGGGGGTCGAGGCTGTTTCTGAACCGCTTTTTCCGATCCGGGTAATCGACGGTGACAAAGAGCACCGATACGGCGGCCGGGACCAGGATGAGGAGGAGGGCGAGCGCAAGCGGTTCCGGGCCCGGGTCGATGAAGAAGGCGTACGGGGGAAGACCGGCGATGCCGGAGTGCGCCGTCCGGAGCGCGAGTGCCGCAACCGCTGCAATTACCGCAACCGCTCCGGCAAAGAGCCGGACGGAGTGTGCATAGAGGGTCGAGAGGAAACAGGCCGCGGCGAGTCCGAGGAGAAAAGCGAGCATGAGAGAGACGAGCGCGAGAAGGCCCAGGGCCGGGTTGAGGGAGATGAAGGGCGTTGCCGCGGCAAACCCCGCCGCAAAGGGGAGGACGTAGAGCAGGATGTAGTAGACGGTGTCCTTCGCAAGAAACGCGGCAAAAATCCGCCGCTCCGAGACGGGGAGGCTCCGGGAGGCGTAGGCAACGAGGCTTATCTGCCCGAACCGGCGGTTCATGAACTCGCGCCCCGCAAGACCGAACGATCCCACCATCAACCCCGCGAGCAGAAAGAAGAGATGCGCAAGAAGGGCGACCGCGCTGTACGGGAGCGCATCCGAGAAGAGCGGGAGAGTGAGCGACCCGAAGAAGGCAAAGGCGGCGACCACCGCCGGAAAGAGCGCAAACCCGCGGCTCCCGAAGACGGTCGAGTGCATCCGCCACTCTTCCTTCATCATCGCAAAAAAGAGGTCAGGCACCGGTATCGCCCCGCACCAGGTCAAGGAAGAAGGGCTCAAGGCTATGGCCGGACCGGACAAGGTCTTCGACGAAGCCGGCGTAGAGGAGCCGCCCGTTGTGGATGACCCCGATCCGGTCGCAGATCTCCTCGGCGATCTCAAGGATGTGGGTGGAGAGGAAGACGGTCCCGCCGTCCCGGACGTATTCCTGCAGGAAGTCCTTGACCGTCCGCTGCACGATGGGGTCCAGGTTGATGAGCGGTTCATCGATGATGGCGAGCCGGGGCTCGTGGAGGAAGGCCTGGGAGAACATCAGTTTCTGCCGGGTGCCCCGCGAGAGGTCTTTGCAGAGGACGTCCTTTTTGTCCCGGAACTCCAGCAGGTCAAACCAGCGGTCGCACCGCTCGCGGACGCGGTCGAGGTTCCGGATGCCGGCGACGAAATGGAGGTACTCTTCGGCGGTGAGGAAACTCGGCGGCGTTTCCTGCTCGGGGATGATCCCGACAAGTCGCCGGACCCCGATGGGGTCTTCTGCCGCATCGAGTCCCATCACCCGTGCCGTCCCGGCGGTCGGCCGGACCTGCCCGGTCAGCATCCGGATCATCGTCGTCTTGCCCGAGCCGTTCGGCCCGAGCAGGCCGAAGAGTTCCCCTTCCGCGACGGAAAGGGATACCCTGTTCACCGCGGTGACGCTGCCGTAGTTCTTCGTGAGGCTCTCCGCCTCGATCATCCGTCGCACCCGGGTTCACGCTCCACCGTCTTTCTGGTGAAGGAAGATCGGCAACAGGCATGTATAATGTCTTTCTATTCTTCTCCGACCCCGCCGGGAAGGATCTGTAGGGATCATCGTATCATCACGCTCCGTTCTTCCTTCGGGGGCTCATTCACCCCGCCGATGCGAACCATCGGCGGCACAGGTAGGTATAAGAGTCCGGGTTCGCAACCGGGGCCCATGGACGAACAGGAACGGTATGTCCGTGCGAGGAGACGGGTCGAGGAGATCCGGGGATTCTATGAACACCTCGTACTCTAATCCGTAAGGGTGGGGGGTAGTTCACTGGGTGACTTTTTTCTGGGGGATTGGCGTGGCGCTCCACTGGTTCGGCGTCTATGTTGAGGGCCGGATCTTCGGCAGAAGGTGGGAAGAGAGGAAGATCCGGGAGATCATGGAGCGCGAAGAGCGGCGGTGATCCGGCGCCCCGACAGAAGCACTTATCAGGTGCGACGGGCAATGCCGGGCGGATGAAGACGGAAATACCTTACGACCGATTTGCCCATGTCCCGGAACGGATCTTCGGACTCGTCGACCTCGCGTACAACCTCTGGTGGAGCTGGCACTCCTCGGCGACCGTCCTCTTCAAACTGCTGAACCGGGCGGAGTGGAAGATGAGCCGCCACAACCCGGTCAGGATGCTCCTGGATACACCGCCGCGCTACTTCGAGCGGGCGGCGGCAAACCCGGAGTTTCTTCGCCGCTACGACGTCATTATGTACCGGTTCCGGCAGGACATGGAACCGAAGACAAGCTGGTTCGCACAGCAATACCCCGGGCAAAGACCACTGACGATCGCCTATTTCTCAAGCGAGTTCGGGCTGCACCACTCGCTCCCGTTCTACGCGGGCGGGCTCGGAGTCCTCGCGGGCGACCACGTCAAAGCAGCGAGCGATCTCGGCGTGCCGATGGTTGCCGTCGGGTTCATGTACGCCGAAGGTTACCTTCACCAGCACATGGAAGCGAACGGGTGGCAGAAGAACGTCGCCGAGGTGCTGGACCGCGACGCCGCACCGGTTCTCCGGGTGACAGGCGACGACGGCCGGCAACTTGTGGTGCAGGTCCCCCTGATCGAGCCTCCCATCTACGTTGCCGTCTGGAAGGTGCAGGTGGGAACGGTCCCCCTCTTCCTCCTCGACACCCATATCGATGAGAACCTCCCCGAGAACCGGAGCATCTCTCACCGCCTTTACTTAAAGGAACTTGAATACCGTATCCGGCAGGAGGTGGTGCTCGGTATCGGCGGCCGGAAGGTCCTCCACACCCTCGGTATCGATTACGCGGCGATGCACTTAAACGAGGGGCACTCGGCGTTCGCTCTCCTGGAACGGCTCCGGGAGCGCCTCGTTGCCGGGATGCCGTTTGAGGAGGCGCGTGAACAGGTCCGGGGCACTTCGGTCTTCACCACCCACACCCCCGTCGCCGCCGCCCACGACGTCTTCCCCGGGGATCTGATAGCGAAGTACTTCCGCAGTTACTGCCCGTCGCTCGGTCTTTCCTGGGACGAGTTCATGGCGCTCGGGGAGGACCCGCATAATCCGGGCGCCGGGTTCAACATGACCGCCTTTGCGCTCCGGATGAGCCGTTTTCACAACGGCGTCTCAAAAAGGCACGGCGAGATCGCCAGGGAGATGTGGCAGCCCCTCTGGCCCGACCTTCCGCCGGGGGAGGTGCCGATTGACGCCATCACGAACGGCGTCCACATGCCCACGTGGCTGAACCACCGGATCGAGACGCTTTTAGACCGGTACATGGATGCGGTCTACCCGAACTGGCGGGAGGACTACGACAACCCGGTCATCTGGGAGGTGGTCGACGAGGTTCCGGACGATGAACTCTGGCGCGAGCACCAGTGGCTGAAGATGAAACTCTTTTCCCGGATCCGGGAGCGAAAACGCATCAAATGGGCGGGACACCGGGATGAGCCCGCGAATCTCGCGGCCGAGGGGCTCATGCTGGATACCTCGGCGCTGACGATCGGGTTCGCCCGCCGGTTCGCGGGCTACAAGCGGGCGGACCTCATCTTCGAGGACATCGACCGGCTCGACCGGATCGTGAACAACCGCTGGAGGCCGGTGCAGTTCATCTTCGCCGGGAAGGCCCACCCGGCCGATGATCAGGGCAAGCGTATCCTGCAGAGGATCTATCAGTATTCTCAGGACCCGCGGTTCGGGGGCCGGATCGCGTTTGTCGAGGATTACGACGAACAGGTTGCGCACTACCTGGTCCACGGCGTCGACGTCTGGATGAACACCCCCGTCCCGCTCATGGAGGCGAGCGGCACGAGCGGCATGAAGGCGGGGATGAACGGGGTGCTGAACCTCTCGATCCTCGACGGCTGGTGGGTCGAGGGCTACAACGGCAGGAACGGCTGGGGTTTCGAGGGCCACGCAGAGGACAACCGGGCGGATGCAAATACGCTCTACGACCTGATCGAGAACGAGATCGCACCGCTCTACTACTCGAGGACGATGAACAACGTCCCGCACAAGTGGGTCCGGCTGATGAAGGAGTCGATAAAGAGCATCGCCCCGCAGTACTGTGCTCTCCGGATGCTCAAGGAGTATGTCACCCGGTACTACCCCTCGGTCTGCACGTATGCGGTCGAGCCCGGGAAGCGGACGGCCGGGCTTGATGAGTCCTGCCCTCCTCCCGGGTTCGACCAGTTCCGGCAGGTTCAAAGGTAACGGGGGGCTACCTAACGGTATATGGCATCCGGTTCGATACGGTTTCCTGACTGCGGTTCAGGCTCGTCCCGACACCCTTTCCGGTCACGGGCTGGGTGTTCATGAGATGTCAACCCCCTCCTCCTCTCGTCGGGACCGTGATCCGCCCGCCGGGGTTCTGACCGTCCGGATAGCGCTGCTCGTTGCCGTGATCGCGGTGATGCTCGGGGCGGGCCTCACCGTCGCCCCGCCGGCAACGCCGGCATCGGCCCTTCTCCTCTTTGTGGTCGGCTTCGTTGCCGGAGTCTTCGGCGGCCTTGTCGGGGTCGGAGGGTCGACAATCCTGCTCCCGGTCATGTACTTCTCCCTCGGCTTTTCGGAGCCCGTCGCTATCGGGACCGGGCTCTTCGTGGTCATCTTCACCACGATCTCCGGCGCCGCCGGCCACCTTGTGCGGGGAAGTCTCGACCGCCGGGTGGCGGCGCGGATCGCTCTCGGCGGCCTTGTCGGCGTCCTCATCGGGTCCTGGCTCTTCTCCTTCCTCGTCGATTACACAGGCCTCCTCGCTCTCATCCTGGGGCTGGTCTTCCTCGTTCCGTCTCTCGGGATGATCCGCGAGGGGCTCTGGCCCGGCACCCGTCCGGAGCCGGAACGCATCGGGGGCACGCGTCCCGGCCATCTCCTCTTCGGGGCCGGGGTCGGCGTCCTGACCGGGATCACCGGCCTCGGCGGCGGCTACGCCATTGTTCCGGGGCTGCTCTACCTCTTCGGGGCGCCGGTCTACGTCACGGTGGGGACGTCGCTCGCGTCCATGATCCCGATGGCGGTCGTGGGCGGCGGGGTCAAGCTCCTGGAGGGCTACGTCGCCTTCGGGGCGGGGCTGATCCTCGCGGCCGGGTCGATTGCCGGCGCCCGGGTGGGGGCCGCGACGATCGGACGGTTTCAGCCGGCGACCCTGAAACTGGTCTTCGGTCTCTACTTCTTCTACGCTGCACTCCGGTTCATCGCCGCGTTCTTCGGCATCGGAGCGCCGTGAGAAAGGTCCGGTGATCCCGTTCGCCCCCCGGCCTGCCTACGGCCGTATATCAACGTATTTATCGGGAAGTCGCCCATACTTAATATCTAGACGTGGTGGAACCCCGGAGATGGAGCGGAAAGATGTTATCCCGGTTCTCGCGGGCGGGATCGTGATCCTGGCCGTTGCGCTCGTAGTGAAACCCGCCCTCCTCGGGGAGCCGATCGGTCTCGGTTCCGCAGGACCGGTTTCGGGACCGGCACCGCCCGTATACGTCCCCCCCGCTCCGGTACCGACGGCAACGCCCTTCCCGGATGATGGTCCGGTCTATACCCGGAATTTCCGCTGGACGGCGATCGACGGCGGTGTCCAGACGACGGAGGTCCGGGTCCCGGAAGCGCTCTTCCTTGAGCACCGGGAGACGCCGCGGCTCACCGACCACGTTGCCTGGGGGCGATACGCCCTCGCGGACGCCGACCGGCCGATCCTGGAGGACCTGGCCAGTCGGATCGCACCCGCCGCGGGCAACCCCGAGGAGGGGTACTTCCGGCTGATGAACGTCGTCTTTTTCGTTCAGCAGATTCCCTATGCCCTCGACAACAGCACGGACTCCTACTTCAACGTGGTCCTCCCCCCGCACTTGAGGAGCGGCGTCGAGTACCCCAAATACCCCACCGAGATGCTCGTCGACGGGAAGGGGGACTGCGAGGATGCGGCTATCCTGATGGCGGGGCTCCTCGATGCTCTCGGCTACGATACGGTACTGCTTGAATACTCGGACCACATGGCCCTCGGCATCAGGATGGATGGATTCAACCCCTATTACGCGAGGTACACGCCGAAACACTTTGAGTACGAGGGAGAGCACTACTACTACGTCGAGGGGACGAATTACACCGTGGTCTCCTCGGAGAACTCGACGTGGGTAAAGCCGTTCCCTATCGGAAACGTTCAGGGCGGCTTGATCCAGAGCGTAAAGTCGGAGACTCCGAAGGTCGTACCCCTGCGCTACACCCTCGCACCGGTTGAGTACCGCATTTTCCCGGTCCGCCTGCCGGCGGGAGGAGCGTGACGGATATGGACTTCAACATCCCCGATCTCCCGGACCTGAAGAGTTTCAAACTCCCGAACGTCGCCATCGGCCGGAGGAAGGCGCTCATCGCCGGCGGCGTGGCGGTTGCCGTGATAGCGGTTGTCTTCGTCGGCGGGCTGCTTCTCCACGACTACATGGAATCCCGGCAGGTTGCCGCGTTCGGCGGCCACGTGGCGGCGTCGGAGGCCGACCTCTCCCGTGTCTACGAGAGGACCTCGGTCTACCTGCACTCTTCTCCGGACAGCCCATCGATTGCTGAAGCCGATGCTTATGCGCGGGAGTTTGCGGCCGTCGCCGACTACGGCATGGCCGTTACGGCATACCACCGGCAGGTCATCGGGGCCGACGCGGTCCCGGAAACGTATGCCGGAGCGCAGGCGGCCTATCTCCGGGCGCTTGACAACCTGAACCGAGCGTTCTCGCTCTGGTCTTCGGCTGCAGTCGCCTACGATATCCAGGCATATTCCTCGGCAACGAGAAACCTTGCCGCGGCGGATCAGGCATGGAAGGATTATGTTGCCGCGATAGAGGATTACAGCCGGGAACTCCGGGTCGCAGAAGAGGGGGAGGGGCTCCCTTCCACCTAGACGAGATATTTCTCAGGGACCCTGATGGTGAGGGTGAGCGACTTCAGCGATTCCGAGCGAATAACAAAGTAGAAGTCGTCATACCCTTCCCGGATGGTGAATGTCTCCTCTCTTTCCGAAAAATCGACTGTCGTGGAACTATTTCCTGTTGAGCGCGAACTGTTGTCGGGATACAGGATATCGGATCGGGAGTACTGGATCTTCTTGACAACCCGGTTCGGGTCCTCCGGGTCCCGGACCTCGATCCCGAGCCAGGGGTATTCGTTCATCGGCGTTACGCTCACGTTCAGGTCCCAGTAGGGGTAAGGGATGTGGTAGGTCCCGGTGGCGAGAACGCGGGGAGGGTAGTCGACGGTTGCTGTTGCGTACTCCACCATCTTTCCGGAGACCCGGAGGTCGTCCGGCAGTTTCGTCATTGTGATCGCGGGCGTCGGGGTCGGGATGTGGTAGACCCGCGGGTCGACAAACTCCACGCTCTGCGGCGTCTTCTCCCCCCGGACGGGCCCGGCCGGGGTGGGGGCCGGCTGGCCCGATCCCACCGCCGGCGCCTCTGTCGGCGACGGGGTGGTGGGGGAGACCGGCGGCTGTATCTCACCGGTATCTTCAGGGGCCATGCAGCCTCCGGCGATGACGGCGGCCGCGAGAAGGATCAGGAGCAGGATATGGCGCCGTTGCATGATACTCTCTTTCTGAGGGGCCCTATTAGTAATTACCTATCCGCTCCGCCCCGACGGCGGCAAAAAAAAAGTGTATTTTCGGGAGGGGGTACACGGTTTTATGGGCAGGAAACACCCATGTACGACGGATCAAGCGTTCGGGAGGACCACCGATCAATGGAAGATAGCGAACTTGTCAGGATATCTCAGGGATCGCTTGCGATCATGAACCCCACCACACCGGAGAAGGTGCTCGCCGCCGGGCGGGCGTCGGGGCTCCGGAAAGGGTCCCGCGTCGTGGAGGTCGGGTGCGGGAACGGCACGATTCTCGCCCTCTGGGGAAGAGAGTACGGGATATCCGGGGTCGGGATCGAGGTGCGTGAGGATGCCTGCCGGCGGGCGGAGGAGGCGTTTCGGGCGTCGGGGCTCGGGGACCGGATTGCCGTCCGATGCATGGACGCCCGGGAGTACGTCCCCGACGAGCCGTTCGACTGCGCGGCGGCGATCGGAGCGTCCCACATCCGGGGCGGGTTTGCGGCGACGCTCGACGCCCTCCTCGGGATGGTCTCGGACGAGGGGCGTATCGTCATCGGCGACCGCTGCTGGAGGTCCGACCGCGCCCCGCCTGAGTTCGCCAGGGAGTGGCCCGACGTCCTGACGGAGTATGAGACCCTCGGTACCGTGCGGGAGGCCGGGCTCGACGTCGCCGCCGTCATTCGGGCGAGTCGGGACGACTGGGACCGCTATGAGTCGGGGATCTGGCGGTCGGTCCTCTCCTGGCTCGGCGACCACCCCGACCATCCTGAGCGCGACTTCATGATCGACTACCTCCACCGCCTCCAGGACGAGTACTTCGGCTACGGCCGGGAGCATATGGGCTGGGCGATGTATGTCCTGGTGCCGGGGTTCTGGTGAGACCGTATCACTCCTCCTGCAATTGTTGACTCACGCGAAGCCGCGAAGGGGGAGACGATCACGCAGGTTTCGCGTCCTTCGCTCGCGTGCGGACGGTCTCTATCGTCGACAGAGGTTCTTTTTCAGCCCGAAAAAGGGAAGATTTCCGATTACGCCCCGGTGTATACCCCGGAGCGAGGTAAACAGAGTTTGAGCCCGTCAGGCCAGGTATCCGGGTTGTAGAGGTGACGTACACATACCCACCTCCGGCCTCTGCGGCGGCGATATCGAGCGCCATCGCCGGTCTTTTGGCCCCCTCCGATGCACGGGGTGTATGTCCTGCTCGGGTACGACCCTGCGCCCTTCCCCCCGGACGTCGCCTGTCTGACGCCGGGAATGAATCGTTTCGTATCTTTGCCTTCGATTTATCGGTTTTTTCCTTATCAGGAGTTCGGATGTTGCAGGTACTCGGGAAAACAGTGGATTCTTCAAAAGTCTTTCGGAAAATCGGGGCAAAACTGGGCGTTGATCTGCGATATTAAATAGAATCGTATAAATATCGCATACAGCATCTAATTACTTGGGGAACTATTACCCCGGTGACATGAGAGAACTGTAGACGCAGGAGTTAGGGCACATCCCGATGGGAGGTGCTCGCACTCATTCGTCGCGTGCGGTGTTTGCCGCGTTCGGGTGGTCGGGTGGGCATTCACCCCCCTGCACCCCTTCTGGTGTCGTTGCGCTTCTCTTTTTCCATTCCGACAACGTGCCGCCGACGGCGGTCTTCGATTACATATACAGCGCCTGGATGGCGACGACCTCGGCGCTGTCCTTTGCCTGCGCGTACTCCGCGAGAGGGTCGGCATTCACCTCCAGGAACCGCAGCCCCCACCCGAACGGAGCAAGGATGTCGCGTGCCTGCTCCTTCTCCCCGAGGATGTAGAGCGTTGCGGCCATCGCCTCCACCGATGTCAGCCGGAACGGCCGGCCGAAGTTCACCGGGTTTGCGGCTACGAGGAACGGGAGCGCCCGGCGGTTGCGCCAGGAGGCGACGGCCCCGGTGTCGAGCACCTCCCAGGAACAGTCGAGCGCCGTTATCGAGGAGAGGTGCCGGTCGGCGGGGGAGACCGCTCTCTCCGCCGTCGGGTCGAGGAGGAGGGTCGAGCGGGGGATCTTTGCAACGGCGGTGACGATCCTCGCAAGCCCGCGCTGCGCGAGTTTCTTCGCCGTGCACTTCCGGGGATCGCAGGTGTTGTCCCGGTAGGCGTAGAGCGGTATCATCTGTCTTGTTATTGTACGCCGCCCAGGTACTATCAATGTACGTGCTCATCGCTCCCTGTATCCAGAACCCCGCATGCCGCGCCCGCGGGATAACGACCGATGAGGACCTCCGCGACTTCCGTCGGACCGTCGAGCGCTGCCGGCGCTTCTCGATCGAGATGGTCCCGCTCCCCTGCCCGGAGACGATCTACCTCGGTCCCGACCGGTCGCCGGGCTCGTTTCAGGACCTGGTCGGACCTATGGCCCGACCGGGTCGGTCCCACGGGGACCGACGCCGTCTCGCAACCCCCGCATTTGCAGCGCTCCTCGACCGGCTCGAGGCGGAGGTCCGTGCTGCGATCCGGGATCGCGGTGAGCCGCCGCTCGCGATCATCGGGGTGGACTCCTCGCCCGCCTGCGGGGTGACGACGACCTATTATTCGTCCGAAAAACAGCCCGGGCGCGGGGCGTTCCTCGCCCGGTTTCCGGACATCCCGGCTGTCGACGTGAAGGAGTTCGCCCGCTACCGGGTCTATCTCGCCGCCCCGCTCTTTTCGGAGGCGGAACAGGCCTACAACCTCGCCCTTCGCGCCCTCCTCGAAGCGCATCTCTTTGAGGTCTACCTCCCCCAGGAGGTGGGGGACACGAGTCATACCCGGTGTCGGGAGGAGCGCCGGGCTATCTTTGCCCGGCACCTCCCGGCCCTCCGGGGCGCCGACGTCGTCGTCGCGGTCATCGACGGCGCGGACGCCGATTCCGGGACTTCATGGGAGATGGGCTACGCGTATGCCCTGGGAAAACGGGTCGTCGCTCTCAGAACCGACTTCCGGGTCGCCGGGCGTTACGAGCGGGTCAACCTGATGCTCGAGGAGTCGGCCACGGTCGTCACCGCAAAGGAGGACCTCCCCCGGGTGCTCGGGTCGCTTCTCGCGGCGTCGCCCTGACGGCGGATGCCGCTCTCTTCCGGAGCAGTTCTTCAAAAAAAAAGAGGAATGAGGTGTATTGTTGGGTGTGTGATAACCATGGCGGCGTTCCGACGGGGTTATCCCGGGCGGTTGTGCCTTCCGCCCGGGCCGCCGGACACCGTGCCGGTTGCGTTTAGAGAGGTGTGTCTGGATACTTGCATGCACCGGGTTTCCCCGGTGCACCGTGACGTTGGTGCAATCAGCGTGGTGAATGTTCCGTTCACCGATCCCAGCCGTTCTTGTGCCGGCCCGGACCACCTGTGCCCGTGTGGCCCGGTCTGTCGGAGAGTTCCTCCAGACTCTGGGGATCATGTGTTGGATAATATCAATTATATACTTTTCTCTCATTGCCTTGCATTGAGGCGTAGCATTGTGTGCGGCATAAAAGCATTGCGTCACTGCAAAACCCTATATCCCCTTGCGCGAAATTCTGTTTGCACATGGACCCCACTACCGACGCACTCTCTCTCCTGCTCAACGCGTTAAAAGAGCACCCGCGGGGCATGTCGGTCTCTGATCTTGCTGCCGCCGTAGGAATCAACCGGAACACCGTCTCCCGGTATCTCGATGTTCTCCTCGTGTCGGGCCAGGTGGAGATGGAGACCTATGGCAAGGCCAAGGTTTTTTACCTCTCGCAACGGGTTCCCATCGCCGCCATGCTCAATTTTTCTTCCGATCTCGTGCTGGTTCTCGACCGCGACCGCCGGATCGTCCAGGCAAACGATGCCGTCTGCACGTTTGCGGGAAAGAACCGGGATGATATCCTCGAAAAAAGCATCGAGGCGTCGCCGCTCGCTGCGTTTGACCACCCGCTGATACGGAGCCGGATCACCGACGCCCTGAACGGCCGCGAGGTCACGGAAGAGCTCAGGTTCCTGCGGCAGGACGAGGAACTCTTCTTCCGGATCAAGTTTCTTCCCACGGTCTTTAACGACGGGGCGCCGGGGGTCACCATCATCCTTGAGGACATCACCGAGGGACGGCGGGCGGAGGAGGCCCTGCGCGAGAGCGAGATGCTCTTCCGGAGCCTTGTCGAGAACATCAACGACCTGATCCTGAACGTCGACGAGACCTGCACGTTCACCTACGTCAGCCCAAAAAGCCGGGATATCCTTGGTTATGCGCCCGAAGAGATGCTTCAAAAGACACCCTGCGATTTCATGGCCCCGGAGAAGGCCGAGCGGGTCCGGGAACAGTTTGCCGGGCTCTTCGCCGACCCGAAACCGCGCGTCCTCTTTGAGTGGACGATGCTTCACAAGAACGGAAGCGCCGTCATCCTCGAAGTGAGCGGGACGCCGATCTATGATCTGATCGGCGACTTCACCGGCTACCGGGTGGTCTGCCGTGACGTCACCGAACGGCTGCGCGCTGCAAAACGGGTGGCCCAGTGGAAGTCGTTCCTCTACTCGGTGGTCAACAACATCCCGAGCATGGTCTTCGTCCGGGAGGTGGAGGGGAACACGTTTGTCTTCTCGAACCGGGCCGCCGAAGTCTTCCTCGGGATGACGCAGGAGGAGATTGTGGGGAAACGGGCGACGGACCTCTTCCCGCAGGAGATGGCGGCCTTCTTCGCCGACGGCGACCGGGAGATGCTGGAACGGTCGACCGCCCCCGAGAAGAAGGTCCGCCTCCCGACAGGAACGAGCCTCTCCATGAAGAAGGTCCCGGTCTTCAACTCCCGGGGCGTGCTGAAGTACATGCTCGGGATCGCCGAGGACATCACCGACCGCACCACCGCCGAAGCTCTCCTGGTCGCTGAGCGCGACCGGGCGCAGGGCTACCTGGACGCGGCCGGCGTGATGATCGCGGTGATCGAGGCGGACGGCACCATCGACCTTGTCAACCGGCGGGGAGGTGAGATCCTGGGGTATGCCGAGAAAGACCTCGCCGGAAAGAACTGGTTTGCAACGGTCGTTCCGGAGCACCTTCGCGACCGTCTCGCTCAGAACTTTGCCCTTCTCGTGGACGGCGGGATTGAACCTCCCCCCATCGAGGAGAGTCCGGTCATCACCCGGGATGGCCGGGAACGGCCGATCCGCTGGCGCAACGCCCTTCTCCGGGACGCGGACGGGAAGGTCGTGGCGATGGTGAGTTCCGGCGAGGTGGTCCAGGAGCAATCGGACCGGACCGCGGAAGGGCCGGTCGGCCCCGTGCGTACCTCACTCCCGGGGTCTTGAGAGTTATCCCTTAAATATTCCGCAAGGCACATATTTTACTGGTGACAACCTTGGTGGACATCATCTCTCTCGTCCTTATCGCTGTCGTGGTGCTGGTTATCATCGGCATTGTGGCAGTCGTCATAGGCATCTATAACCGGTTCCTGTCGCTCAAAAACTCCGCCGAAGCGACGGTCGGGCAGGTGAAGGTCGCGATGAAGAAGCGGCTGGATATGATCGAGCAGCTCCTCGGCGCGGTGAAGAGCTACGCGACCTTTGAGAAGGAGACCCTGACCGGCGTGACCGCGATGCGGGCCCGCATCGGCAGCGCCGGGGCGGGCGACCTGAACGAACTTGAGCGCGAGTCCCGGTCGGTCCTCGGCCGGCTCCTCGCCGTCGCGGAGAACTACCCCGACCTCAAGACCTCCAAGACGGTGCAGGAGTTGATGGGCGCGGTGAAGGGGGTCGAAGACGAGATCGCCCGGCACCGCTACACCTACAACAACATCGCCCAGCAGTACAACACCATGACCGATACGATCCCCTCGAACCTTATCGCCGGCGCTCTGGGTTTTACGAAGCTGGATTACCTCGAGTTCGGTGAAGAGATCGAGCGGGTTCCGACGATAGCGTTCTGATGAACCATGCGCATGACTGAGCGGCAGCAGATCCTCATCCTTGTCGCCATCACCCTGCTTGTCGGGGTGCTGGCGGTCGCCGGAGCGGCGGCGCTCCCCGAACTATTCCGGGAGGACCTGGAGGTTCAGCACTACGATGCCGTCTTTTACGAAAACGGGACCCTGGTCGAGCGTTATACCTACCTTGTCCGGTCGGCCGGGGAGTACCGGATGCTCTTTCGCTACTGGGATGCGCCGCTCACTTTTGCCCCCATTGACCAGCCGCACATCGAGTTTATCGGGATGACCGCCCCGCCCGGGACCATCGGCTACGTCAAGAACGCGGGGGGCGAGGTGCGGACGGCCGCCGGGACCGCGAGTTCCTCCGATCTCGCGGGAATCCAGAGCCTTGCGTTTGCAAACGAAGTGGGCCTCTACAACCCCGACTACTTCGACCCGGGCACCTACACGGTTGAGTACCGCTACCGGGTCCGGCCGCCGGTCGAGTACGACGACCAATGGGCGCACCTGAACCTGAAACTCGTGGACGAGCATGTTCCCTTCCGGGACCTCCGGATCACCCTGCCGTTCGGCGGGGATATCGAGGAGGTCTACACGCATCCGCCGACCCTGAACATCGAACGGATGGTCGAAGAAGTCTCCGCGGATCCCTCGGCCCTCGATGTCGAACGGACGGCGGAAGCCGTCGTCATCACGGGGAGCGCCACGCAGGACGACGCGCTGAACGTCGAGTTGATCCTCGACCGCGGGTTCATGGAGAGAATCGACGGTTTCCCGACGTTTGTCCCGGACGTGCGGCAGCAGGCGGCCGACGCCAACCGCTGGCCGCCGATCCTCTACGGGGCGGCCAGCGTCCTCTACGGCCTTGCGGCAGTCCTTGTCCTTGCGATGCCGTTCATCCTCCTTGGCGTCTACCTCCGCTACGGCAGAGAGAAACCGTTTACGGTGCCCGAGTATCTGAGTTTCACGCCGAATACCACACTCAAACCCTGGCAGGTGAACCTCCTCTTCAAAGGCGACCCCCTCGAGTTCGACGACAACGGGTTCTACGCGACGGTCCTCGACCTCCACCGGCAGGGTAAGATCGTGGTGACGGAAAAATCGGAAGGAGAGGGGGTCACGGTTCGGATCGTCTCGGGGGAGTCCACGGACCCCTACGAGCGGCGGGTGCTCACCTTCCTTGGGAACATCGCCGACGACCACGTCGTGGACACCGCCGAACTGGCCAAGTTCGCCGAGACCGCCCGGCGGAGCCCCGGCTACCAGCACCGGATCATGCAGTACCAGCAGTCGCTCACCGCCCTCTCCCGGGACGTGGACACCACGCTCTCCCGGCAGTATGTGAAGGACGGCCGGACGCTGATCCTCCCGCTCATCTTCCTCGGCGCCATCCCCTGCGGGCTTGCGATCCTCGCGTTCATCTTTGCGCCGGGTGCGGCCTACCTCCTGATCCCTGCCGGTGTCCTCTCGTTCATCGTCGCGGTCCAGGTCGGGATCGCGGCCCTCTTCCCCTCGACGCTCTTCGGTTTCTGGAAAGGCGACCGTTACAAAGAGAAACTTGAGTGGGACGCGTTCGCCTACTTCCTCTCGGACCTGGCGCTGATCCGGCAGTATTCCCCTGCCGACCTCTCGATGTGGGGAGAGTGGCTGGTCTACGGGACCGCGCTCGGCCTTGGCGATAAAGTTGAGCAGGCGATGAAGAACTTAAACATCAGCCTCCCGGACGTCGGGATGCCGCTCTACTCGAACATGCCGGTGATCTTTGCCCCTATTGTCCTCTACTCTCCGCCGTCGAGCGGCGGTTCCGGAGGGTTCGGCGGTGGCGGCGGGTCCTTCGGCGGCGGTGGCGGTTTTGGCGGCGGCGGCGCCGGGGGACGGTAGCCCCTATCTTTTTTCCGGGATAACTTCGAATCCGTTCGTAGTTAAGGGAATCTACTTACCTCCGGCGAGGGAATGTATCCATGTTGATGCCTATGAAGGATTCATACCCCAGTTATCTGGCCGTCGTCCTCACGCTCCTCGGTGCGGTTGTCGTCTGCGGGTGCATGGCCGCCGGGGGGGAGGACCGCCCGGCCGACCGCATATCCGGGAACGGGACAATCACTTACGTCGACCTTGAGGGTGGTTTCTATGGAATCGTAGCCGATGACGGGACGCACTACCTCCCCGCCGACCTCCCGGAGGAGTACCGGACCGACGGTCTCCGGGTAGCGTTCAGCGCCGACCCTGCGGATGACGGCGCCGGAATCCAGATGTGGGGGACCCCGGTCGAGATCCGGTCGATCGAGCGGATCGACGGCGTTCTGCTCGTCTCCGGGAACGCCACGGTCACTTATATCGATCTCGAGGGCGGGTTTTACGGGCTTGTCACCGACGACGGCAGGCACTACCTCCCGCTCGGTCTCGACGAGACCTGGCGGGTCGACGGCACGAACGTGACGTTCGTTGCCGGGGTGTTGGAGGATACCGCGACCATCCAGCAGTGGGGCGTTCCGGTCGAGGTCATCGCCATCGATACGGCAGGAAACGCGACCTACGTCGCGGAGACCGGGACGGTCGCCTACATCGACCTCGAGGGCGGTTTCTACGGTATCATCGCCGATGACGGGATGCACTACCTCCCGCTCGGGCTTGAGGAGCGCTACCGCGTCGACGGAATGCGCCTCACTTTCGCCGGTGAGGTCTCCCGCGACGTCATGACCGTCCAGCAGTGGGGGACGCCGGTCGAGATCATCGCCGTCCCGTGGGCCTGCGCGCGGTGCGGCGAAAGCGTCGTTGGCATCGCCAACCCGGCCGCGGTCTGGTGTAAGGAGCAGGGTTACGCCTACGAGATACGGCAGAACCCCGACGGCAGTGAATACGGCGTCTGTATCTTTGAAAACGGTACCGAAGTCGACGCCTGGGACTACTACCGGCAGACCCATTAACTCTTTTTATCGGGAGACGGCGGGTCCGGCCGCCCCCCCGGTTCTGCCGACCTCGCTTACCGGCGCCTGCCGATGAGGATCGTGGCGAGACCGAGCGCGGCCGCGGCCAGGGCGACCGGGAGCGGGGCTCCGGTCGGCGAGGGGCTGGGCAGCGTTGTTGCGGTTGCGGTCACCGCCGGCGTGGCGGTCTCCGTCGCTGCCGGTACGGTCGTGGGGAGAGTCGTCGGGACCGCGGTCGTCGGTGTGGGCGTCACGGTTGCCGTCGGTGCGGTCGTGGGGAGGGACGTCGGCGTCCCGGTATCGACCCCGACACGGTTCCCGACCGTGAACGTCACCGGCTCGGAGTCGGGAGCGTAAGCGTCGAAACCCTCCGGCGTCCTCCAGACGGCCCGGGCGGTGTAGGTTCCCTGCTCACGGAGGCCGGAGAGCGCGATCGCGCCGGGCCTGCCGGAGTCGTCGGTGTAGAACCGGGCCGAACTGACGTTCAATCCGGCAAGGTTGATCCCGCCGATGACGGTGCTCTCCGCGCCGCCCGGATGGGTTATCACGATGTCGACCGTCGCCGGGTAGACGCCGCCCGCCTGGTAGAAGGACCCGACATCGGGGGAGGCTATCCTGAACGCTATCCGGGTGTTCGGGGATACCGAAAGCCCGGTCAGGGGTTCGTTGTGGTAGGGGTCCGCGAGCACCACGTCGAGAAAGACCTCGGGCTCGCGGACCATGACGAGCGCCGTCGTGCCGTCGGCGGGGTTGAAGGCGTAATAGGTCCCGTACTCTCCGTTCACGGAGAAGTCCTGGACCTCAAAGTCGGTATCGTCGGCGACCGGGATGACCTTCGTGACCCCCCGGTCGGGGTTGCCGTCCTGATACCTCCGGAGCTCCGTGACGGGGTTATCCGTGGTCGCGTTGCGGAGCCCCGTGAGGTTGAGCCCCTCTTCGTAGACGAAGATCGTATCGTAGGGCTGGATGTCGTTGATCCCCGGCCCGCGCGCCCCGGCCGGCCCCGCACAGAGAGCAAGAAGACAGATGGCGAGGAGGACCGGGAGACCTCGCCTGCGGATCCATTCGGGTGCCATGACATCCCGTGTGCTGATTCTGTTGATATAGGTTGGCGTGGCGGCGTCCCGGCACCTATCTTCTCTTCAGCACATGTCCGGTCAGCCCTATCGCAAGCGCCGCTGCGAGCGGCACCGTGGGTCCGGCCGCGGTCGGGGTGGGGCTTTGCGTCGGCGCCGTTGTCGACGGTGTGACGGCGGTGACCGCCGGGGTGGTCGGGGCGGCCCCGGTGACGGCAAAGGTGGTGCTTGCGGTGGCGTCGCCCTCGACCCATTCCACGGTCGCGACATATTCGCCGGGCTCAAACCCGGTTGTGTCTGCCTCAAACGACCAGGTGTTTGTGGTGGTGCTTCCCTCCTCTACGACGGCCGTCCCCGACGTGCCGCTCGTCCTTCCCGATGCGGACTTGTTCGTCGGTTCAAACCCGACCGGTGTCACCGTGATGATCAGACGGTTGCCGGGGGCGAGGTTTGTCGTCCCGCTGATGGTGACCATCTCCCCGGCGACAACGCTCCCGACCTCGTCGATGGTCGTCCCCTGTGCGGCGGCAATGCAGCAGAGCCATACCCCGAGCACAAGCGTGATCACGGCGCCGACGGGTATTCCAGCGTTCATGGTATGGTCCACCTTCCTTCCTCATGGAATAAGAAGATAACCGAATCCGACCCGCCGGATCATCTCCTCCTTGCGGCGAGTCTGCTCCCGTCCCGGTGGGTAAATTACTTACCCTCTGCCTCCGATACTAGAACAACCATGACGGAAATGCAGCATGTTCCTGGAGTTGACCGCGGCAAGGTGATCCTCTACGCCCTGAGCACCTGCGGCTGGTGTGCCCGAACAAAAGAACTCCTCACCAACCTCGGCGTCGGGTTCTCGTATATCTACGTGGATCTGCTCACGGGGGAGGAACGGGACCGTGTGGTCGATGAGGTTGAACGCTGGAACCCGCACCTCTCGTTTCCGACGATCGTCATCGACGACAAAAAGGTGATCGCGGGGTTCATGGAGAAGGAGATTCGGGAGGCCGTCGGTGCCTGAGACGGTGAGCGACGAGGAAGTCGACCGCTTCATACGGGACCTCGAGCGCGATGCGAAGACCGGCGGTTACCATGTCAACCCCGACCGTGAGTTCACCCGTAGCCTCGCCCGGGGTCTGCTCGCCAACCGGGGACGCTACGGGTATATAGCCTGCCCCTGCCGGCTCGCCTCCGGGAACCGGGAGGACGACCTCGACATCGTCTGCCCCTGTGACTACCGTGACCCCGATCTCGCCGACTACGGTGCTTGCTACTGCGCCCTCTATGTCGCGCCCGACGTGGTGGCCGGGACGCGCGCCGCCGCTTCCGTCCCGGAGCGGCGCCCGCCGCCGGCAGAACGCCGGCGGCGAAAGGAAGCGCGCACTGCGGCCGTTCCGACTCCGGGAACCCTGAAGTACCCGGTCTGGCGGTGTCGGGTCTGCGGCTACCTCTGCGCGCGGAACGAGCCGCCCGAGGCCTGCCCGATCTGCCGGGTGCCCCGCGACCGTTTTGAGCGGTTCCTGTAAGCCTTCTCCGGGAAAACCGCCGGCGTCCGTGAGGGGACCGGCCGATCCTGCCCCTCACCGTTCGCTGTGTTACGATCTATCCTGTAATAGATGAATCCTCCCGGCTCTTTGCGGGCGTGTTTTTCCGAATATTCTCTCCGGAAGGCTCCCGGACCGATCCAAGGTATCATATATCGGGTCGGATGATAACTGTCCTGTATGCCGAGCGTGCGGATCAACGACGGAGACCTCCTCTCAGGAACCGGTGTGGAGGGGGGACGAAAGAAGCGGCCCGACGAGACCCCGGCGCCCACCCGCCGGGAGTCCGAACCGGACACCACGAAGACGAAAGAGATCCCCGCGAAGCCCCGGCGGGGGCGGCCCTATTTCGGAGACGGCGACGGTGCCGATATCTTCTACACAAAGAAGAAGTGACCTATCCGAGCACCCGGATGTCCGCGGCGGAGGAGACCACCACCTCCCGCTTCCCGCGGTAGGTCTGCACGACCCCATAGAGCGTTACGCTCTCGTTCTCGCGGAGTTCGAGCGCGGCAGCCGCGTCCTGCGGCAGGAAGACGGCGGTGCCGTTGACGGTGAGGACCAGGTGCCCCCCGGTTGCGGTCTCTCTGACCTCCTCGATCCTCCCCTCAAGAAGGACCAGGGCCCCGTCCGGGACATCGTCGGAGTATGGGGTCGCGACCAGCGGCCGACCGACGGCGCCGAAGAGGAGGTGCGCCGCAAGCACGATCCCGACGACGCATACGAGCGCGACGAGGGCTGTTTTCTCCTGCCGTTCCAGCATAGGTATTCTATAGGCTCACGGGATGATAACATCCGTCAGTTTGATATGTTAACAGCGTTAACATGCCTGTATGGATGATGTGAACCTTCCTCCGTCCTCCCGGAAGATCCTCCTGCTGCTTGAGGACGGGGGTGCCCTGACCCACAAGGAACTCGTCCGTCTCAGCAGCCTGGCCCCCCGCACCGTCCGCTATGCCTTAAAGAGGCTCAAGGACAACGATATGATCGTGGAGAAGTTCAACTTTCGGGACGCCCGGCAGATCCTCTACGAGTACAAAGACTCCGAGATGGTGTCCGCACAATGACCGAGCCCCCTCCCTGCGACATCATGCACTGCGACAACCTTGCGCGTATGCTCCTTCCCCGGATGCGCGCCGAGATGGTCTACCGGCTGGTGAACGACCGGGGAATCAGCCAGAGTGAGGCGTCCAAGCGCCTCGGAATCAGCAGGGCTGCGATCTCCCAGTACCTGAGCCGGAAGCGGGGATTCAGCCGGCAGGAGTTCCCCGACGACCTCGATCTGGTGATCGAGCGCTGGGTCTCGGCCGTCGCCTCGGGCGAAGGGACGATCACCATCTGCGACGTCTGCCGCTCCGCCGGCTTCCCGGAACGCCGGTGAGGCCGCTCACGCGCGCTCCCGCCGGTAGAGATAGAGCGCGAGAAGCCCGATGAGGATACATGCCGCCGCAACTATTTTGCGCCGGTCCGGCCCGGGAGCGTCGTCCGCTTTCGAGGCGTTCCAGTCGTCCAGAAAAATCTGGGTATAATACGCGGCGATCTCCGGGTGCTCGACGATCACGCCTGCTTCGCGGTTGAACGCCGGCGAATTGGCGTTCCAGTTGATGCTGCTGACGAGGACCGCACGCCCGTCGACGATGACGCCCTTGTTATGGATCTTCGCGAGGTTGTTCGCCTCGATATCGGCGAGCCGCGCCTCGAGCGGGAGTCCTTCGGCCGCGGCGATCCGGTTGACGACCCCGACCATCTCGTCGTTGTCCGCGTCGCCTTCGGTGTTGAACCAGGCTGAATCGAGGAGCACCTTCACCGCGACCCCCCGGCGGGAGGCGTTGATCGCGGCTGCGAGATAGGGGTTCAGGTCGTAGGCGGTCTCGTTTGTGATGTAGGCCTGCTCGATTGCGATACTCTCCTCTGCGCCCTCGATCAGGTGCGTGACGAGCGCGCTTGTGTCGGGAGAGAGCACCGGCGTGACCCGCGCCCCCTCCGCGCGGCAGGGGGCGAACTCCACCGTGTAGGCGGGCGCCCAGGATCTGCCGGGATCGGCCGCCGTGCCCTCTGCCGGGACGATATCCCCGCCCGCCGCGTCGAGGAGAAAGACCTCCCGGAAGTAAGCCGCGAGTTCGGGGTCTTCAAGAGAGACCCCCCACCCGCGGTTGCCCTGCAGTCCCGGCGCCGGATAGCCGCCGGGCTTGAAGTTCTCGCTCCCGAGAAGGACCGTCCCGGCGTCAATGACGAGATACTTCGCGTGATCGTAGCGGTACTTCGCGTGGGCTGCATCGGTCGTCGTCATCGAAAGGACCACAACGCCGCTCCGGTTGAGAGTGCCAGCGACCGCCCGCTCCTCCGGCGGGATGCCCCCCACCGGCCCGCCCTCGAGGAGGACGGTCACGGCCACGCCCCGTTCGCGGGCACGGATGAGCGTCTCCGCAAGGTCCGGGTCGGTGAACTCGTAGACGTTGGCGAGGATCTCGCGTTCCGCGCCCGCTACGGCCGCCAGAAAGACTTCGCGCGAGCAGTCCGGGGCGGCGAATGCGGTCACCGCGACGTCGTCGAAGGTCGCGGATGAGAGGCGGGACTGACCGATGGCGAGCGGGCGCGGGTCCCAGACGCCATCCGCGAGGTAGTGGACCTGCCCCTCCCGGGGGCGGACGTCGTCAGGCCAGGCGACCTGCTGGACGAGGTCGGTCCCCCGGTAGAGGAGAAGTTCGTCGGCCCGGTTCGCCATAAGGAGGTTTCCGTTCGGGATCACGTCCGGCACGGCCGGCGTCCGCTCTTCGCTCTCAAAGTCGGGCGGGTAGCCGTGTGTCTGCTCGAAGGCCGGGCCGCTCCGCGCGACCACCAGCCGCCCGTCGACCCGTGTCCCCGGAGGGAACCGGTAGCCGCCCTCGCCGTCCGAGAGGACGAACCCGTCGAGCGTCCCTTCTCCCTCGATCACCAGGTACTCGTCGAGGTCGCCGGGAAGGTAGGGGTCCGGACAGAACTCGACGATCTGGATACCGCCGGCTGTTCCGGCAAGGAGGCAGAGGAGCAGGACGGTCGCGGCGATCCGGCGCATACGCGAGAGTTATTATGTATCCCCCGGTATAATACCAGAACGATATGACACCGCTTGAACCCCCGCTGGTCGTCAAGGTGGGCGGCAGCCTCTTCGACCGGGTCGCCCCCCTGCTCGAGATCTTCCGGGAGGTCGGCCGTCCGGTGCTGATCGTGCCCGGCGGCGGGAAGTTCGCCGAGCTCGTCCGGCGCCTCGCTGTCTCCGATACCGCCGCCCACTGGATGGCGATTTCCGGCATGGAGCAGTTTGCGTGGTATATCGCCTCGCACGGCGTCCCGGCGGCCCCCGTTCTCGTCCGCCCGTCCGAGGTGACGGTCCTCCTCCCCTACTGCGCCCTCCGGCGGGCCGACCCCCTTCCTCATTCCTGGAACGTCACTTCCGACACCATTGCCGCCTGGGTCGCGAACGAACTCTCGGCCGACCTTCTTCTCCTCAAATCGGTCGACGGCGTCCATCACCACCGCCGGCTCCTTTCGCGGGTCACCGACCCCTCCTTCGTTCCCGAGGAGGTCGACCCCACGTTCATCGGGTTCGTCTTCGAGCACGGTCTCCGGGCCCGGATCGTGAACGGCAGGCACGACGACCGGGTCCGCGGCGCCCTCCGGGATGAGGAGGTCATCGGGACTCTCGTCGATCCGAGATTTTAACTGCTCCGGAGGCGATATGATAGGATAACGTTCGAGGAAATTAACGATGACAGCGAGAGATCGATGTACCTCCTGCAACGCCCCTCTGGCTGAGGCAGGCTCTACCTGGTTCTCGTGCCCGGTGTGCGCGCACGAGATCAACAGGTGCTACCGGTGCAGGGAGCAGAGCATACCCTATACATGTCCCAAGTGCGGGTTCCAGGGGCCGTGACCGATGGGAAACGTAGCCATCATCGTGAAGATAATGCCCGAGTCTCCCGATGTCGACCGTGAAGCACTCAAAGCGGCGATCAGGGCGGCCGTCCCGGTCGACGATATCAGAGAAGAGCCGATTGGCTTTGGTCTCGTGGCGCTGAAAGCCGCCGTCGTCGTCCCCGACAGGGCCGGGGCTCCTGATGAGATCGAAACCGCGCTCCGGAACCTTGAGGGTGTCGAAAGCGCCGAAATTGTCGAGTCCACTCTCATATAAAGTGGATCTCGGTTACCTACTTTTCCCGACTTAGCGGGCTTCTTCGAGCCGCTCCATCACTTCGGCGGTGATCTTTCGGATCTTCTCGACCGATTCCGCGAACCCCGCGATCTCGTCCTCTTCCAGACTGAGTGGAATCGGGAAGACGCCGTCGCGGTTGATGCGGGCGGGCACGCCGATGCAGACGTCGCCGATCCCGTGGATCTCGCGTTTGATGTACCTTGAGACGGTGAGGATCCGGTTTTCGTTCCCGAGGATCGTCCGCACGAGGGTTGCAATCGCTTCACCCGGTCCGTAGACGGTAGCGCCCTTATCCCTGATGATCGCCTCGCCGCTCGTTTTGACCGTGTCGATCATCTCCTGCGCTGGCAGGCCAGAGAAGGTTGGCAGGTTGCTGATCCGGATGCCGCCGATCGTCGTCGCCGACCAGAGCGGGACCATGCTGTCCCCGTGTTCGCCGATGATGCGGGTATGCACCTCGCTGACGTGGACCCGGAAGTAGCGGGCAATCAAAGACTTTAAGCGCATCGAGTCGAGGTGCGTCCCGAGGCCAAAGACCTGCCGCGGCTTGAGCCCCGAATACTTCAGGGCGACGGCGGTCATGACGTCGACGGGGTTCGTGACGACAAAGAGAAGCGTATCGGGCGCGCATTGGCCGATGGTCTCGGCGGTCTTTGCGGTGATCTGTGCATTCTCAAAGGCCAGGTCGTTCCTGTTCTGATCGGCCCGGCGGGGCACGCCTGCCGTGCAGATGATGACGTCCGAGCCTTCCGCGTCGAGAAGATCGGTGCTGTAGGAGAGCCGGACATCGGTGCCTCGCGCAGCAAACGAATCGGATAGGTCGCGGCAGCAGCCTGCAAGATAATGCTCACGGCCGGGTCTCCCGACGAGCAGCATATCGCTGACGTACGGGATCTCGGATATGGTGTGGGCTGCAAACGTACCGACGTTCCCTGTAGCCCCAAGAATCGTTACTTTTGCCATGGAGATCGCCGTTGGGGACGCGTCCTCGGTCGACCGTGCGCGCAGGCATTCACCGCTGCATTCCTCCTCCACCCCGCAACCCCATGGGCGCCGAACGTCCACGGTGAGTCTGCTCCCTTCCGGGCCTGAACCGGTACCCGCGGCAAAAGGTCGCCGCCCCCTCCGGGGCATTGATACCTTTCCGCCGACCTCATGGGACGAGGCTTCTTTGTCGGAATGCAACGGATTCTGCAAGCCGCTGCGGCCTTCTCCGGACTTCGCCCCCCGCACAACGACGGTTTCGGGTAACAGGTGACGCCGAGCCACCCGGGCTAGTCCCCATATGTACTATGGTCTACGGGATAAAAATAACTCCGCCCACCCGGGCCTGCCAGGCCCGGGTGATCCGGCCGACCTTCCCGGTGTCCGCCTTCTCGAAGAGGTCGAGGGCGGAAAGGTCGATCTCGGGCGGGAGGACGGCCGGGAGCAGCCGGAGGTCCCCCTGATAAACGTGGACCTCTTCTCTCCCGGCGGCGGTGGCGACCAGGAGCGGGTCCTGCGCAACCGGGCGGCTCCGGAGGTCGTCATAGGACCGGTGTATCGTCACTTCCTCGATGCCGAGTGACTCCCGGTTCACCTGAAGGTTGCAGGCGGTCCAGCAGGCGGCGGCGTACCAGGCGTCGTTGCAGATTACGTGGGGGACGCCCGCCCGGGCGGCGGCGATCCCGAGGGTGCCGGCGCCCGAGCAGGCGTCGACGAAAGTCCGGGGTCGGCATCGCCCGATCTCCCGCTCGAGGGCGAGGATCTTTTCGTTCCGGCCCCGGGGGAACTCGACGTGCAGGGCCGACTGCTGTTTGTAGACGACGACCGGTCCTCTCCGGGTGGAGAAGACGTCGGCCCGGACGTCGCAGCCCGCAAGCAGGGTGTACATCATGGGTGCAGCGTCGGTATCGCTGATCCCCGGCGTCCCGGCACCCGTCCGGACGACTCCCCGGACTTCCGGGACCTCGGCGACAAGGCGGGCGGCCGCCCGGTCCCCGACCGACCGGGAGAGGAGGACGAGCGACCGGGACGGGAGGTAGGGGGCCCGTTGCAGGGAATGGCCGGGGTGGATGAGCGGCGTCCCGGCGGCGGCGAGAGGTTCGGCCCCGGAGAGGTCCCCCTCGCCGACCATCACCCGGTAGATATCGGCAAAGACCTCGTCGATGAACCGTTTCCCGCAGGAGGGGCAGGGTTCCGCCGCATCGATATCGGGCGGAGGGCTCTGTTTGTCGTAGACAAGCCCCGTGCAGTCGGGACAGGGGGCGAAACGCCCGGGAAGTTCCGTGAGGAGCGCACGGGCATCCGTGACGCAGTCGTGCCCGCAGACGGGACAGTGCATACCGATGGGTTGGGGCCCGCGGTATATAGACGTTTCAGGCAACCTGCGGAAGGACCGCAAGTCCTTCCCGCAGCCAACCCCAGGCGTCCCGGAGACGGCTTTCGGGGAAGTAGCGGACGTCGACTCCCGGGAAACCGACAAAGAGCCCCGGCAGACGGTTCATCCATTCCCGCCACCGCTCTCCCCCGACGACTGCGATCCGGTCGACCCTCGCTATCCCGGGCCACTGCCTGAAGGCCTCCCAGCCCTCCCCCGGCCTCCAGCTGCGGAAATTCTCGATCTTTAAGAGGACCCGGATGTTCTGGCGATCGTTGTTCATCGCTCGTTCGAGTTCCGGGACCAGAATGGTTTCGTACTCGATCTCGCTCAGTTTTCCGTCGAACCTGAAACCGACCACAGGTCCTGAACTTTCCCTCATCCGATCAAGCATGGGAGCCCCTATCGGTTCCTGAAGAGAAAAAGGCTACGGCCCTCTTCCTGCAGTGGGTATCTGCACCCTCGCTTCCCCGGCTACCGGCCGGAGATTCCGTTTACCCTGCGGAACTGGTTCGTCAGGCAGGCCTCCGGAGTGCAATGATGATTGTCAGGGCTCCTCCGATGATGGCGAGGACCGCAAGGACCGTTACCAGAGCGAGAGCGGCGATGAACGGGTTTGCGATCAGAATGATCCCGAAGATGATGCTCACGATGCCGAGAACTCCCGCTCCCGTGCCGGCGCCGGAGAACCCTCGTACCAGATGGACGGCTCCGATGATCAGCCCTTCCACGCCGATGATGATGGCAAGGAACGTCGGAAGAAGATAGGTGCTGTAGAGCGGATAGGCAAGGACCAGGATGCCGGCGATAATGCCGAGGACGCCGACGACTGTCTTCCACCCCCGGTCCGATCTGTCCGAATAGAGGCTTGCCAGGACGAATATTCCATTGATCATCCAGTAGATCCCGAGGAGCACGGTAAGAACGAGGAGGATTCCGACGGGGTACGCCAGGAGCAGGATGCCCAGGGCGAGGGCGACGATGCCCTGGATCAGAACGAGCCACCGGGGCAGGGGAACCGGCGTACCGAATCCGCCTATACCGATGCCGGATGTTGTGGTTGCCATAACTGCATCAAAGCATCGGATTTGGTATATAAACATGCCCGGTCCGACAGGGGCAGGATAGATATATACGCTCTAACTCTCCCTGCGGCACGGGAAGGCGGGGTGCAATGTTCCTCTCCGTGGTATTCACCTGGTTTCGTTATGCCGCAAAAGCAGTGGCAACCGGTTTCATCTTCACCACGCTCCTTCCCCTGATCTTCGGTCTGACGCTCGGCATCCCGACGGCGCAGGTGCTCGGCCTGATCGCGTCCACCGTCATCCTCCAGGCGAACGCCGCTTTCGTCGGCGTGGGAATGGGGATTCATCCCGCCGCGATCCTCACGATCATGACGCTGGTCGAGGTCGGCGCCGTGCTTGCCCTCTACTTCGTCTGCGACGCGTTCGCCTTCCAGTCGGCGCGGGTCGGAAACCTGCTGAAGCGCACGGAAGAGAAGATGAAAGGAGTGCCGCTCCTTGCAAGGTACGGTGCGGTGACGCTCCTCATCCTCCCGGTGGTCCCGCCTTTCGGGCTGTACTCGAGCGTCGTGATCGGGTGGGTCCTCCAGTGGGACCGGCGTCTCTCCTTCGTCTTCATCACCATCGGGTGGATCGGCGTCGCCACCTTTCTCATATTCATCGCGCTCGGGTTCGTATCCGTGTTCGTCTGACAATCGCCGCCCGGCAGATGGATATACTTCGCCGAGAGATAGAATGTCATATCCGATTCCATCGGGGAGGCAGGCTGAATGGAACTGGAAATCTCGATCGCCGTTATCCTGATCCTCAACGTTATATTCGCCGTCACCATCGTCTTCTTCGAGCGAAGGAACCCGACGGCGGCGATGGCCTGGCTGATGGTCCTCTTCCTCCTGCCGCCGGTCGGGTTCTTCCTCTACCTGCTCTTCGGGCAGAACTACGCCCGGCAGAAGATGTTCGTCGTCAAGGAACGGGAAGATCGCCGCTTTCTGCGTGAGGTCTTCGAGGAGCAGCATCGGGAGTTTGCCGATCCCCGCTACCGGTTTACCACCCCCGAGGCGACGGCGTTTCGCGAGACGATCATTCTCCTCCTCCGGAACAACCGGGCGTTCCTGACCGAGAAGAACCGGGTCGATATCTACACCCGGGGTGAGGATAAGTTCGGCGCGCTCTTTGCCGCGATCCGGGAGGCCCGCCATCATATCCACCTGGAGTACTTCGTCGTCAACAACGATGAACTCGGTCGGGCGGTCGTCCACGCCCTTGCCGAAAAGGCACGAGCGGGCGTCGAAGTCCGCCTCCTCTTCGACGCGATGGGGACCCGGGCCGGGGGCGGGTCGCGGAAGGCGTTCTCCGAACTGACGGACGCCGGCGGGAAGATCGGGGTCTTCTTCCCCTCCTTCTATCGGGTCAACTACCGCAACCACAGAAAGATCGCCGTCATCGACGGGGTCATGGGGTTCATCGGGGGGTTCAATATCGGAGACACCTACCTCGGGAAGGGGCCGCTCGGCCGCTGGCGCGACACCGCCATCCGGATCTCCGGATCGGGCGCCCAGATGCTCCAGTTCCGGTTCTTTCTCGACTGGAACTATACCACCGGCGAGAACCTGGTCCTCGATGGCCGCTACTTTCCCGACCCGGGCGCCCCCGGCACGACGCCCGTCCAGATTGTCTCGGGCGGTCCGGATACCCGGTGGAACCCGATAAAAGAGGGCTACATCAAACTGATCAACTCCGCCCGGGAGTCGGTCTACATCCAGACGCCCTACTTCATTCCGGATGGGAGCGTCACCGACGCCCTGCGGCTCGCGGCGCTCTCCGGCGTCGATGTGCGGATCATGATTCCCTGCAAACCCGACCACCCGTTCGTCTACTGGGCGACCCTCTCCTTCATCGGCGAGCTCCTGGATGCCGGGGTGCGGGCCTACACCTACGACGACGGGTTTCTCCATGCAAAGACGATTGTCGTCGACGGGAAGGCGGGTTCGGTTGGGAGCGCGAACTGGGACATCCGGAGTTTTCGGCTGAACTTCGAGGCGAACGCCTTCTTCTACGATGCGGCCGTCGGGGCCGAACTTGTGCGGGTCTTCGAGGAGGACCTTGCCGTCTCCACCGAGATCACGCCGGAACGCTACCGGGCGCGGTCCCGTCTGGTCCGGATGAAGGAGTCGGTCTCCCGGCTCTTTTCGCCGCTCGGGTAAGGCTCCTCACCCGTTCAGCCGGGACCGGACGAACTTCCTGATCCGGGGGAGGCTCTGCTCCCAGCGGGCCTGGAGGATGGGAATGGCGTAGGGGAGGTGGTGCGGGAGGACCGCAGTCCCCATCACCGCCTTCTCGACAAGCGGCCGTTCGCGGCCGATGACGACGGTGTTTTTCATCCGGACGGCATCCAGAAGTTCTTCCACGGTATCGGCCTCGGCGCAGGTGACGACCCCGCCGAGTTCGTGGAGGAGGTGGCCGTCGGTTCCGCCCGTCCGCCCGAGACCGTGAGCGACGGCGAGCCCGGCCGCCTTCAGGTTATGGGACCGGGCCATTCCGCCGCAGATGACCTCGAGGGCGTCGAGGCGGGAGAAGACCTCTTCGCCGATACATGCACCGGCGACGCACCGCTCGACCCCCCGGTTCAGGAAGGCATAGCCGCAGGGGTGCGCCTCGGCGGCGATGCAGGAGTAGTCTTCCCGGCGTTCGAGGATCTCCGGGGTGCTGAGGCGTATCGCGGTGAACGGGCCGTTCCTTCGGTTCTTCTCGATGTGGCGCCGGTAGAAGTCCAGAAGGTCGGAGACCGAGTAGAAGTAGAGGAGGATGTGCGGGCCGTCGTTGGCGCTGACCTCGATCCCCGGGACAAGGGGGACGTTGATCTTCTGGCCCCTGGCTTCAACGACGCCGCTTGCCTGGTTGTGGTCGGTTATCGCGAGCCCGATCCCCTGCCGGGCCGCGAGTTTCAGTGCGTCCCGTACGCGGGTCGCCGAATCGGAGTGCCGGGTGTGGAAGTGAAGGTCCGCCGGGAGCAGCCCGAGACGGCGGATCTCCTTCGGGAGGGGTTTCTGGAATATGATATCTTTATAATAGTGCATGGGTCGTTGTCTGATCAGCGGTTGGTCGTCCGGGGTGAAAAAGGGTTGCCTGTCCGTTGGAGAGATAGCCTCTCCGGCACCTATTGGGTTACCCGGCTTCATTTTGGGCCTCTTTTTACTCTGTCGGCTCCCGTACCCAGTCGAGCGCGGCATCCAGGTGGTCGGCGGGGAAGTGCCGTACATCGGTCCCGGTGAGGTCCACAAAGAGCCCCGGCAGGCGGTTCAGCCATTCTTCCGATCTCTCTTCGCCGACGAGCGCGATCCGGTCGACCCTCTCCATCTCCGGCCGGTCCTGGAGGGTCTCCCAGTGCCCGTGCGGCCTCCAGCCGTGGAAGTTCACGATGTAAAAGAGCATCCGGAGAGTCGGGTGCGCTCCCGCTTCTTTCAGCGCCGGGATGAGCGTCCCGTTGTAGTCTCTGGCCGTCATTTCGCCGTCGAACCGGAACCCGACGACGTTTCCCGCACCTGTCTCCATCTCCTCAAGCATGGCGCCCCCTCTTCGGGGCGAGTCGGAAAAAGGTTCCGGCCGTCACCCCGGCCCGGGCCCACCGGGGGCCACCATCTTTCCGGCGATCTCTTCCTTCGAGAACTCCGAGAGGTAGCGGTTCCCGGCGAGCGCAACGCCGATCGACCCGACGAGGACGAAGATCATGTCGAGCATGGTGTCGTCGAGGCCGTGCTGGAGATTTGTCCCGAGGAAGGTGTCGAAGACCCATTCGTAGATCTCCCAGAACCCCTCCATCGCCATCGCGGCCATGATGATGAACCCGACGATCATCCACCGGGAGAGGTTCAGCCGGCTGAACCGGTCGAGCAGCAGGACGGCGACGAAGGCGAGCACCGAGACGGTTATCCCGGAGACGAGGTGGGCGATCTTGTCGTAGTAGGGGTAGTAGATATCGTAGTATCCGAGAACTCCGCCGGCGATGTGGAGGTAGAGCGAGAGGGCGATAAGGAGGCTGACTTCCCAGGGGAGCGTGATGCTCCACCGGCGGGTGATGGCGGAGGGGACCAGCGTCAGGCCGAACGCGATGACGCCGCCGAAGACCTGCGAGTAGTCCCGAAGCGAGAGAGCGATAAGGACGTTTGCCGCGATGAGGGCCTGGAAGAGGCAGGCGAGGTAGAGTCCGGCGGGTCTCTTCATACAAAGGTTATGGGGCGCCGTCTCGTAAACGTCTTACGCCGCCGGCGTCACCACCCTTCGACCTGGATATCGATACCCGCGAGTTTCTGGTAGATCCGATGTTTTCGTATCTCGCGCCGGTAGTTGTAGATGAAGTACTCGTAGGTGTCCCAGGCCGTCACCCAGTTTAAGATGGTGATCATCCCGGTGAGCAGGATGGCGACGGGACCGTCGAGATACCCGGCGAAGACAACGACGAAGAGGATGGCAACGCCTGCGTTGAATGCGGCGAGGACGAGACTGATCCTGCCCTCCCGGAGGGAGACCCTTCTGTCGTCGTCGAGGTCGGCTATACGGAACGAGAAGTGCTGCCGGACCGTCTCCGGGAGGAGCGCGGCGATATCCGGGGTGAGCGATTCCCGGGGGAGGCCGATGGTGATGCCGACGATCTCCTTGATGTTGTAGCCGTCGAGATAACTGGCGATGTATTCCTCGGCAAACTCCGTGAGTTCCCGTTCGGGGAGCGGCGAGGGGTCTTCCGGGTCGAGGAGCTGGTCGATCGATTTGAAGAGGAACCCGACCTCGACTGCCCCGTCCCGCCCGGTCCTCGTAACCCTGACTTTCCGCATCTTCCGCCACTCCCGGGCCCTTTAGCCTCGAACTGGGAAAATGAGAACCTGTATCCTGTTATATCCGCGTTTACCGGGGATTATTCTTCCGAAATTCTCCCGGGACATACTCTCTCTGTCGTGGGTGAGGGACGATCCGGAGGTTCACGGATGCCTTTCTGCTATTGGTATTCGCCGAAAATACGGCTGATGTAATGTCGGGGCCGATTGCCCGGCCGTTACTCCCGCCGGTCCCCGGAGCCCATCAGTTCGCCGATCCACCGGGTCTCTTCCCAGCTCTCGAGGAAGAGTTTCACCGCGATCGTCAGCGGGATGGCGAGGAAGACCCCGACCGCCCCGAGGATGAATCCCCAGAAGACGACGGAGAAGAGGACGACGAACGGCGAGAGGTTGAGTTCCCGCCCGGCCATGCGAGGGAGGACGAGGTTTTCGGCGGCGGCGTCGATGAGGGCGACGGCGACGATGACGGCCACGGCCCCCGCCGGCCCGAATTCAATGAGAGCGAGGAGGGTGGGCGGGATGGCGGCTGCAACGAGGCCGATGTAAGGGACGTAACTCAGGACGAAGGCGATAAAGCCCCAGAGCACCGCGAAGTCGACCCCGAGGAGGGTGAGAAAGAGCCCGGTCCCGACGCCGGTGACCAGGTTCACCTTCGTTCTGACCACCACGTAATTGATGAGAAGCCGGCCCGACTGCGAGAGGTGCCGGTAGGGGGAACTATCCGGCCCCAGGTACCGCGCGAGGGCCGCCGCAAGCCGGGGCGCCTCGATGAGGAGGAACCCGATCCCGACGAAGATGAGGAAGGCGTCGACGGCGGTGCCCCCGATCTGCCGGGCAATCCCGGCCGCCTGCTGGATCAGGAACCCCTGGTCGACGTAGTCCCATATCCTGATGCCGGCGAAGTCGATGCCGTAGTCGGCGAGTACGGCCGCCTGTGCTTCGAGGCTCTCCCGGTACTGCGGCAGGGAGCGGATAAACCCGGCGAGGGCTGCGCCGAGAAAGATGATCACTCCGACGAATAGCCCGATGAGCCCCGCGACCACCGTCCCGGCGGCGAGGACCGGGGGTAATCCCCGACGGGTCAGCCAGACCATGACGGGCGCGGTGATCATGGCGAAGAAGACGGCGACGAGGAGCGGGCCGAAGATCGGTGTTGCTGCCCGGACTCCCGCGAGCACGATGACGATCGCGGCCCCGATGATCGCGATGCGGGCAGGAGGGGAGAGGTTCCCGGCGAGATTCACAGGGATAGTATGGTACTTCCAGAGGAAAGAGGTTTCCGGAGGGTTCTGAGACCGTGGCCCTGTGGTCCCGGCGGTTATGACGTCGCCTTGACATGGCGGAGGTCCTGAGTTCGAATCTCAACGAGCCCATTGTTTTTGGGTTGAATTGGTGAAAAGGTCACTATTGTGGCTAGAATACCATTTTAAGCGCTTTCTATCATCCCTTAGATAAATCTAGACGCATTTGTGACTCTGTTTCTCAGAAATTCGTCAGTCTCAGGACTCAGGGTAATGTGCCTTGTGATGCGGTTTTGAGTGGATTTTCGTTCTTTCACCATTTTTTTCTCCTTTCTCTTTTTCTCTTATGGCCATACTTTGGTATGGTTAATGGTCTGCTGGAGGGGTCTTAAAGGGGGGTTCCCTCGTGGCTGGAGGGCTATAGAGAGTTCCACTGGAAATAACCCCATTCTAATAAATACAGTTCCAAAAGCAGTAGCACTGATCTGAACATACTCGCCTACCGAAACCTACGTTAACGCCGACTACCTGAAACGTGAGAGGGATCTGACCGACCTTGAAGCGGCGCAGTTGGCGGATGCGCTGAGAAACGAATTGCTGGATCGTCGCGAAGATTTTTCGTTTGAAACGGTTTTATCCACCGATCGGAATCTACTGCTGTTGCAGAAGGCAAAAGAGTGCGGCTACGAGGTGCAGTGCATCTACGTCCTGACCTGTGACGAGAACATCAACGTCGCACGGGTTCGAGGACGCGTCGCCGCTGGCGGGCATGACGTGCCGGAGGGCAAGATCCGGGAACGCTATCACCGTGCGCTGGCGTTGCTTCCTCAGGTGATTGATGTCTGTGACAAAATTCGGGTATACGACAATTCCACTACTGAACCCACTACTAAACCGTCGCCAATTTTCGAGAAGGATGGCGAGTACTCGGAGGTATTTCCGAACGACCACTGGCCGGAAGCTAAACTGCGGGACCTGCTTACACTGAAAATCTGAGTCTCTTCTGCCTTCGCGCAACCTGCCGTCCGACATCCGACTCGATCCCAGGCCCAGAGTTTCCTGCTATTTTAGCCCGGAGGACCTCTTTCCGTCCCAAAACGGCCCACAAGACATAGATCGCGCAGAGTACAGTCTTCCGTTCGGCGGGAGAGAGTTTTTCCGGTGACATCTATTTCGTAAGTTATTTATTTCAATTCGTTGCACAACTAAATTTGTTGTAACCCAATAGTTGTTGACAATGTATGAGCAACCCTGAGCGTCCCACCATGGGGCGAGCAGAGAACAAGTGTGGGGCTCCCCTCAACCATCCATAGTAGCGGGAACCCCACAATACCCGAAGGCAGAAGTACGTTGGTAGCCCCCTACTTAAGGATAGCTTTCGACGCTTTTTGCCTCCGGTTCGCGATGGAGGCAGCATATGAGCACATCCCGGATTGAAAAATTCTCCTCTCTCCTCATGGCAGTACTGCTGGTTACGTCAGCACTTTTCCCTGTCGTGGGTGCAAACGCAACGACCGAATACGTAACCACCGTCGAGTTTACCACCCCGGGTAATCATACCTGGACCGTCCCGGTAGGCGTAACGAACGTGAGCGTTACTGTGGTCGGTGGGGGTAGTGGCGGTGGCGGATCAAGTCCCTGGGACCCAAGTCTGGACGGGTACGGCGGGCCCGGCGGACTTGCAGGTCAGATCATAGTAACCACGATCCCCGTGGTCCCGGGTAACCAATACTCCATTACGGTTGGTGCCGGAGGTACTCCCGGGTTCGGGTCTATCGTTGACGATGTCGATTATGGGGGTTATGGAGATTATGGGGCCTGGATCTACGCGACGGAAGGGGGCGCCGGAGGGTCATCATCGTTCGGGTCGATATCCGCTGCTGGAGGTCAACCTCAGCTCTTTAACGATTGGAGCAATTCATGGAACACTGAGTGGATGCCCTCGATATTGGGCCAACCCGGGGAAGCCGGGTTCGGGGATGTCCAGATCGCGGAACGCGGGGGGCTCCCAAAAGAGGATATCCTCTGGGGGATAGGCGATCCTTCCGATCTATCGCAGTTTTATGGGTTTGGCGGTCTTGGCTACGGAGCTGGTGGCGGCGGTCGAATGGGAACGCTCAACGCCATGGCGTGGGCCAGCTCGTGGTTACCGGACGGATGGCAATCTGGAGATCCTGCCCCCGGCCTCTACGGCGGTGCCGGTGCGCCAGGATACGTCAGGATCGAGTATGTGTCTGGCGGCGACCCGCCGATCGAGGGACTCTTCGCCAACTTCACCGCCTCCCCTACGATCGGTGACGCCCCTCTTGCCGTTCAGTTCACCGACACCTCAACCGGCAACTCGGCCTCCTGGTCGTGGGACTTCGACAACGACGGCGTCGTCGATTCCGTCGAGCAGAACCCGATCCACTCCTACACTACGGCAGGCAACTACACCGTGAACCTGACAGTCGCCAATATAGAAGGATCGGACAGTGAAGTCAAGACCGATTACATCACCGTAACCGAGTCGTTCGGAGGCACCGAACCGCCGGTTGCAAACTTCACGGCCAACGTCACCAGCGGAGAAGCACCGCTCAACGTCCCGTTCACCGATACTTCCACGGGCATGGTCACGTCGTGGGCATGGGACTTCGACAACGATGGTGTCGTCGACTCCGTCGAGCAGAACCCGAACCACACCTACACAGCGCAAGGTGCCTACACCGTGAACCTGACGGTCGCCAATATAGAAGGATCGGACAGTGAGGTCAAGACCGATTACATCACCGTCACCGAGCCTGAGCCGGTCACCGCCTACAGCATCCATCTCAGCGTGAGCGGCACCCACGCCTTCCCCACGCAGACGGTTGGCTACGACCCTGTCGAGGATCTTACTATCCTCGTGAACAACACCGGCAATCAGCCGACCGGGTTGCTGAACGTATCGCTCTCCAACGCCAATTTCACGGTTTCCCCAACTTCGATCGACAACATCACCGTGGGTGAAAACGCCACCTTCACCATCACACCGATCGTCGGCCTCAATGAGGGAACCCACACCGCCACCGTCATGGTATCGGGCGGTAACGGCATCAGCAAATCATTTGACGTCTGCTTCACGGTGACCGCCGCACCGATCTACGGCATCGATCTCAGCGAGACCGGTACCTATGCCTTCACCAACCAGACGGCTGGATACGGCTCCATTACGTCTCATGCCGTCACCGTGAGCAACACCGGCAATCAGCCGACCGGCCTGCTGAACGTGACGCTCTCCAACGCCAATTTCACGGTTTCCGTACCCACGATCAGCAGCATCGGCATGGGTGAAAACACTTCCTTCACCGTCACGCCGGTCGCCGGCCTTAGTGAGGGAACCTACATCGCCACCGTCATGGTATTGGGTGGTAACGGTATCGGCAAATCATTTGATGTCCGCTTCACGGTGACCGCCGCACCGACCTACGGTATCACTGTCAGCGAGAGCGGCATCTACGCCTTTACCAGCCAGACGGTTGGCTACACCTCTGTTGCGAACCGTACCGTCACCGTGAACAACATCGGCGTTCAGCCGACCGGGTTGCTGAACGTGACGCTCTCCAACGCCAATTTCACGGTTTCCGCACCCACGATCAGCAGCATCGGCGTGGGCGGTAACGCCACCTTCGCCGTCACGCCGAACCACGGCCTCGACGAGGGAACGTACACCGCCACCGTCACGGTAGCGGGAGGGAATGGTATCAACGAATCCTTTGAGGTTAACTTCGCGGTGCACCCGGCTCTGAACCTCCTCACGATCACATCGCCGCTCGACGACACTGTCTCCAACGAGGAGATCACGGTGGCGGGTCTCGTCAACGATCCCGCTATCGCAAACGTCACATTGAACCACAACGGCGCGGTCTCGATTATTCCGGTACAGAACGGCACCTTTTCGACGACGGTGTACCTCTCCGATGCAAACACCATCGTCGTTACGGCCACCGACACCAGCGGCCTCTCGCACGCAGAGACCATCCTTCTCGACGGCGACCTGCTGCCCGCCGCCTTTGAACTGGCGATCGGGTTCGATCCGCTCGACCCCGACTCCGGCTGCTCGCAGTATCCCGACGACCTGGCCGGAGACGGGACCATCGACGGCCGTGAGTTCCTCGACGGCTACCTCCCGGTCTTCGTGAAGTACCGGATCGGCTGCGATCCGTTCAACCCCGATACCGATGGCGATGGTCTCACCGACGCCTTTGAACTCCTCTATCTCGGATTACTGACCGATCCCACCCTGATCGACACCGACGATAACGGTATCCCCGACCCGGATGAAGATCTCGACGGCGACGGCCTCACCAACCTGCAGGAACAGCTCTACGGGACCGATCCGCTCTTCACCGACAACGACAACGACGGGCTTTCCGACAGCGTCGAGATCACGGCCGGTACCAACCCGCTTCTTGCGGATTCCGACGACGACGGGTTACTGGACGACTCCGAGCTCCGCCTCGGGACCGATCCGAACAATCCCGATACCAACGGGGACGGCATCCTCGACGGCTTAGAGGTCTACACCTCGATCGCAGAAGACCCCGCGCTCGGCGTGACGGTCGCCGTGACCGGGGCCGGCGATCTGGCCCGCTCGCTCATGATCTACAACTTCGATTCGCCGCTCTACACCGGCACGCCTGCGCGCGTCGGCCCCGTCACCGATCTGCAGTTCGCCGATCCACAGTTGAACGAGACCGTGGCTCCGGCGCTGGTGACCCTGCCGTACGACCCTGCGCTGGCGAACGCCTCGACCAACATCTCGGTCATGATCTTCAACCCGGCGATCGGCACCTACGAGCCGGTGGCGACGACCGTCGATCCGGTTGCCCATACCGTCTCGGCGACCCTCTCCGTCCCCGCCACCGTTGCGGTCTTCGACGCCGATATCTGGGAGGGGCTGTTCTTCTACCCCCAGGCTGACGAGCTGGTCCTCTGGGATGGCACCCTCGTCCACATGGATCTTGATGATATCATCTCGACGCTGGATCTGGTGGGCCAGGAATGGGTGGTCCACCTCACCACTGCCGAGCTCCAGGACCCAGGCTACCAGTCGTTCGACGACGGGGCGTCGTTCCCGGCGGGCTACTACGTGATCCAATGTGTCGGTCTCTACAACAACAACGTGTATATAGTCCCCAGCCTCTGGCGCACCGGTGCGATACCCGCATGGGAGAACTACGGCGACGGCTACGGCTCCACCGGCGGCATGGTCGTCAGTCATTCCGGGTACCAGACCCCGGTCAGTCACCTGCCGATGGTCGCCTATCAGACCCTGCTGCTTAAGCACGAGGGCGGCCCGATCACGATGTGGGACCGTTACTCCAACCCCTACTACGTCTACGGCGATGTGACCTACACCCTGATGGTCTACTCGGATTACGATTCCGATGGTGACGGCATCCCCGACTGGCTCGAGAAATTCGGCTGGTGGGATTGTCTTGGGAACGTACATACCACCGATCCGAACAACCCCGATACCGACGGTGACGGTATCTCCGACGGCGAAGAGGCGGGCGAGATGATCGTCACTGCGGACGGGAAGATCTTCTTCATCATCAGGAGCGATCCGAACAGCGTCGACGGGGACGGGGACGGGATCTCCGATTACCTCGAATGTTACGTGTACGGTACCGACCCGCTCTCGCGGGACACCGACGGCGATGGTCTGACCGACGATTACGAATTTGAGATCGGAACCGATCCGTTCAACCCCGATTCCGACGGCGATGGGTGGGTCGACGGGAAGGAGGGTGAACCGCTCGATGCCGGTACCCACGAGTACGGCGTTTTTGGTGCCGGACGAGAACTTGTGCTGGGAGCCGTCTACGGCGCTTACGCCGAGGAGAACCACGACAACGTCTACTATATGTTTGGTTCGGTTCTGAGCGGCATCCTCGTCTTCGGCGACATCCGGGACGCCGGGGTGTACATCTCCCAGGGAGACAAGCAGATGGCGCTTGTCTGCCTCATCGGGCTGGTCCCCGGTGGCGGTGACGGTGGGAAGTATATTGGAAAACTTGCCCGGCAGTTCACCGAATTCCCGGAACTGGCCCTTAAAAAAGAGTGCAGAGAGGTTGCCGTCGAAGCTATCCGGAAGAACTGTCCGACGGAAATTGAAAAGATCGCGGCACTCGACGAGATCTATGCCGGTTCAGGAACAAGGCTTACCGGCGCCGGTGTCCAGGCGGACGACCTCATAGGGATCATTTCTGAAAGCAAAAAGAATGGAGACCTGCGCCTGATCCAATCCGGTAAGAGGTGGGGCGATAGGCTGGTGCTTTATCCTGATTCACAGGTTAATCATTATATCAACAAACATGTCCTCGGGACGGAGCATGGGCGGCCGGGAACACAGGTTACCTTCTTCCCACTTGGGTATGAGGT